>Ga0209123_1000030_pt1 | contig 292165 bp, 279 predicted proteins | sample BarGraIncu00431A_FD_184500 | JGI IMG/M metagenome (GOLD analysis project Ga0209123, IMG submission 184500) | Arctic peat soil microbial communities from Barrow, Alaska, USA - Barrow Graham LP Incubations 004-31A (SPAdes) (version 2) | ecosystem: Environmental > Terrestrial > Soil > Wetlands >... | reverse complement strand
TTGGTGGTCCGTGATTCTCTTGCCGGGCATGCCGTTCACCTTCGATATGTGTGCGAAGGTTCAACGGTAGCCCCGCCTCCCGGACCCGCCCGGTGTAGGCATCTAACCGGCCAACATAGTTGTCGTTAACCGGCCACGGTAATTGTCGTCAACCACCTGGGTGACGCGTGCCGTCGAGATTCACAGCTATGCCAAGGATCAGCACTTCACCGGCTGGACCATCGGCATGGGCGGCGTTATTGCGGCCAGGCTCTATGACAAGACCCGGGAGATCAGTCATAGCGGTAAAACCTGGGCGATGGACCTGTGGCGGCCCGCTGGCTGGGAGCCTGGGCAACAGGTCTGGCGGCTCGAATTCGAGTTGAAGCGGGATTACCTCAAGGAGCGCTGCCTGTCTTCCCTGGAGAGCGTCCTGGTCAACCTCAATGACCTCTGGAGCTATGCCACTACTGAATGGTTGCGTCTGACCGAGCCAAACCCCAATGATTCAACTCGCGCGCGCTGGCCGACTCATCCCCTGTGGATTGCGCTCGCCTGCGTCGATTGGGACACCTCCGGCGGTGTACTGCTCAAACGCTTCACTAATGCCCGCCTGCCTGACGAAAAGAGGCTTTACAGCACCGTCTTCGGGTCCTTGGCCTCCTACATGGCCATCCATCAAATCGAAGATAAGAACGTGGCCCTGGATGGTTTGCTTGGCAAGATGCACCAGCACTACCAGGACATTGCCTTTCACCAAGGCCTAGACGTCGATGAAATGTTGATTCAACGGATGGCGGCGCGCACGAGGCTGTTCAACACCGGGGTGAACTATCAGGGAGAGCCACCAGAACCTGAAGAGTCCGAAGGCATGAAAGCCTATCGCAAGGCCGCACGCGGTGAATAAGGGGCTGTCATGGATAAAGGTCTGGAAGAAGCGGGCTTACCGCTGCCTGCGGCGCGCTGTCTTAGCAAAGAACAAGCGGCGGCTTACCTGGGCATCGGGCTCACCCTCCTGGCTCACCTTTTTGTCCCTCATGTGCGCTTTGGTCGTCGCTGCGTCTACGACAAACTTGACATCGATGCCTGGCTCGACGACTATAAGGACGAGCGAAGGCGGGCCGGAAAGGACAATTTATGGCCCGTAATGAAGGAATCTACAAGCGGCCCGATTCCGGCTTCTGGTGGATTTGTGCAACGCTCCCCAACGGCAAAAGAGTACGCCAAAGCGCTGGGACTGAAGTCAGGGAGGACGCCGAAGCGTATCTAGCCAAGTTAAAGCTGGATGCGTATCGGGAAACCCACTTTGGTATTAAGCCCCAACGCAATTGGCAAGAAGCCGTTGTCCGGTATCTCGATGTGAAGCGGAATTTGAGAAGTTTTTCGGATGTGCAGCGGATTTGCCGCCAACTTGATCCTTACCTGGGGTCGATGATGCTGAACCAGATCAATGGGGATGTCATCTGGTCGATCATTCAGGGTGAGACCAAGCGCGGCAGCAAACCCGCTACGGTGAATCGGGTTTTGTCCACCATGCGTGCGCTGTTTCGGATGGCGCGGGATGAATGGCAATGGATCGATACCTTTCCGAAAATCAGGCTCTTGACCGGAGAAGTCGAGCGGGATCGCTGGTTGACGAGAGAAGAAGCAGAGCGATTGATTCGTGTCTGTCCTCCTCACCTGGCGGCCCTGGTACGGTATGCCCTGGCAACAGGCTGTCGTGCGGCTGAGATAACGGGCTTGGAATGGAATCGGGTGGACTTGGATCGAAAGACCGCCTGGTTGAACCAGACCAAGAATGGCACGCCGCGGGGAGTACCGTTAAATGAAGATGCGATTGAGGTATTGAGAGAGCAGATCGGCAAAAGTCTGACCCACTGTTTCACCTTTCGAGGTGAGCCCTGGAAATGGCAAGTCACCAATTCTGCATGGCATACCGCGCTGGCGGCTGCTTCTATTCGGGATTTTCGGTTCCATGACCTGCGCCACACGTGGGCCTCATGGCATCGCCAGGCGGGAACGTCGTGTGATGAGCTCAAGGAATTGGGCGGCTGGAAATCCAGGGAGATGGTGGACCGTTATGCCAAGTATGGGACAGAGCATCTGGCCGTAGCTGCCACGCGAATCCAGCGTGGACGTGTCGAAAACGTGGGCAATATCGTCACGTTCTTGTCACGTTCCACAATGACAAAGGACCTAGCCACACGGCTAAGTCCTTGATTTAAGTGGTGGGTCCTGACAGATTCGAACTGTCGACCTACGGATTAAGAGTCCGCTGCTCTACCAACTGAGCTAAGAACCCACTTTTAAAAACTGTGATGTGATTCAGGAAAAGAGACTAAAACCTGGTGAACTTCGCGTTGTCAATGCAACACTAACTTCTGGTAGCCCCAGTCTTCCCGAACAGGGCTGTATCTTATCAGGTCTTCCACTCAGTTCATGCCAATGCGGCTGGCCAATTCAACAAAAAGACCGGTGTGATCGAGGTCTGTGTGATATCGCCTGCTTCACATCAGCAGGTGTTCACCGGCATTGTCGCCACCGAGCGTGACGTAGTTCACCTTGCGGATGTCCATCAATTTTTTGCCGCCCGAGTAACTGATGGCGCTTTGCACGTCCTGTTCCATCTCCAGCAGGGTGTCGGCCAGCCGACCTTTGATGGGTTCCAGAATGCGCTTGCCCTCGACGTGTTTGTATTCACCTTTGTTGAAGTCGCTGGCGGAGCCGTAATATTCCTTGTACAGCTTGCCATCCACCTCTACGGTCTGGCCGGGGCTTTCTTCGTGGCCTGCCAGCATGGAGCCGACCATCACCATGGTGGCGCCAAAGCGAATTGATTTGGCAATGTCACCGTGTTCGCGGATGCCGCCATCGGCAATGATGGGCTTGGTCGCCACGCGGGCACACCACTTCACCGCGCTGAGTTGCCAGCCGCCGGTGCCAAAGCCGGTCTTGAGTTTGGTGATGCAGACCTTGCCTGGGCCAATGCCGACCTTGGTGGCGTCGGCGCCCCAGTTTTCAAGATCAATCACCGCTTCAGGCGTGGCTACATTGCCGGCGATGACGAAGCTTGCAGGCATTTTTTCTTTCAGATAGCCAATCATGTTTTTCACGCTATCGGCGTGGCCATGGGCAATGTCGATCGTGACGTATTCGGGAACCAGGCCGAGCGCTAGCAACTGGTCAACGGTGTCGTAGTCCGGCTGCTTGACGCCCAGTGAGATCGACGCGTACAAGCCTTGGGCTTTCATGTCTTTGACGAACTGCACGTTGTCCAGATCGAAGCGGTGCATCACGTAAAAGTAGCCGTTTTGCGCCAGCCAGATGCAGATCGATTCACTGACCACTGTCTTCATGTTGGCTGGCACCACCGGGATGCGAAAGCGCCTATCTCCCAGCTCGACGCTGGCGTCGCATTCAGAACGACTCTCCACGCGGCATTTGCGTGGCAGCAGCAGGATGTTGTCGTAGTCAAAAATTTCCATGGTCCAAGCTCCAACGCAGAAACAAAAAAAACGGGCCGCAATTGCTTGGGCCCGGTAATTGATTCTACGGAGTTATTCCACGAAACCATGGAGCCGGGTCTTTCTACAATGCCTGGATGTTCTCAGCAATTACACAACCGGGCGCCCAGGATTCCCCGCTCCTGAAAAATCTCAACCCGGAGCAGCGTGCCGCCGTGACCTTACCGGCTGAGCATGCGCTGATTTTGGCGGGGGCTGGTTCGGGCAAAACCCGCGTGCTGACCACCCGCATTGCCTGGCTGCTGCAGACCGGTCAGGTGTCGCCTGGCGGCGTGCTGGCGGTGACCTTCACCAACAAGGCCGCCAAGGAATTGATGACACGCCTGACCAGCATGTTGCCGGTCAATGTGCACGGCATGTGGATTGGCACCTTCCATGGTCTGTGCAACCGTTTTTTGCGTGCCCACTTCAAGATCGCTAATCTGCCGCAGAGCTTTCAGATTCTGGACACGCAGGATCAGCTCTCCGCCATCAAGCGTCTGTACAAACAATTCAAGCTGGATGATGAACGTTTTCCGCCCAAGCAAATGCAGTGGTTTATTGGCGGCTGCAAGGAAGATGGTTTACGCCCCAATATGGTCGAAGTGCGCGACGAAGAAACCCGCAAGAAAATCGAGATCTACCAGCTGTATGAAGACCAGTGCCAGCGCGAAGGCGTGGTCGATTTTGGCGAGCTGATGCTGCGCAGCTTTGAAGTGCTGCGCGACAATGATCCGATTCGCGAACACTACCAGCGCCGCTTTCGCCACATCCTGATCGACGAGTTTCAGGACACCAACAAGCTGCAATATGCGTGGATCAAGATGCTGGCTGGCACGGGGGCTGCGGGCTCGGCCGATGACGAGTCCCGCTTCAACCCGAGCGGCAGTGTGCTGGCGGTGGGTGACGATGACCAGAGCATTTACGCCTTTCGCGGCGCACGTGTCGGCAACATGACCGACTTTGTGCGCGAGTTCAAAGTGAAGCACCAGATCAAGCTGGAAGAAAACTACCGTAGCGGCAGCAATATTCTGGACACGGCCAACGAGCTCATTGGTCACAACAGCAAACGGCTGGGCAAGAACCTGCGCACGGCGCAAGGCCCCGGCGAGCCGGTGCGGGTGTTTGAAGCCACCAGCGACTTTGCCGAGGCGCAGTGGATGGTGGACGAAATGCGTCAGCTGGTGCGTGACGACATCGAGCGCAAAGAAATCGCGGTGCTGTACCGCAGCAATGCCCAAAGCCGGGTCATCGAGACCGCCTTGTTCAACGCTGGCATGCCGTACAAGGTGTATGGCGGACTGCGCTTTTTTGAACGGGCTGAAATCAAAAATGCACTGGCGTATTTGCGCCTGCTGGAGAATCCGCGCGATGACACCAGTTTCTTGCGGGCCGTGAATTTTCCGCCGCGTGGCATCGGCCTGCGCAGTCTGGAGCAGTTGCAAGATGTGGCGCATGCCGCGGGCTGTTCACTGAGTGATGCGGTGAGCGGCGTCAGCGGCAAAGCGGGCACCAACATCGGCGCTTTTCTGGCTGGCATTGACGTGCTGCGTGAACAGACACAGGGCATGAAGCTGAGTGAAATTGTCGAACGAATGCTGGACCACAGCGGTTTGATCGCGCATTACAAGGCGGACCGGGAAGGCGCTGACCGGGTGGAGAATCTGGAGGAGCTGGTGAATGCGGCGCAGAGCTTTGTCTCGCTCGAAAACTTTGGGCGTGATGCAGCGGCGCTGCCGGTGGATGAGCAGGGCCGCGCCTTGACGCAGTCGCCCGCGTCGCAGGGGCTGGACCTCAATCAGGCACTGCTGGAGGAACTGGCGCCCGATGCCGACACCGGCGAAACCCTGTCGCCGCTGGCTGCCTTCCTGTCGCACGCCGCGCTGGAGGCGGGCGACAACCAGGCCCAGGCCGGGCAAGACGCCATCCAGCTGATGACGGTGCATGCCAGCAAAGGCCTCGAGTTTGACTGCGTCTTCATCACCGGCATGGAAGAAGGCCTGTTCCCGCACGAAAACTCGATGAGCGACCGTGATGGTTTAGAGGAGGAGCGCCGCCTGCTGTATGTGGCCATCACCCGCGCTAGAGCCCGGCTGTATCTGAGCCATTCGCAAACCCGCATGCTGCACGGGCAAACGCGCTACAACCTCAAGAGCCGGTTTTTTGACGAATTACCCGAGTCGGCACTGAAGTGGATCACGCCGAAAAACAAGGGCTTTGATTCCGGATTTGCTACACATTCAGGAGCTGCTCGCGCAGACTACACGGGGGCTAGAGGCTCATTTGGCACTGATTATTCCAAATACACGGCGGCCCCGGTGCCGACGCAAAAAGCGGCGCCATCGCACGGTCTGCGCGCCGGCATGAAGGTGTTTCACGCCAAGTTCGGCGAAGGCACGGTGCTGGCACTGGAAGGCGTGGCTGACGATGCGCGGGCGCAGATCAACTTCCCGCGCCATGGCATCAAGTGGCTGGCGCTGAGTGTGGCCAAGCTGACGCCGCTGCCTTGATGCCTGAGCCTCGGCGCTGACGCCCCGACGCTGGCGGCGCGCCAGGCAAGGCTCACGGCTTGGGTTTGCTGCGGCTTGGTGCGCTCGTCAGGCCTTCGGGCAGCACCACACCTTTGAGCGAAGCCTGCGCGAGCCGGAAGAACACGTCGGTGTTGTCCATCACGCCGGTGAAAGCCCAGGCACCCGGGCCGTAGGCCGAGAGTGGAATATCGGTGGCGGTGTGCACTGCGCTGTCGCCCGGTACCTGGCCGGTGACCAGATAACGGCCATCTGCATCGCGCGCCATCGGTCCGGCCGGGTAGGCCGACAGGGGTTCCTTTTTTACGAACGGCTGTTGGCTGTCCTGCAGCGGCCGCTCGTTGCTGCGCCAGTCTTCATAACGGTCGGCGTTGGCGCCATAACCCACCAGCAGCCGGTGGTCGATGTCGGTGGTTTCCGGGTAGCCGTCGCTGGCGATGCGGTATTTTGGAAAACCGGCCTTCTCGTAAATGCCCACCACCTTGTCGCGCACGTTGGCAGTGCCACCTTCGCGCACCAGCTCTTGCAGCCGGGCATCGCTCACCAGCGAGCCGCCGATGAGGGAGGCGCCCGAGCACTCATGGTCGGCGGTGACGATCACCAGCGTGTCGCCGCGGCGGCTCGCAAACTCTTGCACCACCTTGGTGGCACGGTCAAATTCGATGGTGTCGAGCATCCAGCGCTCGGTGTCCATGTTGTGTGCCTGCTTGTCGATGGAAGCACCTTCCACCATCAGCACGAAGCCATTTTTCTGATGCTCCAGCACGGCCAGCGCCTTGGTTGTCATCTCGTCGAGCATGGGCTGGTCGGGGAATCCGTAGTCGTCTACCACGCGGCCAGTGATGCCGTGTTGCTTGCTGCGCCGGCCGTCGATCTTGTCGAGGGCCACGTTCATGTTCGAATAGGAAAACAGGCCGAGCAGGCGCTCGGTTTTGCCGGGGTCGATGGCGTCGAGCGCGGTTTTGTCGGCCGCATAGCGAAAACCGGAGGCCTGGAAATCGGCCAGCAGATCACGATCCTTGTCCAGTTTTCCCGGCGCAGCACCCCAGCGCTTGACGATATCCAGGGTGTGCGCATCGGTGCTGGAGAACGCGTAGTCGGTGCGGTCGCCGCGCGCCGAGCCCGGCACGCTGGCCGGCAGGAACCACTTGCGTCCGCCGCCCATCAGCACGGTCAAACCAGTGAGGCCGCGATCATCAAAGAACTGGTCCACGATGCCGGTGCCCGCGCCGCGGTTGCTGGCGTGCACCGCATTGCCGGCGGGGGTGGCGTCGAACACGTCGGCCGTGGTCACCAGACCCAGCGCCTTGCCCTGTGTGCGGTGCAGGTACTCGCTCAGGTACTCGATGCGCGGGTTGTCGAACGGATCGATGGTGTCGTCCGGGAACACGCCCTCTTCATTGTTGTTGTTCTTGTTGCCCGAGACGTAGGCCGTCATGCCGGGCGAAGAATCGGTCACCACCGAATTGAGCGACGCCGTCTTGACCATGCCGGTCACCGGAAAGGTGTCCATCGCCAGCGGTGTGATGACCTTGCCCTGGGCGTAGCCACCCGCCACAATGCGCGCCGCCGTGCGCTGGGCCGCGCCCATGCCGTCGCCCAGCAGGATGACGATGTTCTTGACCTTCCGGCCGCCAGTCACCAGCGGCACCACTTCGAAGTTGCCCTGGGCGCTGACGGTCTGGCCATCGCTTTGGGTGGCGCTCACACTGAAGGTATGTAATCCGGGCCGGGCCACGCTGATGGCGCGCACGGTGGCAATGCTGGCGTTTTTGGGGACGGACGCCAGACAAGCGCTGGCGCAATCGCGCAGCGCCACCGGCGCATCCACGGGCTTGCCGTCGATCACGAAACGGGCACTGCTGATGGTCTTGCCGGCCTCGTCGGGCCGCAGCGTGGCCTGCAGGTCGAAGCGCTGACCGGGCAGAAAACGCGCGATCACCGGCGCGGCCTGGCCACTGGTGAAGAGTTCGCTCGGCGGCGTGAGACGGCTCACCGAAGGCGCCGCCTGCACGGCAGTGGCGGCCAGGCTGGCGAACGCGCAGGCGCTGAGTGACAGGCGTGCGTGGGGGCGATGTGGGTGGGAAGTGGTCATGATTTCACTCGGGGTTGTGGCAGGTTCAGTGCTGGTGCTGCAGGCTGTGCAGGTAGCCGGTCAACTCGGAGGCATTCATGCTGCGCGCAGCCTCGGGGTCGAGCTGCAGGCGCACCCACGACACCCGGCCGTCACTCTCTTCATGGCGGCTGACGCTCAGCTTGCCGCTCACCGTCACCAGCCCGCGCACATGGGGCACGGCCCAGTCCTGCTGACCGGGGTCGAGGTAGACCACCACGGTGGCAGGGGGCAGATCGTCGGCATCGCCATCGGCGTGCTCGCTCATCTGCACCGGGCGGGGTGTCAAAAGAAAGCGGCCCGGTGTGGCGTTTTCCTGTTGCACCATATAGCCCACCAGCCGCACGGACTGTCCGTCGGCCTGGCTCAGGGTGTCGCTGATATCGAGCCCGGTTGACCCCACCGGGGTGCGAAAAAAGTCACGAAAACGCAGCTCGGTCACGTTGCGCGACGCGACCGGTGTCAGCACCTGCGGCTGGGCCGTGCCCATCCAGAAAGCCGCCGTAGTGGCCAGCAGCAGGCGCAGCGGGGTGGTGAAGCCGCTCTGGCGGCTGGCGTCCAGGGGCAATCGAAATGGAATGTTCATGGTGTGCAGACGACGGGTGGCGGGGTTGGTGACAATCACAGCCGCTAGCGTAAGAATCGTCTGTGACGCTGTCGTGACACAGGCGTGCCCACCAGCTTTTCATCGATGGCTGAACCATCGTGCACGCCGCTGCTTTAGATCAGGCGGGCGGAACGAGATTGAAAATTCAATTGGCTGTTATGAATAGCTTTTAAGCCGATTTGGCTGGGTGCCTCCGGCGTAAGACACCGGCTATGTGATTTTGAAAACAGTCCGAATTGTTTTTGAACCGGATTTTTCTTCGTAAACAGCCCATTGCTTAATTCCTTTTACAAGGACTAATGTGCTTATGTCTTTCACCGCAGTTTTGGCCCTTAGCTTTCCAGTGACCCAGTCCTGAACGTGCGGATAGGTGCTTCCTTGCTTGCCGGTTGGAACCAGCAATTCTTTGTCACCAACTATGCCAACAGATGTGACGACGAGTTCGGTTGCTGGCATTTTTTGCTCTCAATTGTTGACCATCAGTTCAGGGTGATGGTCAGGGCATGAACTGACTGGATCTGGACGGAGTAGAAAGCCAGCGAAGGTGGTCGTCTTACTGGCAGGGGGTGATTCGGGAAGCGTTGAATGATGCTGGCTTATTGATACTAGCTTACGGCGCCGCTTCCGGCGGCGGCTCAAAGCTGTCACGAAACGTGAAATAAAGCGACGTGAAAAACATGGCAGTCAGCAGCAGCAGGACCGGAAACAAAATGTCGCCGGCCAAGCCGGGGTTGCCCAGCAGGGCGCCCACCGTGGTGACGCTGACGACCACCAGCACCAGCATTGACAGCCACATCAGTCCAAAAACTACAAAGGCCCAGAAATTGCGCAAACAGGCCACCAGGCTGAAGAACAGGCTTTTCACGGGCGGCAAGCCATGCCAGTGCACCAGTGCCGGTGCGTGCCAGAACAGCAGCGACAGTGGCAGATGCAGTCCTATGAAAACCCACATGGCACCCTGAAACTCGGACGCCAGCATCATCTCGCGGGTGGGCGTTTCGCCTCCTAAATAAACACGGGCGAAGTCACCGCCATCCACCAGGTAAGACGCGCCCATCGCGATGAGGAAACCCAGGGCATACAGGCCACCCAGCACCAGCATGGCGCGCGCCTGTTGCCTGCCCGCGCGAAACGCCGCCAGCAAGACCAAGGGCATGGGGAAGCGGCCATCGGTCGCTTCCCGGGTGGCTGACATCAGCCCCAGCGTGGCGGCTGGCAGCAGCGTCATGGCCAGCACGAAGCCAATGACGGGCACCAGGCTGGCAATGGTCATCACGGCCATGAACATGAAAAACAGACCGGCGAGTGCCAACGGTTGTTTGAAAAACGTCTTTATGCCGAGCTTGACCCACACCAAGCCGGTGCGGGCGGGAACAATGTTCAGCTTCATGGTCAGCTCGCCGTCGCGCTCATAAGGTCCGGGTGGCTGACGCGCTCGCGCAGTACCCGCTCGAAATGGCCCGGATCGTGGGCCTTGAGCATGCTGGCCTCGCGCGGCAGGTGGTAATCCCACAGCCGGGAAATCCAGAACCGCAAGGCCCCGGCACGCAGCATGGCCGGCAGCAACTCCCGCTCGGCGGGCTCAAGCGGTCGCACCGCGTTGTAGGCGGTCATGAAGCTTTGGGCGCGCTCAAAGTTGTGGGCGCCAGTGTCAAGGTTGACGCACCAGTCGTTCAGGGTGACGGCTATATCGAAAAGCCAGCTGTCCACGCCTGCAAAATAGAAATCAAAGAAGCCGCTGAGATGGGGTTCGCCCGCCACGGTGTCAAACATCACGTTGTCCCGAAACAGGTCGGCGTGAATCGGGCCGCGTGGCAAGGCCGTGTAGGCCGATGAGGCCGCAATGTGGTTCTGGTAGGCCAGTTCGCTCTGGATCAAAGTGGTCTGGGCGGCGGTCAAATGCGGCAGCACCACCGGCACCGTTTCGTTCCACCAGGCCAGGCCCCGCAAATTGGGTTGTGACATGGAGAAGTCGCGCCCGGCCAGGTGCATTTTGGCCAGCGTGGCGCCCACTGCTGCGCAGTGCGCCGGTGTGGGTGCCAGCTCGCTTTTGCCGCGCAGCTTGTTGACCACGGCCGCTGGTTTGCCCTTGACCTCAAACACCAGATCACCGCGGGCATTGGCGGTGGGGTCGGGCACCGGGATGCCGCGCTCGGCCAGGTGCTTCATCAAACGCAGGTAGAACGGCAGTTGGGTGAGGGTCAGCCGCTCGAACAGGGTGAGCACGTATTCGCGCGTTTCTGCTTCGACCTGGGTGGTCACGAAGTAGTTGGTGTTTTCGATGCCGCCGGAGCAGCCCTGCATGGCCTTGAGCTCACCCAGCTTGAGTTGTCGCAGCAGGGATCTAGCCTCTTTAGTAGAGACTTCTGTATAAACCGCCATGAATCAGAAACCCAGAATTTTCCAGCTGCGTTCGCCGCTGGCGGGTTGAACTTGATACGCCGGCATGCCGTTCTTGGGTTGAACGTCAATGGTCTTGGTTTCGCCGCCTACGCGCAGCTCGTCAATTTTGGCGCCAGCGTCTTCAACGTGAATGTGCTCGGTGCGCTTTTCTACCGCGCCGGGCGCGCTGGATGCCGCCGGTTTTTGTGGTTCGGAAGCGGCTTGGGCCGGGGCCGGCGACTGCGCCAGGCAAATGCTGGCACAAAACAGGGAGAGGGTAATGAATAGGGCAGAGCGCATGGTCTGATTGTAAGTAGAACCACTGGTGCCGTGCCTGTCACAGGCAAAATGGGTGCATGAATGACTCGAAAACAATGAAAAAAACCTTGTTGCTGGTGGATGGTTCCAGCTACCTGTACCGTGCCTTCCACGCCATGCCTGATTTGCGGGCTGTGCCCGGCGACCCCGCCAGCGCGCCCACCGGCGCCATTCGCGGCATGATCAACATGCTGCAAAGTCTGCGCAAGGAGGTTCCCGCCGATTTTGCAGCCTGTGTGTTTGATGCCAAAGGCCCGACCTTCCGCGATGACCTGTACCCCGAATACAAGGCGCACCGCTCCCCCATGCCGGATGACTTGCGCGCCCAGATCGAGCCGATTCATGAGGTGGTGCGACTGATGGGCTGGAAGGTGCTGGACGTGCCCGGTGTCGAGGCCGACGACGTGATTGGCACGCTGGCCGTCATCGCAGCCAAACAGGGCATCGAGGTGATTGTGAGCAGCGGTGACAAGGATCTGGCGCAACTGGTCAATGCCCACATCACCATCATCGACACCATGAACGGCAAACGCCGCGATCTGGCTGGGGTGGAAGCCGAATTTGGCGTGCCGCCGCACCTGATGGTCGATTTTCAGACCCTGGTGGGCGATGTCATCGACAACGTCCCCGGTGTACCCAAGGTCGGCCCCAAAACGGCTGCCAAGTGGCTGCAGCAATACGGCTCGCTGGCCGGCGTGGTGGCGAACGCCGATGCCATCAAGGGCGTCGTCGGCGAGAACCTGAAAAAGACGCTGGACTGGCTGCCCATGGGCCGTCAGCTGCTCACCATCAAGACCGATTGCGACCTGAATGGCTGGGTGCCCGATCTTCCTGCTATGGATTCAATAGCTACTGGCGCAATGGATACGGTAGCTTTGGCTATTTTCTATGATAAATATGGATTCAAGGGCCTGGCCCGGGCGATGGACGCTGCCAATGCCCAAGGGGGCGCGGCATCCGGAATTCTGACGATTGACTCGAAGGCTGGCGCGACGAAGCGCAGCGGAGCTGGCGCTGCCGCCGGTTCAGCAAACACTTTAAACCGCGAGCCCGGCTTGTTTGATGAGCCAGATGAACTTGCCACGGCGGCTGCATCCAGTGTGACCACACGGGCCTACGACACCATCCTGACTTGGGACGCCTTCGAGCGCTGGCTCGCCACGGTGCAAGCCGCCGAGCTGGTGGCGCTGGACACGGAAACCACGTCACTGGACGAAATGCGCGCCGAAATTGTCGGCATCAGCTTCAGCGTCAAGCCGGGCGAAGCGGCCTACATCCCGCTGGCGCACAGCTACCCCGATGCCCCGGCCCAGTTGCCGCGTGACGAGGTGCTGGCGCGACTCAAGCCCTGGCTGGAGAACCCGGCGCACAAGAAGCTGGGCCAGCACATCAAGTACGACCGCCACGTGTTTGCCAACCATGGCATCGAGGTGCAGGGCTATGCCCACGACACCATGCTGCAGAGCTATGTGCTTGAAGTACACAAGCCACATAGCCTGGCCAGCCTGGCCGAGCGCCATCTGGGCCGCAGCGGCATCAGTTTTGCGGACTTGTGTGGCAAGGGCGCGCATCAGATCTGCTTTGACCAGGTGGATATCGCCAAGGCGGCTGAGTATTCGTGCGAGGACTCGGACATGACGCTGGACGTGCATCTGGCCCTGTGGCCGCAGCTGCAGGCCAGTTTCCCGCATACGCCGCAGTCACCGGCCAGTTTGTTCCATATGCCGCCAGTGCCGATCAGTGTTGGTCATTCCGGCGAAGTCCGGAATCCATGTATTTCAGACCCGCAGCATCTACCCAGCTTGTTGGGCATTTACGAACTGGAAATCGCCAGCAGCGAGGCGCTGTACCGCATCGAGCGCAACGGCGTGCTGATCGATGCCCCCACCCTGGCAGCGCAAAGCCATGAATTGGGCCAGCGCATCCTGCAGCTGGAGAAAGAAGCCCATGAGCTGGCGGGTCAGGTATTCAATTTGAGCAGCCCGAAGCAGATCGGCGAGATCTTCTTCACCAAGCTCGGCCTGCCGGTGGTCAAGAAGACTGCCACCGGCGCACCGAGCACCGACGAAGAAGTACTGGAAAAACTGGCCGAAGACTATCCGCTACCGGCCAAGATTCTGGAGCACCGCGGTCTGGCCAAACTCAAGGGCACTTACACCGACAAGCTGGCCCAGCTGGCCAATCCGCGCACCGGCCGCGTGCATACCCATTACGCGCAGGCGGTGGCCGTGACCGGGCGCCTGTCCAGCAACGACCCCAACCTGCAGAACATCCCGATCCGCACCGCCGAGGGCCGGCGCGTGCGTGAGGCTTTTGTCGCACCGCCGGGTTGTGTGATTGCCAGCGCCGACTACAGCCAGATCGAGCTGCGCATCATGGCGCACATCAGCGGTGACGCCGCGCTGCTGCTGGCTTTTCACGATGGTATGGACGTGCACCGCGCCACCGCCGCCGAGGTGTTTGGCGTCAGTACGGCCCAAGTCACCCACGAACAGCGTCGTTACGCCAAGGTCATCAACTTCGGGCTGATTTACGGCATGAGCGCCTATGGCCTGGCGCGCGCCTTGAGCATCGACAACACGGCCGCCAAAAACTACATCGAGCGCTACTTTGACCGTTACCCCGGCGTCAAGCTGTACATGGACCACACCCGCCAAAGTGCCAAGGCGAACGGCTATGTGGAAACCGTGTTCGGCCGTCGCCTGTACCTGCCCGAGATCAACTCCCCCAACGGCCCGCGCCGCAGCGGCTCCGAACGCGCCGCCATCAACGCGCCGATGCAGGGCACGGCGGCGGATCTGATCAAGCTCAGCATGGTCAAGGTGCAGCAGGTGCTGGACGAGGAAAAACGTGGCACCAGAATGATCATGCAGGTGCACGATGAACTGGTGTTTGAAGTGCCGCAAGCCGAGGTGGAATGGGTCAAGCATGAGATCCCGCGCCTGATGGCAGGGGTGGCGCATCTCAGGGTGCCCTTGCTGGCCGAGGTGGGCGTGGGTCCGAACTGGGACAAGGCGCACTGACCGTCATGGGCCAGAACTTTCCGCTTTGCCTGAACTCTGATAGATTCAATTTCAAACCACTGGAGACTTTCATGCTGCGCGAAGACCTCAAGACTGAATTCAATTCCCTGTTACCCGGCCAGAGCACCGAGCAGGGAGCCACCCGTCGCACCGCCCTGAAAGTGGCGCTGGGGGTTGGTTATGCAGCCGCTGCCGTGCCCATCATGGCGCAGACGGCGATCAAAACTTCTGCTGACGGTCTGACGACCGGTCAGTTCAGCTACGAGGTCGCCGGTTTCAAAGTGCCGGCCTACTTTGCCGCGCCGGCGGGCAAGACCCAGCTGCCGGTGGTGCTGGTGGTGCAGGAGATATTTGGTGTGCACGAATACATTGCCGACATCTGCCGCCGCTTTGCCCAAGCCGGTTACCTGGCTATTGCGCCCGAGCTGTACGCCCGCCAGGGCGACCCCAGTCAATACACCGACATGGCCAAACTGATGGCGGAACTGGTGTCCAAGGTGCCGGACGCCCAGGTCATGGCGGATCTGGACGGCGCGGTGAAATGGGCGGGCGCCCATGGTGGCGACCTGGCTAAAGTGGCAATCACCGGCTTCTGCTGGGGCGGGCGCATCGCCTGGTTGTATGCGACGCAAGGTCCGGTCAAGGCGGCCGTGGCCTGGTACGGTCGGCTGGTGGGCGCCAACAACGAGCTCACGCCTAAAAATCCGATCGACCTGGCCACCGTCATGCGCGCCCCGGTTCTGGGCTTGTATGGCGGAAAAGACGGCGGCATCCCGCTTGACACGCTGGATAAGATGAAAGCTGTGTTGGCCACCGGCACGGCGGCTTCCAAGGCAGCGCAATCTGTGGTGTACCCTGACGCACCGCATGCGTTCCATGCCGACTACCGCTCCAGCTTTCGCCAGGGGCCGGCAGAAGACGGCTGGCAGCGTTGTCTGGCATGGTTCAAGACGAATGGTGTTGCCTGATTCCATATCTACTTCATTGCGATATGTCGTTGCCCCGCCTTGCCGCACGACAGTGCTGTCTGCGGCCGTGCGCCTAATCTCGCATTGAATTAGAAATGGAATGACAAGGTCCAAGCCGCCTTGAGGCGGCTTTTTTACTAATGTTATTGGGCTATAGCCCCCGTAGAATAAGCGTAGATAGCTATGATTTTAATAGCAATTGTGATGGGTACCCTGGCTGCCGGCATTGGCAGCGTGTGGTTGGCGGCGCTTTTGAGCTTTGGCGTGCTGTCACGCTACACGCAGCACATGCTCAGCCTGGCGGCCGGGGCCTTGCTGGCTACCGCCTTCATGCATTTGCTGCCCGAGGCGTTCGAGAGCCAGGTCAGCGCGCATGATTTGTTCATGACCCTGCTGGCGGGCCTGGTTTTTTTCTTCCTGCTCGACAAAGCCGAGCTGTGGCACCACGGGCATGAACATCACCAGCACCATGAGTCGCCGCTTGACCACGCGCACTCACACGCCGAGGAGGTCCATGAGGTCCACGACCACGCCGAGGCCCACAGTCATCTCTCCAAATCCGGTACCTGGGCGATTCTGACGGGCGACAGCGTGCATTGCTTTGGCGACGGCATGCTGATCGCCTCGGCCTTCATGGCCGACCTGCGGCTGGGCGCGATTGCCTCCCTGGCGGTGCTGGCGCACGAGGTACCGCACCACATGGGTGACCTGATGGTGTTGCGAACCGGTGTCAGAACCAGGCGTACAGCGCTGGTCAAAGTGACGCTGGCCGGGGCCGTGACTGCGCTCGGTGGTCTGGTGGGCTACTGGCTGGTCGAGCGGCTGCAGGGCTATCTGCCGTATTTTCTGGTGGTGGCCAGCAGCAGCTTTGTCTATGTGGCACTGGCCGATTTGATTCCCCAGTTGCAAAAACGTCTGACCGCCCGGGAGACTGCCGCGCAGATTGCGTGGCTGCTGATCGGCATCGCGCTGGTGACCTGGGTGAGCGGCCTGGCGCACGCGCACTGATCCACGCCCGCAATGACAGCCTAGTTCGCCTGCACAGACCTCAGCCCTGCGCCGCCGGCCGCGTCGGGTCGCTGCACCACTCGCTCCAGCTACCGGCGTACAGTGCCGTGCGGCCCAGGCCCGCCACTTCCATGGCGATGAGGTTGGGCACGGCACTGACACCGCTGCCGCAGTGGTGCACCACGGTGGCGGGGTCGCGCCCGGCCAGCAGGGCTTCAAACTCGGCCCGCAGCTCAGTCGCTGGTTTGAACTTGCCGTCAGCGCCCAGGTTCAGGTTGAAGGGGCGGTTCAGGGCACCGGGGATATGCCCGGCCACCGGGTCCAGCGGCTCCACTTCGCCCTTGAAGCGCGGCGTGCCACGGGCATCGATCAGGGTTTGCGTCGGGCGCCCCAGTTGTTTTGCTATTGTTTCAGTAGCTGTCAGTGCAGTCTTGGCGGGGGCTAGAGCGTAATTTGATGTGAAAGCTGGCGTGCCTGTGTCAGCCGGGCCACTGAGTGTGGCACCACCGCTGGCCTGCCACGCCTGCAAACCGCCATCCAGCACCGCCACGGCTTCATGACCGGCCCATTTGAGCATCCACCACAGGCGGCCGCAGTAGTTGGCGCCCTGGCGGTCGTACACCACGGCCTGCATGGCGTTGCCAAAGCCGATGCTGCTGAGCCAGGCCGCGAAGGTCTCGCGCGAGGGCAGGGGGTGACGGCCACCGGATGCGGCGTCAGGCGCCGACTTGGTCGCGCTCAGGTGCCGGTCCAGGTCGGCCCGCACCGCACCAGCGATGTGTGCCTGCGCATACTGTCGATCACCGGCACCGGGCTCCATCAACTCAAAACTGCAGTCAAACACCATGCAGGGCTGGCCGCTTAGCTGCAGGGCCTGCAGCTGCGGTGCGGAAATCAAGGTGCTGTACATCGGATGGGTTTCCTTCAAAGGTGTCAGGTTCAGGGCGCCGGTTCAGTGTTCTTCGGCCGGGGTGTTGGGAATGGCGCGCGAGCGCAGCACGGTGGCGGCCAGGCCGCTGGCCACAATCAGGCCCATTCCGGCCCAGCCGAGCAGCGCAATCCGGTCGCCAAACAGCAGCAGGCTGTAGATGGCGGCAAACACAATGCCGGAGTATTGCAAATTGGCCACCAGCAGGGTTGAGCCCCGGCTGTAGGCGCGCGTCATGCACCACTGGCCCAGCGACGCCAGCACGCCAATCGGCACCAGCCAGGCCGTAGCCTGCCAACTCGCAGCAGACCAGGGCGTCAAGCCGGTGAATGCAATGCCTGCTAGCCCGACCGCCGCGGTGCCGACTGAAAAATAAAACACCGTGCGGCCCTCGGGCTCACCCGCCTTGCCCAGTGCCGTGACCTGCAAGTAAGCCAGCGCCGCCCCCATGCCGGAGAGCAGTCCAACCAGTCCGGCAAACAGCTGGTTCTGGTCGAGCGTGGGGCGCAGCATCAACACCACGCCGGCAAAACTGGCCAGCACGGTGGCCATCAGGGGACCTTGGCGTTGTGCCTGGCCGTACAGCACCGCACCGCCCACAATAAAGGCTGCCACCCAGACGCCACTCATGTAGTTCAGCGTCATGGCGGTGGCCAGTGGCAAATGCGCAATGGCGTAAAACCAGGTACTCAGTGACAGCACGCCAATCACGCTACGCCAGGCGTGCATCATGGGAATCGTGGTTTTGAGGGAGGTACCGCGCGTGCGCAAGACCAGGGCCATAAAGATCACGCTCACCACGCCACGGTAAAACACCAGCTCAAAAGTACTGAAACTGCCGGAGGCGACCTTGATGCCCACCGCCATGGTGGCAAAAAAGAACGCGCCCAGCACCATCCAGAGCGCTTGCATAAGGCGTCAGAGCTGGATTTGGCGGCGATACCAGTCGTGGAAGTGCTGCATGCCGTCTTCCATCGGGCTTTGGTAAGGCCCGACTTCGTTGTCACCGCGCTCAAGCAAGGCCCGGCGACCAGCGTCCATGCGCTCGCCGATTTCGTCGTCCTCGATGCAGGTTTCCATGTAGGCGGCTTGCTGCGCTTCGACAAACTCACGCTCGAAGGCAACGATCTCTTCCGGGTAATAGAACTCAACCATGTTCATGGTCTTGTTCAGGCCCATCGGGTGCACCGTGGAGACGGTCAGCACGTGCGGATACCACTCCACCATGATGTGCGGGTAATAGGTGAGCCAGATCGCGCCATATTTGGTTGGCTCGCCCTTGCGGTAATTGCGCAGCGCGTCTTGCCAGCGCTGGTACACCGGGCTGCCGGCCGGGCCCGGTTTGGCGGTGCCCACGGTTTGCACCGAGTAGTTTTCCTTGAACTCCCAGCGCAAATCGTCACAGGTGACGGTGCTGCCCAAGCCGGGGTGGAAGGGGCCGACGTGGTAGTCCTCCAGGTAGACCTCGATGAAGGTCTTCCAGTTGTAGTTGCACTCGTGCATTTCGACCTTGTCGAGCACAAAACCGGTGAAGTCCAGATCAGCACGCGGGCCCATGCCGGCCAGGTCGGCGTGGATATCACGGCCATTGTCTTCAAACAGCAGGCCGTTCCACTCGCGCAGCTTGTAGTTGTTCAGGTCCAGGCAGGGGTCGTGCGCAAAATGGGGGGCTCCCAACAGGGTACCGGCGGGCTCTGGCCCGCTGCCGCTGTAAGTCCAGCGGTGCAACGGACACACGATGTTGCCAGCGGCCACGCCCTGGTGCGGGGTGTTGACCGAGCCGCGCCCTTTCAACATGATGGCCTGGCGGTGCCGACACACGTTGGAGATGAGCTCAATGCCAGTGGGTGTGCGCACCAGGGCACGCCCCTCGGCCTCTTGCGCCAAGGTGGCATAGTCGCCCACATTGGGCACACTCAAGGCATGCCCCACATAGCGGGGCCCGCGCTGGAAAATATTTTTCAGTTCACGCTGATAAAGCGCTTCGTCAAAATAGCTTGAAACTGGTAGTTGGCCGGTGGCCTGCTGCAGTTGAAGACTTAAATCAGACATGGAGGCCCTGACCTAAAGACTCCCCACAGGGAGATGCGCCAATGCGCGGTAAAAAGGGATCCGGCCTGGGCCGGTACAAAGAGGCCAGATTGTACCTGTCGGCCCCTATTTCCAGGGTGATTGAGCGGATGTATTAGCCGCACTCTTGTCACTCGCCGCACCCCAGCGCCTAAAATCGCACTTTTTAGACCCACGGAATTCCCTGCCCTATGGCCTCTGCCCCCCGCCCCGGTTTAGCTGCCCCGGTCAGTTATGAAGCCGCTCTGGAAGAGCTTGAACAGCTGGTTGCCCGGCTGGAGTCGGGCGATATGCCTCTGGAGCAACTGCTCACCGGCTACCAGCGCGGAGCTGAATTGCTCAAATTTTGCCGCGACCGGCTGGAAGCGGTCGAAGGCCAGATCAAGGTGCTGGATCAGGGGGCGCTCAAAACGTGGACACCCGAGTGAAAACCGAACCCGCATTTGACTTGGCCGCCTGGAGCGCCGGGCATCTTGACAGCGTCGAACGCGCACTCGAACGCTGGGTGACCGCAGACGCGCCCACCGGTGTGGACCATGGCGCACCCGCCGAACTGGTCGAAGCCATGCGTTATGCCGTACTGGACGGCGGCAAGCGGCTGCGCCCGCTGCTGGTGATGGCGGCCTGGGAAGCGGTGCGTGACGGGGAAACGATGGCAGAACGCCATGAAGCGGCTCTGCCTGCAACGCATCACGAAGCGGCCGAAGCGGCGCTGCGCGCTGCTTGCGCCGTCGAATTGATTCACGCCTATTCGCTGGTGCATGACGACATGCCGTGCATGGACAACGACGTGCTGCGTCGCGGCAAGCCGACGGTGCATGTGAAATTTGGCGAGGCCAGCGCCTTGCTGGCCGGTGACGCCTTGCAGGCACTGGCTTTTGAGTTGTTGACGCCGGACGACGAAAATATGCCGGCCGGGCGACAGGCCCGTCTGTGTCGTCTGCTGGCCCGGGCCGCCGGCAGCGCCGGCATGGCCGGCGGCCAGGCGATTGACCTGGCCAGTGTGGGGGTGACCCTCACCGAGCGCCAGTTGCGTGACATGCACCGTCTCAAGACCGGTGCCCTGTTGCAGGCCAGCGTCATGATGGGAGCTGCCTGCGGCGATGCCTCCGCCGTGGCGCAGGCGGCGCTTAACTGTTATGGTGCCGCCATCGGTCTGGCGTTTCAGGTGGTGGACGACATTCTGGACGTGACCGCCGACTCGGCCACGCTGGGCAAGACGGCGGGCAAGGACGCAGATCAGGACAAGCCCACCTATGTCTCGGTGTTGGGGCTGGAGCGCTCGGCCGCGCATGCCCAGGAGTTGCTGGGGCAGGCGCTGGCGGCGCTGGCGCAGAGTGGTTTGCGCAATACCCGGGCGCTGCAGGGCCTGGCTAACATGGTGGTGAACCGTTCGTGCTGAAACGAAACTGGCCCGGCCATCAATAATATTAGTTAAATAGACCTACAGACCTTATTGAATAAGCGCTGATAGCTATAAAAAACATAGCATATGTCGAACAAGTTGTACCCGCTGCTGCAAACCATCAATGACCCCGCCGATCTGCGACGCTTGCCGCGTGCGCAGCTGGACGCGCTGGCCGCCGAACTGCGGGCCTATGTGCTCGACAGCGTCTCGAAAACCGGGGGGCACCTGAGCTCCAACCTCGGCACGGTGGAACTCACCGTCGCCTTGCACTATGTGTTCAACACCCCGGAAGACCGGCTGGTGTGGGATGTGGGTCACCAGACCTATCCGCACAAAATCCTGACCGGACGGCGTGAGCGCATGGCCTCGCTGCGCCAGCATGGGGGCTTGAGTGGTTTTCCGCAACGTGCGGAAAGTGAATACGACGATTTCGGCACGGCGCATTCCAGCACCTCCATTTCAGCGGCTTTGGGCATGGCGCTGGCGGCCAAAATCAAGGGCGAAGAACGCCGCGCCATTGCGATCATCGGCGACGGTGCGCTCACCGCAGGCATGGCCTTTGAGGCGCTCAACAACGCCGGTGTGGCCGACTGCAATCTGCTGGTCATCCTGAACGACAACGACATGAGCATCAGCCCGCCGGTAGGCGCCCTCAATCGTTATCTGGCCAAGCTCATGAGCGGGCAGTTTTACGCAGCGGCCAAGAACGCAGGCAAGACCGTGCTCAAAGGCGCGCCGCCCCTGTTTGAGCTGGCCAAACGGATTGAAGAAACCGCCAAAGGCATGGTGGTGCCCGCCACGCTGTTCGAGAAGTTTGGCTTTAACTACATCGGTCCGATCGACGGGCATGATCTTGATTCGCTGATCCCCACGCTGGAAAACATCAAGCACCTCAAAGGCCCGCAGTTTTTGCACGTGGTCACCAAAAAAGGGCAGGGCTATAAACTGGCCGAAGCCGACCCGGTGGCCTACCATGGCCCCGGCAAGTTTGATCCGGCCGTTGGCCTGCAAAAGCCGACAACGCCGGCCAAGACGACTTTCACCCAGGTGTTTGGCCAGTGGCTGTGCGACATGGCAGCCCATGACCCGCGACTGGTGGGCATCACCCCCGCCATGCGCGAGGGCTCCGGCATGGTGGAGTTTGAAAAACTCTTTCCGGCGCGCTATTTCGATGTGGGCATTGCCGAGCAGCACGCGGTGACCTTTGCCGCGGGATTAGCCTGCGAAGGCCTGAAACCGGTGGTGGCGATTTACTCCACCTTCCTGCAGCGCGCCTATGACCAGCTGATTCACGACGTCGCCATTCAAAACCTGCCGGTTGTGTTTGCGCTGGACCGGGCCGGGCTGGTCGGTGCTGATGGCGCCACTCATGCGGGTGCCTACGACATCCCTTTTTTGCGCTGCATCCCCAACGTCAGTGTGGCCTGCCCGTCGGATGAAAATGAATGCCGCCAGCTCCTGTCTTGCGCTTTTGAGCAGGATCACCCGGTGGCCGTGCGTTACCCGCGTGGCGCCGGTGCCGGCGTGCCGGTGCAGGCGGGCCTGGACGCACTGCCCTTTGGCAAGGCTGAAGTGAGGCGCTCGGGCAAAGGCGTGGCCATTCTGGCGTTTGGCACGCTGCTTTACCCGGCGCTGGAAGCGGCCGAGGCGCTCAATGCCACGGTCGTCAATATGCGTTGGGCCAAGCCGCTGGATGTGGCGCTGCTGCTCAAAGTGGCCGCCGAGCACGAGGGTCTGGTCAGCGTGGAAGAGGGCGCCATCATGGGAGGTGCCGGCAGCGCCGTCAGCGAATCGCTGCACGCGGCCGGGGTGGTCAAGCCACTGCTGCAACTGGGACTGCGCGATGAATTCATCGAGCATGGCGATCCCGCCAAATTGCTGGCCCTGCAGGGTCTGGATGCCCCTGGTATTCAGGCCTCAGTTGTCAAGCGGTTTGCGGCGCTGCTGGAGCCGGGGCGCCCGGCGCTTAAAGTAGTCGCCTGACATCGGCACACGCCTGGCCAGGGTTCTGAACCGCTTGGCGGTCTGCCCCGGCAGGGAAAACCCCCGCATCGCTGGTGGCGGGCGTTCCTACAATCCTGGATGACAGTTATTTCTCATCGTTGTGCGTGCCTGCATGGCGGGAAGTTCAGTCAACAACACCAGGAGTGAACCAAATGGATCGTCGTTCCCTAATCAAGCGCGCAGGTATTGCGGGCGTGCTGGCCGCTGGCGCTGCACCTGCCGTGCATGCGCAAAGTGCAAACATTCGTTGGCGTCTGGCCTCCAGCTTTCCGAAGTCGCTCGACACTCTCTTTGGCGCCGAGGAAACCTTCGCCAAGAAGGTGTCCGAGATGAGCGGCGGCAAGTTCGTGATTTCGACCCATGCGGCGGGTGAACTGATGCCCGCTTTCGGCGTGGTGGATGGTGTACAGAACGGCACGGTTGAGATGGCCCATACGGCGGCCTATTACTTCTTCGGCAAGGACGACGCGTTCACGTTGAGCTGCTCCATCCCGTTCGGCTTGAACAGCCGCCAGATGTCCGCCTGGATGTACCAGGGTAACGGCCTCAAGCTCACGCGCGAGTTCTACGCCAACTACAACATCATGAATTTTCCGGGTGGCAACACCGGCGCCCAGATGGGCGGCTGGTACCGCAAGGAAATCAAGACTGTGGCCGACATGAAGGGCCTGAAGTTCCGCGTCGGCGGCTTTGCCGGCAAGGTACTTGAGCGCATGGGCGTGGTGCCGCAGAACATTCCGGCCGGTGAAATCTACCAGGCGCTGGAAAAAGGCACGCTGGACGCTGCCGAGTGGATCGGACCCTACGACGACCAGAAGCTCGGTTTCAACAAGGTGGCGCCGTACTACTACTACCCGGCCTGGTGGGAAGGCGGTCCGCAGCTCGAGTTCTTTATCAACACCAAGGCCTACCAGGCGCTGTCATCCGAGAACAAGGCCATCGTGGAGGCCGCTGCCGCCTACGCGCACCAGGAAGTGCAGGCCAAGTACGACGTGAAGAATCCCACGGCGCTCAAGCAGCTCGTGGCGACCAAAACCAAGGTGTTGCCGTTCTCCAAGGAGATCATGGACCGCGCCTACAAGGAGTCGATGGAGCTGTATGCCGAGTTGAGCGCCAAGAACCCCCGCTGGAAGAAGATCTACGAAGACCTTGCCTCTTTCCGCAAGGAACAGAACCAGTGGTTCCGCTTCGCTGAAGCGCGTTTCGACAGCTTCATGCAGGCGCAAAAGCTGTAAGCAGTTTTTAACCCGTATTCAAAAAGGCCCCGCTTTGCGGGGCCTTTTTTGTTGTCTGTTACTTCTTGTCTTTCTCCATGGACTGCTGCATGGCCTTCATCGGGTCATCGTCGACTGGTTTTTCTTCACCCGCTGCCGCGGGCAAGCTGCCGGCAGGTGCCGAAGCAACCTCGGCTGGCGCTTCTGCCTGCACTTCCAGCACCACCTTGTCCAGATCGATCTTCTCGGTCTTGTCCAGCCCGCTTGACACGATGCCGGGGAAGGCAATGATCAGGCCGACCATGATGATCTGGATGATCACGAAGGGCACGGCGCCCCAGTAGATTTGCATGGTGGTGACAGGCTGGATCAGCTTCCTGGTGAGCTTGTCGGTGTATTCCTTGCTTGGCGCCACGCTGCGCAGGTAGAACAGGGCGAAGCCAAAGGGCGGATGCATGAACGAGGTCTGCATGTTTACGCCCAGCAACACGCCGAACCAGATCAGGTCAATGCCCATCTTCTCGGCCACTGGCCCGATCAGGGGAACGATGATGAACGAGAGTTCAAAGAAGTCCAGGAAAAACGCCAGGAAGAAAATCAGAAGATTGACCACAATCAGGAAACCGATCTGCCCGCCGGGGAGCGAGGTCAGAAGGTGCTCCACCCATTTGGCGCCATCGACTCCCTGGAACACCAGGCTGAAGACGGTGGACCCGACCAGGATGAACACCACAAAGCTGGCCAGTTTGGTGGTGGAGGTCAGGGCCTGCTTGAGCAGGGCCATGCTCAGACGCCCCCGGCTCATCGCCATGATCAAAGCGCCGATCGCACCCATGGCGCCGCCCTCGGTGGGGGTGGCGACGCCCAGGAAAATCGTGCCCAGCACCAGAAAGATCAGCAGCAGCGGGGGAATCAGAACAAAGGTGACTCGCTCTGCCATACGCGACAACAGGCCCAGGCGCGTGACCTTGTTGATCAGCGCCATCACAAACGCCAGCATCACCCCGGCGCACAGCGACACCACAATGGTTTCATCGGTGGCCACTGTCAGTACGGTTTCACCCATGAACCAGCTCGTGACCTGGGCGTAGTGTTGTCCGAGGTACACCGCCACCGTCGTTGACACGATGGTCAGCATCAGCAGGGAGCGCAAGCCACTTTTGCCATTGTCTTCACGGATGGTGCGGGCTTCGGGCGGCAAGGCGGGCACCCAGGTGGGGCGAATGAAGGTCAGCAGAACGACATAGCCAATATAGAAGGCAGTCAGGGCAAAGCCGGGGATGAACGCGCCTTTGTACATTTCACCCACGCTACGGCCGAGCTGGTCCGCCAGAATGATCAGCACCAGCGAGGGCGGAATGATCTGCGCCAGCGTGCCTGAGGCGGCAATCACGCCCGAGGCGACCCGGCGGTCATAGCCATAACGCAACATGATCGGCAGTGAAATCAGGCCCATCGAAATCACGGAAGCGGCCACCACACCGGTGGTTGCGGCCAGCAAGGCGCCGACAAAAATAACGGCAAAGGCCAGGCCACCGCGCAGCGGGCCAAACAGCTGGCCGATGGTGTCGAGTAAATCCTCGGCCATGCCACTGCGCTCCAGGATCAGCCCCATCAGCGTGAAGAAGGGAATGGCCAGCAGCGTGTCGTTTTGCATGATGCCGAAGATGCGCAGCGGCAGGGCCTGCATCAGGGCTTCTGGCAAGAGGCCCAGCTCGATGCCAATAAAGCCAAAGAACAGGCCGCAGGCGCCCAGGCTGAATGCCACCGGAAAACCCATCAGTAGGAAAACAATGAGTCCCCCGAACATGATGGGGGCAAAGTTGTTGGTTAGAAATTCCATCTGTGTCTCCCGGATCAGATCGCGTGATTTTTGGCGGCTTTGGCTTCAGCCAGTTCGAGAATGGCTTCTGCCAGTTCTTCTTCGGCGGTCTTCTCGGATTTTTTCTGCGTTGGATCTTCGATCAGACCCTGCAGGAACGCCAGGCGCTTGATCAACTCGGACCAGCCCTGCAACAGCAGCAGGCCAAAACCGAGCGGAATCATGGCGTACACCGGCCAGCGAATCAGGCCACCGGCGTTGGAGGACATTTCGCCGGAAGAGAATCCTTTGAGGAAAAACGGAATGCTGGACCACAGGATGGCCATACAAAAAGGCGTCAGGAAAAAAGCGAAGCCGATGACGTCAATCCACATTTGTGCCCGTTTGGACCAGCGGCTGTAAATGACGTCGATCTTGACGTGTTCACCGTTGAGCAGCGTGTAGGCTGCGGCCAGCAGAAATGACGCCGCAAACAGGTACCACTGCACTTCCAGATAGGCATTGGAACTCACGTTGAACGCTTTGCGGACAATCGCGTTCACGGCGCTGATGACGGTGGAGGCCAGAATCAGCCAGATCACATATTTGCCAAGTTGGCTATTGAGCCAGTCGACAGCTTTCGAAAATTTTAGAAGCGCGTGCATGGTGTCTCCATCGATAGAAAATTGCAAAACAGCGGCCTGCCGCGATCCAAAGGAACGCGCTGCCGGTGAACTGTTTAATAAGCTTGAGCGTAACGGGTTACGACTGAGAAAAACCTGACGACCTTAGGTTGTTGACCGAGGGTAAACACTGATGAGTGCCCCGAGGCCAAAGTCTTGGCGGTGCTGGACTGAGACAATAATCAAAGCTGAAAATTATGCTTCATACCTCGTCCCCTTCCATCGATTCGCCCGATATGCGCCGGGCCGGACCTGACCTTTTGTCGCTGGCCCTGATGGACGCGCGCAACCATACGCTGTATTTGCTGGGGCAGTACGAAACCGCGTTGGCCGCCGCCCATTTTGAAGTGCCATGTGTGCCCGAACTCAACCCGCCCTTGTGGGAACTGGGTCATATTGGCTGGTTCCAGGAGTGGTGGCTGGGGCGCAACCTGCAACGCCAGCGCGGCACCGCTTGCGATCCGTCGGCAACCCGGCTGGCGTCGATCGAGCCGCAGGCAGACCGCTGGTGGGATTCGGGCCAGGTGGCGCACGACCGCCGTTGGGCGCTGGGCCTGCCCGACCTGGCCGGCATCAAGCGCTACCTGCTCGACACGCTGGAGTCCACCCTGGAGTTGCTGGAAAAGGCGCCGCAGGATGACGACGCGCTGTATTTTTACCGGCTGGCCCTGTTTCATGAGGACATGCATGGCGAGGCCCTGATTTACATGGCTCAGACCCTGGGCGTGCCGCTGGGCTTGCGCATGCCCGGACCGGGGCCGGTGCGCGAACCTTTGCTGGTTCCCGCCACGCGCTGGCAGTTAGGCATCGGCGCCGGGCCGGGCGGCTTTAGCTTTGACAACGAGCGGCCAGCGTATGAGGTGCCGGTGCCCGAGTTCGAGATTGACGCGCAGGTGGTGAGCTGGGCGCAGTTCGTCGAGTTTGTGGATGACGGCGGCTACGATCGCCCCGAGTTATGGCAGGCGCAGGGCTGGCAATGGTTGCAGGACAAGGCAGCAGCCGAAGGCCGCCGCGGCCCCCGCTACGTGGAGCAGATCGGCGTCGCCAGTGGCGCGGTGATGCAGACCCGTTTTGGCACGCCCCGGCGCATGCTGGGTGGCCAGCCCGTCATGCACGTGAGCTGGTGGGAGGCGGACGCCTGGTGTCGCTGGGCCGGACGGCGCCTGCCGGCCGAGGTGGAATGGGAAGCGGCGGCCGTTAATGCCGCGCGGCGCGGCTTCCGCTGGGGCGAGGTCTGGGAGTGGACCGGCACCACTTTCCGCGCCTACCCTGGGTTTGTTGCGGACCCGTACCGTGACTACTCCGAGCCCTGGTTCGGTACGCACAAGGTCTTGCGCGGCGCCTCGTTTGCCACCCGCGCCCGCATGAAACATCCGAAATACCGCAACTTCTATCTGCCTGGGCGCGACGATATTTTTGCCGGGTTCCGGTCCTGTGCGCTTTGAGACAGGTTAGTAGGCGGTTTTCCGGATTGCTATTTAATTAATAGCTGCTTACGCATATCGCACGGGGGCTAGAGGCCTATTTCATCAATATTTCGGGTTTTCTTCTGCCGGTAATCCCACCACGGCAGCACTTGTCGCAGTGACAGGATCTCGCCGCTGTGCGATGGCTCGTAGCCGGCGGTGGCGGCCAGTTGCTGCTGCCAGCGCGGGCTTTGCAGCAGTGCCAGCAAGGCCGCAATGGCAGGTTCAACGAGCGCTGACTTCAGGCACACCAGGTGGTAGCTCTCTTGAACCAGCGGCACAAAATCAAGGCCCTGGGCACGCGCGGCCAGTTCGATCCCCAAGCCAACGTCCGCGATGCCTGACGCGACCGCATGGGCGGCTGCCGTGTGCGATGGCTCGGTGTGCTCGTAGCCATGGATGTCGGCTGCTTGCAGGCCGCTTTGGGCCAGCAGTTCATCCAGCACCACCCGGGTGCCGGTGCCCAGCGCGCGGTTGACGAAACGGGCGCCGGTACGTTTCAAGTCCTGCAATGATTGCAAGCCGAGCGGGTTGCCTGGGGCGACCATGAGGCCTTGCGTTCGCTTGGCAAAACCAATGATCTTGTGCAAGCCGGGTTGCAGCAGCGGTTTGTAAACGCGCTCGGCGAGCGACCCCGGTGCCGGGTGTTGCAGCGTGTGAAAGCCCGCCATCACGCAGCGGCCTTCGTTGAGCCCGCGGATGGCGTCCACGCTGCCGCAAAACCGGATGTCCAGATGCAGTTGCGGCTGATCCGGGTCATGTTGGTGATCGGGGTCGGTGGCCAGCGCGTGTTCGCGCAGCGCCGCCAGCGCGGCGTCATGGCTGGCGTACAGCGTGACGATGTGGGCGTTGTCATCAAACGCTACGGCGAAGGCGCGTTCCAGATCACTGCGCAGGGCTTCAATCTGCGGTGCCAGTCGCGCTTGCGCCTGGCGCTCGGCCCACATCAGCTTGGCGCCAAATTCGGTCAGGCGCGCCGACTGGCCTTTTTCCCACACCACCAGCTCATTGCCCAACTCTTTTTCCCAGCGCTTGAGCTCACCCCAGACATGGCGGTAAGACAGGCCGAGCGCACGCGCCCCGGCCGAGATGGAGCCCTGCGTGCTGACGGCCTGCAGCAAATCAATCAGGGGGTTGCGTACCAGCGCCGGGCTGCTGTCACGCGAGAGGGTGTAGTGGAATTGGAGCCTATGCACAGCGTTTCATATCGCAGGTAATTAAGTCGGTGGCTACGATACCGCAACTTATGACTTCATTCACCGATAGTGCGGCCACCGCGCTGCAACTCATCGTCTCCCTTGATCCCGGTTTGCTGGCCATTGTGGGCCGTTCCCTGTCGGTCAGTGCCATGGCCTGCGCGCTGGCCTGCGGGCTGGGGCTGGTCGCAGGCGCCTGGCTGGGGGTGGCCCGCTTTACCGGCCGCGGCGCGGTGCTGACCTTGCTCAATACCTTTCTGGCGGTGCCCTCGGTGGTGGTCGGGCTGGTGGTGTATTTGCTGCTGTCGCGCTCGGGGCCGCTGGGTTTTCTGGGCTGGCTTTTTACCTTCAAGGCGATGGTGCTGGCGCAGGCGCTGCTGGTGCTGCCGGTGGTCACGGCCTTGACCCGCCAGGCGGTGGAAGACGCCGAAGGCATCCACGGCGAACAGTTACGCTCGCTGGGCGCGCGGCCCTTCATGCGCAGCCTGCTGCTGGCCTGGGACGAGCGTTACGCGCTGCTGACCGTCATGATTGCGTCGTTTGGCCGGGCGGTCTCGGAAGTGGGTGCGGTGATGATCGTCGGTGGCAATATCGACGGCTTTACCCGTGTCATGACGACGGCCATTGCGCTGGAGACCAGCAAGGGCGATTTGCCGCTGGCGTTGGGGCTGGGGCTAATATTGCTCGGTGTGGTGCTGCTGATGAATGTGCTGATTGCCGGGGTGCGGCGCTGGCGCGAGCGCGCTGAGTTGAGCGAAGGAGGCCGCGACTGGCATGACGAAGCGCGCCGCGACGGGGTCCTTGAAGGTTCGCGACGCACCGTGGCGATCGCCCCATGAAGCCGGTGTTTCGGCTCTTGGCAGCAAGCGTGCATTTTGGCCGTCCGGCCACTGCTGTACGCGCCTTGTCGGAGGTGACGCTGACGATCCATCCCGGCGAACGGGTGGCACTGGTGGGGGCCAATGGTTGCGGCAAGAGCACCTTGTTGCGCTTGCTGCACGGCTTGGCCGCGCCCACGGCGGGTCAGGTGGCGCTTGATCCGGGGGCGCGTCAGGCCATGTTGTTTCAGCATCCGCACCTGTTGCGCCTGTCGGTGCAGAGCAATATCGCACTGGGGCTTTGGCTGCGCGGCACACGCTGGGGCGAGGCGAAAGCGCTGGCCCTGACGGCGCTGGGGCGGGTCGGCCTGGCCGAACTGGCCCAACGCAACGCCCGCAAGCTGTCCGGCGGACAGCAGCAGCGTGTGGCACTGGCGCGGGCCTGGGCCATGGCACCCCAAGTGCTGCTGCTGGACGAGCCCACCGCCAGCCTGGACCCGCATGCCAAACGCGAAGTGGAAACGCTGATTGACGAGTTTGCCAACCGGCGTGAGGGTACCGACAGCGCCGGTGCGGCCCTGCATTCGGCGATGACGCTGGTTTTTGCCAGCCACAACCTGGGTCAGGTCAAGCGCCTGGCCAGTCGGGTCATCTATCTGGAGCACGGACGGGTGCTGGCCGATTTGCCGGTGAAGGAATTCTTCAATGGGGCTGTGCTGCAAAGCCAGTACCCGGCGGCCCATTTGTTTGTCAAAGGAGAGTTAGTATGAAAAATTTTATGCCTTTTAGGCCTCTAGCCCTCATGCAGTATGCGCTGGCAGCTACTGTTTTTGTAGCGTCTGTGAGTGCGCAGGCACAATCCATCGTGGTGGCGTCCACCACCTCGACCGAGCAGTCGGGCCTGTTTTCTTATCTGCTGCCTGAGTTCAAAAAGGCCAGCGGCATTGATGTGAAGGTGGTGGCCCTGGGAACCGGCCAGGCGCTGGACATGGGTCGTCGGGGTGACGCCGACGTGCTGTTTGTGCACGACCAGGTGGCGGAAGAAAAAATCGTGGCCGATGGTTTTGCCGTCAAGCGTTTTCCCGTGATGTACAACGACTTCGTGCTGATCGGACCCGCTGCGGACCCGGCCAAGGCAAAAGGCAAATACATTGTGGAAGCTTTCAAAAAGGTGTCAGCGTCCGGTGCAAGCTTCATCTCGCGTGGCGACAAAAGCGGCACGCATGCGGCCGAGTTGCGCTTCTGGAAAATGGCGGGCATGTCGGACAGCAAAGGCACGGGCTACAAAGAGTGCGGGTGCGGCATGGGCCCGGCGCTCAATATCGCGTCCAGCAGCGGCGCCTACGTGCTGGCGGATCGTGGCACCTGGTTGAGTTTCAAGAACCGGGGCGATTTGACGGTGCTGGTCGAAGGTGACACGAAGCTTTTCAACCAATATGGCGTGATGCTGGTCAACCCGGCCAAGCATCCGCATGTCAAGGCGGTGGACGGCCAGAAGTTTGTGGACTGGGTGGTGTCCGCCCCGGGGCAGGCGGTAATTGCCAGCTACAAGATCGGTGGCGAGCAACTGTTCTTTCCCAACGCGAATAAGTGAGGCGAGACCATGGCAAGGACGTGGAAGGCGGCTGCGCTAAGCGCCGCTGTGCTGGGCCTGGCGGGCTGTGGCAGCGTGGAGAAGGCGCCAACGGCTGCTGATGCCACTTCGGTGATCCGGGTGTATGCCGCAGGCAGCCTGCGCGAGGCGTTAACGGTGATTGCCAGCGAGCATGAGGCGCGCACCGGTCAGAAGATCGCGCTGACCTTTGGTGCCTCGGGCTTGCTGCGCGAGCGCATTGAAAAAGGCGAGGCGGCGCAGGTGTTTGCTTCGGCCGATATGGATCACCCGCAGCGCCTGGCCAGCCGTGGCGGCTGGCAGGCGCCCGCGGTGTTGGTACGCAACGCCCTGTGCGCGCTCACCAGCGACCGACTCAGTGCCACACCGTCCACCTTGTTGACCACGCTGTTGCAGCCCGATGTGCGCGTGGGCACCTCGACGCCCAAGACCGATCCTGCCGGTGACTACGCCTGGGCTTTGTTTCGCAAGGCTGAGGGTGTGCAGGCGGGGGCCTACGCCAAGCTCGACGCCAAGGCGCTCAAGCTCACCGGCGGCGCTGATTCGCCCAAGGCGCCGGCCGGTCGTGGCACCTATGCCTGGGTCATGGATACGGGGCAGGCTGATGTATTTCTGGCTTACTGCACCAACGCCGTGGCGGCGCAGAAGGAAGTAGCGCGCTTGAAGGTGGTGCAGCTGCCGCCGGAGCTGCAGGTCGGCGTGGCCTACGGGGTGACGGTGCGCTCCGCAGCGTCACCGTCTGCCGTCGCGTTCGCCCAGACCCTGCTGGCGCCGCCCGCGCAGGCAGTGTTCCAACGCTTCGGCTTTGCTCCGCCTTAGCCGGCAGCTGTATGGTTTGCATGACTCAAGCCGGTGACCTGGCTCATCGCGGCATGCTCTGCGAAAAGCTGTAGCGGCCGCGGTTGCCCTGGCAGTCCCCCTCTTTGCTGATGACGCTCCAGACCAACCAGCGCTGGTCGCGCAGGCGCCAGGCATGCACCTCTTCGCCGTGGACGATGGCTTCATAGAACTCCTCGTCATCGTCCGAGCGCGGTTCGCCCAAGGCGAAAGCGTGCTGGTAGTAACAGGTCTGGCCGTTCTGGTCGTAGCCCAGAGTGCGTGAGGCCGGCATTTCGTAGTCGCGGTGGATGGTGAAGCGCAGCGGCGCGATGGCCTCGGCGCGCCACTCGGCGGGCAGGGCTTGCTGCCAGTCGGAGTCCATGTTTTCGTGGCGGTGCAATCCCGCGATAGGACACTGGAGATGCATATTCTTTCCTTTCAGGCGAGCAGGGCGACGGCTTTGATCTGCGCCCAGACCGGCAGGCCGGGCGTGATACCCAGCTCGCGTCGCGAGCGCTCGGTGATGCGGGCGAGCAGGGGGGTGGTGCCGACGCGCATCTGCACCAGCACATGGCCGGGCGTGTCGGTGGCCACGACGGCGGTGACGGTGGCGGGCAGGATGTTGAGGATGCTTGACGCATGCGGTCGCTCCAGCGCCAGGCTGACGTCACGGGCGTGGATGCGGCAGCGCAGGTGGCTGCCCGTGGCCTCCGGGCGGCGCCCGACATGGATGCAACCGTCAGCGAAATCGAGTTGCGAGAGGTTGTCGGGTTCCGGCCCGCAGAGCGTGGTATCGAGCACCACGCCCGCGTCGTCGGCAAAGGCCGGTGGCAGGTCGGCGCGGGCCAGGGTTTCGCTCAGTGGTCCGCTGGCAACCACCCGGCCGCCGTCAAGCAGCACCAGGTGGTCGGCCAGGCGCGCCACCTCGTCCGGCGCGTGGCTGACGTAAATGACCGGGATCGACAGCTCGTCGTGCAGGCGCTCCAGGTAGGGCAGGATTTCCTGCTTGCGCTTGAGGTCGAGCGCCGCCAGCGGCTCGTCCAGCAGCAAGAGACGCGGTGCCGCCAGCAGGGCGCGGGCGATGGCCACGCGCTGGCGCTCACCGCCGGACAGGCTGGCCGGCATGCGTTCCAGCAGGCCGGCGATGCCTAATAGCTCGGCGACGGCGGCGAGCTTGAAACGCTGTTCAGTGGCAGCGACGCGTTTTTGACCGAACTCCATATTGCGCCGCACCGACAAATGCGGGAACAGACTGGCCTCCTGAAAAACATAGCCCAGCGCCCGGCGATGGGTCGGCACAAAAATACCGTGCGAATCGTCCTGCCAGACTTCGTCACCGAGGGTGAGCAGGCCGCCCGGCGCGTGTTCCAGGCCGGCCATGGCGCGCAGACAGGTGGTTTTGCCGGAGCCGGAATGGCCGAAGAGCGCTGTGACGCCGCGACCGGGCAGCACCAGATCGATATCGAGACTGAAGTCGCCGCGGTCGAGGCGAAAGCGGGCGTGGATGTCGTCGCTCATAGCCCAGCCCTCCCGAGGCGTGGTTTCTGGGTGTACAGCGTCAATAGGATCAGAAAGCTGAAGACCAGCATGCCACCGGCCAGCCAGTGGGCCTGGGCGTATTCAAGTGCTTCGACGTGGTCGTAGATCTGCACCGAGACAACCCGGGTTTTGTCCGGGATGTTGCCGCCGATCATCAGCACCACGCCGAACTCGCCGACCGTGTGGGCGAAGCCGAGAATGGCGCCGGACAGGAAGCCCGGTCGGGCCAGCGGCACAGCCACCGACCAGAAGGTATCCCAGGGGCTGGCGCGCAGGGTGGCTGCCACTTCGAGCGGGCGCTCGCCGATGGCCTCGAAGGCGTTTTGCACCGGTTGCACCATGAAGGGCAGGGAATAAAACACCGAGGCGATCACCAGGCCGGGAAAGGTGAAGGGCAGCAGGCCGAGCCCGAGTGCTTCGGTCAATCGCCCACCGGGTCCATTCGGCCCGAGCGCGATCAGCAGGTAGAAACCGAGCACGGTCGGCGGCAGTACCAGCGGCAGGGCGACGACGGCGCCGATAACGCCCTTCAGGCGCGAGCGCGTGCGCGCCAGCCACCAGGCGATGGGCGTGCCGATCAGGAGCAGCAGCACCGTCACCACGCTGGCGAGCTTGAGGGTCAGCCAGACGGCGCCCAGGTCGGTATTTTCCATATCAGTCAGGTGTAAAAAAACGGGGTACTTTGCCGCAGTTGTTGTTCAAAGTCCGGTTCACAGTTCGTAGCCATAGGACTTGATGATGCTGCGGGCCTTGTCTGTCTTCAGGTAGTTCACCAGCGCGCTGGCGGCCGGCTTGTTGCGGCCTTTGGCGAGCACCACCGCATCCTGGCGGATCGGCGCGTAGAGCTTGGCGGGCACGATCCAGGCCGATCCGGAGGTGATCTTGCCGTCCTTGAACACCTGCGAGAGCGCGACGAAGCCGAGTTCGGCATTGCCGGTGGCAACAAACTGATGCGTTTGGGAAATGTTCTCGCCCTGAACAATCCTGGGCTGGATGCTCTCCAGCACGCCGAGATTCTTCATGGCTTCCATGGCTGCGGCGCCATAGGGTGCGGCCTTCGGGTTGGCCAGCGCCAGGTGCTTGAACTCACCTTTCTTCAGAACGTCGCCGTGGCCATCGACGTAACCCGCCTTCGCTGACCACAGCACCAGCTTGCCGATGGCATAGGTGAAACGGGTGTTGGGCGCAGCCAGCAACTCTTTCTCCAGTTTCACCGGGGTTTCGTCATCAGCCGTGAGCAAGACCTCGAACGGCGCACCGTTGCTGATCTGGGCGTAGAACTTGCCGGTGGCGCCAAAGGCGAGCACCGCTTTGTGGCCGGTGTCTTTCTCGAATTCGACGGCGATCTGCTTCATGGGCGCAGTGAAATTGGCGGCAACGGCAACCTGCACTTCGTCGGCGTGGGCAGCAACCGCGAGCAGCAGGGTACATAGCAGGGTGGTGAGGCGATGCATGAGATTTCTCCTGGGGTTACTTGGGTAAATTGGGGTTTAGGCGTAGAGACAAAGAATGACGGCCGACGCCTTGAACACGGCGCAGGCCTGGCCGCCAACGGCGAGGCCCAGCTTTTCCACGCTGTCGTGGGTGACCACTGCGCAGACGGTCTTGCCACCGGGCATGAGCAGGTTGATTTCGGCGTTGACGGGGCCGTTGAAGATGCGCGTCACCTCGCCCCATAAGTGGTTGCGGGCGGAAGTTCGCACATTGGGGTCGGTGAGCAGCAGCACAGACGAGGATTTGACCAACGCAATCACCTCCATGCCCATCTGCAGACCCAGGTTTTCGGCCGATTCCTGCGTGATGATTGCGACCAGTTCGTTCTTGCCATCAATGCGCAGCCGCACTTCAAAATCCACATCGCCTTCGCGCAGGCCGATGATGGTTCCGGCGAACTGGTTGCGGGCGCTGGTCTTCATCGACATGCGTTTCAGGAGCTGGCGAAACTGCTGGAAATCGCCGCTCTGGTCGCTGCTCATGCTCGCCGCCATGCGGTCCAGCGCGGCCTGGTACTCGGCTTCCAGGGCCTGGTAGAGCAGCACCACCTTGCGCCCGTAGTCGGTCAACAAAGTGCCGCCGCCGTTGCGCCCGCCGGTTGAGCGGATCACCAGAGGATGCTCGGCCAGATTGTTCATGACGTCGATGGCGTCCCAAGCCGCCTTGTACGACAGGGGGACGGCCTTGGCGGCTTGGGTGATGGAGCCGTGGATCTCAATGGCTTCGAGCAGGCGGATGCGGGTGTCACCGAGAAAGGTGCCAAATTCGGTATCGACTTGAGGTTTGCCGCGCAGGCGATGTAGGTTTTGTTTCATATCTAACGCAATCTTGTCATGTATATAACGATACGTACAAAAATATCAATTTGTACCAGGTAATCGTAAGAAACTTGGTTTCGCTAGGGTTGTAATCGTACATCGGGGCAATCTAGAATGAATTGGTTCTAAAAAAGCTCTGTATTGAAATCGATATAGCGAGAATCGGGCCAACTTGGTTTTTGTTGCAAAGGGATCAACATGAATGTCAGTGCGCGCAATGTCTTCAAAGGCAAGATCACCCGCCTCGTCGCTGGTGCGGTGAGTGCGGAAGTCGAACTCACCATGGACGGCGGCGACAAGGTCGTTGCCATCGTCACAGAAGGCAGCGTCAAGTCTTTGGGTCTGGCGGTCGGCAAGGATGCCGTCGCTTATGTCAAGGCCCCCTGGGTCATGGTGCTGACGGGTGACAGCAATGTCCGTTTTTCCGCCCGCAACCAATTCGTCGGCAAGGTAACGAGCGTGAGCAAAGGCGCCGTCAATTCCGAGGTCGCCATCGAACTGCCCGGTGGCACGGTGATTTATGCCGTGATTACCAACGAAGCGGTTCTTGAGCTGGGGCTGAAGCCAGGTGTGGCGGCTACGGCCTTGATCAAGGCCAGCCATGTGGTGCTGGGTGTGTCGGCCTGATAGCGCTACCAGACGGCCATCAAGCCAGTTTTTTGTGCCCCAACTTGCGGTACACCGTGGCGCGGCTGATGCCCAAGGCGCGGGCGGCTTCGGCCACATTGCCCCGGGCCTGGTCAACCGCCTTGCGAATCAGCGCGGTTTCAATGTCCTTTAGCGGCAAGCTGTCGCTGGGACGGGGGCGCTGCCCGGCGTGAATAGGCAACGCTTCACGTGAACGCTCAATCGGCAGGGCTTGCAGCCGCAGGCCGGTCCACAGGGGAATTTCAAGCGTGGCGTCAGTGCGGTGCACGGCATCAAACAGCAGTTGGTAAGGCACGCCGAACACCTCGCTGACATGCACGATCGGCTGTCCGGGAGTGGCCAGGTTCGGCACCATCTGACGCGCAATGGGGTTGGCCCCGGTGATCCAGCCGTCGGCATCGAGGCAGACCATGCCATCGGCTTCGCTGCCCAGCGCGTTGCCCGGCCAGTTCAGGCGCAGCATCAGATTGTGTGCTTGCCCCAGCAGCAACGCATTTTCAATTTTGCAGGCGGACTGGGTCACCAGATGCTTGAGTTCGGGGCGCTCCACCGCGTCGATGCCGGTTAAATCCAGCATGCCGACGCAGGCGCCGTCCGGGCCAAACAGGGGCGCACCTGCGCAGCTGTAATGCGCAGTGCTGGAGAAAAAGTGTTCACCCCGGTGCAGCCATACCGGCTGCAATTCGGTCAGCGCTGCGCCAATGGCCGTGGTGCCCACGCTGCGCTCGGACAAGTCGGTGCCGATGCGGGTGATGGCGGTGGCGCGCGGGTCGGCGCGGTCGATCGGGCCGCTGACATCCACCACCAGGCCCTCGGTGTTGGTGAGAATGGCGAAGTAGCGCGTGTTCACAATGGCGCGCCCGAGTTTTTCAAGAATGGGTTTCGCCGTTTGCACCAGCCACTGGTTGGCCTCCGCTGTGCGGCGCATGTGCTGATCGGTCACCACGTCAAAGGTAATCGGTGCGTGGGGCTGCAAGCCCATATTCATGCAGCGCTGCCAGGAGCGCTCAACCCAGGGTGCCATCCAGCCCGCAGGCAGCGCGGCGTGGTCCAGCAGCACGGCGCGACGGGCACGCTCGATGCCTGCTAGTCGCAGGGAGGGGCTGGCAATGGTGGGACTGACCATAGGAATGTGTGGCGTGATGGGTCTCATGGTTCGCGCGCTGTCGTTGTTCACGATCATGGCGATTCTCGTACACAACGGACTGTTGAAGCGGACTGTTTCATGCACTGTTTCAATTTGAGAATTTCACGCTATCCACGATAGTAAACTAGGGTTATCCCTAGGAAATCTGTCTCCCGGAAGTCCAACAATGGCTATGTATTTCATTTCATAGGCAAGGCATTGCATATCTCGCGTGCCGCTACCCCAAGGAGAGACACATGCAAAAGGTGTTGCACATCAACGCAGACAAGTGCACCGGTTGTTTGCAGTGCGAAATGGCGTGTTCTTTCGAGAACTACGGCACCTTCGCTACCGCCAAATCCCGTATCAAGGTGTTTGACTTCCACCATACCGGCAAAAAAGTACCCTACACCTGCACCCAGTGCGATGAGGCCTGGTGCCTGCATGCCTGCCCGGTCGAGGCCATTACGCTGGACAAGCTCACTGGCGCCAAAGTGGTGAACGACGCCACCTGCGTCGGCTGCAAGGTCTGCACCATTGCCTGCCCGTTTGGCACCATCAATTACGTGCAGGAGACTGGCAAGGTGCAAAAGTGCGACCTCTGTGGTGGCGAGCCGGCCTGTGCCGATGCCTGCCCTACCGGCGCCATTACCTTCATCGATGCCAACTGGACCGGCCTGGGCAAGATGGCTCAATGGGCCGACAAGCTTGGCAACCAGCCTTCCGCCAGTTAAGAAACCTTGTGGGACAGTCCGCAGCTACACGCAGTGAACAAGCTCTGTCCCCAACACTTTAGGAGATAGCATCATGTCATGGGCAGGAAAAATTCTTCGCGTTGATTTGACCGCAGGCACCGTCAAATCCGAGCCGCTCAATATGGATTGGGCGCACGCTTATCTGGGTTCGCGTGGCCTGGGTTCCAAATACCTGGTGGAAGAGGTCGATGCCAAAGTCGATCCACTGTCGCCAGCCAACAAGATCATCTGGGCCACCGGCCCGCTGACCGGCACCATGGCCTCCACTGGCGGCCGCTACACGGTGATCACCAAGAGCCCGCTGACCGGCACCATTGCCTGCTCCAACTCGGGTGGCTATTGGGGTGCCGAGTTCAAGATGGCGGGCTGGGACATGGTGATTTTTGAAGGCAAGAGCGCCACACCGGTGTATCTCTACATCAACGACGATGTGGCGGAATTGCGCGACGCCGCCCACCTGTGGGGCAAGAGCGTGTGGCAGACCGAAGAGATGCTGAAGAAGAGCCTGCAGGATCCGCTGACGCGCGTCTCCAGCATCGGCAAGGCGGGTGAAAACGGCGTGCTGTATGCCAGCGTGGTGAACGACCTGCACCGGGCCGCCGGCCGCTCCGGTGTCGGCACCGTCATGGGCAGCAAAAACCTCAAAGCGATTGCGGTGCGCGGCACCAAAGGCGTGGGCAACATTCACAACCCCAAAGCCTTCATGAAGGTCATTGCCGAGAAGAAAAAAATCCTGGCTGACAACGCCGTCACCGGCCAGGGCCTGCCCGCCTATGGCACGCAGGTGCTGATGAACGTCATCAATGAAATGGGCGCGCTGCCCACCCGCAATCACCGCGACAACCAGTTTGAAGGCGCCAAAGACATCTCGGCCGAAGCCATGGCCACGCCGCGCAAAACCGACGGCAAAAAGCAGCTGGTGACGAACCAGGCCTGCTTCGGCTGCACCATTGCCTGTGGCCGCATCAGCAAGATGGACGAGAGCCATTTCACGGTCGCCAACAAGCCGCAGTACTGGGGCGCATCGGGCGGTCTGGAATACGAAGCGGCCTGGGCGCTGGGCGCGGCCAATGGCGTGAAAGACCTGGAGGCGCTGCAATACGCCACCATGCTGTGCAACGAAGAAGGCATTGACCCCATCAGCTTTGGCGCTACCGTGGGTGCGGTGATGGAAATGTATGAAATGGGTGTGTTGACCAAAGAGCAGATTGGGATCGAAGCGCCGTTTGGCTCGGCCCAGGCGCTGGCGTTTTTGACCGAAGAAACCATTTATGGCCGGGGCTTTGGCAAGGAAATCGGCCAGGGCTCTAAACGCCTCACCGCCAAGTACGGCCAGCCCGACCTGAGCATGACCAGCAAGGGCCAGGAGTTCCCGGCCTACGATGGCCGCGCCATTCAGGGTATTGGTCTGGCGTATGCCACGTCGAATCGGGGCGGCTGCCATTTGCGCGGCTACACCATTGCCTCGGAAGTGCTGGGCATTCCGGTCAAGACTGATCCACTGGAACACGCGGGCAAGCCGGAACTGGTCAAGGCCTTTCAGGATGCGACCGCCGCCTTTGATTCGTCCGGTCTGTGCATCTTCACCACTTTCGCCTGGGGCCTGGCGGACCTGGCACCGCAAATGGCGGCGGCTTGCGGCGATCAGTACACGACCGAAGAGCTGGAAAAAATCGGTGAGCGCATCTGGAACCTGGAGCGTGAGTTCAACAACCGTGCCGGCTTTACCGCCAAGGACGACAGCCTGCCCAAGCGTCTGCTCACCGAAGCCTGCAAAACCGGCCCCGCCACCGGCAAGGTCAATAGGCTGGCCGAGATGATGCCCAAGTATTACGCCGTGCGCGGCTGGGACCCAGAAGGGCGGCCCACCGCCGCCACCCGGACTCGCCTGGGGCTTTAACCGCGCGCCGAAAGCAACGCAGGTTTTTTGGGGTCGGATCACCGCCCGAGGTCAATTGGGGTCGGATCACCGACCGGAGCGTAGCGCAGGGCGTGTGCTCTGACCCCAATTGACCGGACCCCAATAAACCGGTGTAACGAAGTAGCGGTCCCCAGTGGCCGCTTTTCTTTTAAGGATCAACATGACCCATCACGTCATCCTCGGTGCCGGCCCTGCCGGTGTCATTGCCGCCGAAACCATTCGCAAACACGCGCCCGGTGACACCATCACCCTCGTCGGCGATGAGCCCGAGCCACCGTACTCGCGCATGGCCATTCCCTACCTGCTGATGGGCAACGTGGATGAACGCGGCACCTACCTGCGCAAGAGCCCGTCGCACTTCTCAGACTTAAAGGTAAATCTGGTGCAGGCCCACGTAAATCATGTGGATGCAGCTACAAAAATAGTAGCGCTTGACAGGGGCGAATCGATCACCTTCGACACGCTGTTGATCGCCACCGGCTCCCATCCGGTGCACCCGCCGATTCCAGGCATTGATTCAGTCGGCGTTCATACCTGCTGGACGCTGGAAGACGCCAGGGCCATCATGGCGCTGGCCACCCAAGGAGCCCGCGTGCTGCAGCTGGGCGCCGGTTTCATCGGCTGCATCATCATGGAAGCGCTGGCGGCGCGCGGCGTGCAGTTGAGCGTGGTCGAGATGGGCGACCGCATGGTGCCGCGCATGATGGGCCCCACCGCCGGCGGCATGATTCGCGACTGGTGCGAAGCCAAGGGCGTGGAAGTGTTTACCGGAACAAGGGTGGAGGCCATCGAGCCGGGCGCGCCTTTGACCGTGCGCCTGTCCAATGGCAAAACTGTGGCCGCTGATCTGGTCATTAGTGCGGCCGGCGTCCGGCCCGCCATTGATTATCTGGAAAATTCCGGCATCACTTGCCTGCTCGGCGTGCTGACCGACGAGCATCTGCAAACCAATGTGCCCGGTATTTACGCTGCCGGCGACTGCGCCGAGGCCTTTGACAAAGTCAGCGGCAAAACCATCGTCAGTGCCATCCAGCCCAACGCCGCCGAGCAGGCCCGCGTGGCGGCCCTGAACATGGTGGCCTTTGCCCGCGGCACAACGCCGGCCGCCGAGCTCAAGGGGGTCACGCAAATCAACGTGCTCGACACGCTGGGGCTGATCTCCAGCAGTTTTGGCGACTGGCAGGGTGTGCCTGGGGGCGAGCATGTGGAGCTGACCGACCTGGCCGCGGGCCGTCACCTCAGCCTGCAGTTCAAGGACGACGTGCTGGTGGGCTGCAACTCGGTGGGCTGGACCGAACACGTCGGCGTGATGCGCGGGCTGGTGGAAGGCCAAGTGAAGCTCGGTGCCTGGAAAGAGATCCTCAAAAACGACCCCACCAAGCTGATGGAAGCCTACCTCGCCAGTGCCCAGGCCCAAAGCGCCTGGTCTGGCGCACAGGACGCGCGGCGGCGCTAGAATTTTCTGCCCATGAAGATCACCTTCAAGCTCTTTGCCTCGCTCACGGATTACTTGCCGGCGGAAGCCCGCTACAGCAACGTGCTGGAACTCGACATTGCGCCGGATGCCACCATCAGCCAGGTCATCGAACCCTACGGTCTGCCGCCCAAGCTGGTGCATCTGGTACTGATCAATGGCAAATACATTGAGCCCGAGAAGCGGTTGACCCAGTGCCTGCTGGAAGGCGATGTGCTGGCCATCTGGCCCCCGATTGCGGGTGGCTGAGGCGGACGGGTGAATGCAATCTTTCTACGCCGAGCGCTTCGAGCGCGAGATGGGCTGCACTGAGGCCGAGTGGCTGCGGTGGCTGCCCGATGCGATTGGCGACCACTTCTGGAAGTTGCAGGCCAATGCTGCCGGTGTGCGCATTGGCGATGGCGCGCTCGGGCTGACCTGGGCTACCTGTGAGCCGCGTGTGATTGCGCTCATGCGCATCCCCCGCCTGCGGGTGAACTTCCGCTTTGCCGGGCTGGATGAGGCCCAGCGCTACGCGTTCATGAAGCGTTTTGATTTGTATATGCAGCGGGGCGGTGGCTGACGCGCATGTGCTTTACGCGGCACCGATTGGCGGCGCCCGGCTGGTGTTGCCCGGCCCGCGCCTGGATGGCGCCAGCCTGTATGAATTGATGGAGACGGAAAAAGTTACCGTCAGTGCGGGCGTGCCCACCATCTGGCTGGCGCTGATGCAGCATGTCGAGCAAAACGGTCTGCGTTTTTCGAGCATGCGGCGTACCGCCGTCGGCGGCTCGGCCATGCCCGCTTCACTGATTGCCAAGTTCGCCGACGACTACGGCGTGGAAGTCCGCCACGGCTGGGGCATGACCGAAACCACGGCGGTCGTCACCATGAGTTGCCTGGCGCCGCAGCACCTGGATTTACCCGCAGCGGAGCAGCATGCGGTCATTGCGCGGCAGGGTAAATCGGTGTTTGGCATCGAGACCTCGCCGCTGGTGGACGGCTGGTTCCCCACCGGGGACATTGCCACCATCGATGCCCAGGGTGTCATGCAGATTCGGGACCGGGCCAAAGACGTCATCAAGACCGGCGGCGAATGGATCAGCTCGATCGATCTGGAAAACGCCGCCGTCGGCCATCCGGCTGTGACCATGGCTGCGGTCATCGGTGTCAAGCACCCCAAGTGGGATGAACGTCCCTTGCTGTTCATTGTGCGCAAATCCGGGCAAAGCGTGGAGCGGGAAGACATTCTGGCATTCCTCACCGAGCGAGTCGTCAAATTTGGTGGGTGCCGGACGACGTCATTTTTCTGGACGCCCTGCCGGTGGGTGGAACCGGCAAGGTGCAAAAGGGCGATCTGCGCAAGCAATACGGCGGCGTGTTCAGCTGACGCTTGCTACTGCTGTTCGGGGGGCGAGAGGTTTATATATTAATTTGGCCTCTAGCCCCCGTCAATCAAGCGTGAGTAGCTATAAAAAACATAGCGCTTTTTATTCCCGCCACTGTCAGCAGCAGTGAGCCGAACAGGTGCACGGCGGCGGTACCCAGCGCCAGGGCGTAGCGCTGTTGCCCGAGCATGCCGACCACTTCCGCCGAGAAGCTCGAAAACGTCGTGAGTGCGCCCAGAAAACCCGTCACCAGGGCCAGGCGCCAGACCGGGTCCAGATTGGGCAGGGCCTGAAACGTGGCCACGCACACGCCCACCAGGTAGCCGCCGATGAGGTTGGCGGCGAGTGTGCCAAGGGGGATGACAGCGCCGGGGTTAAGCCACAGGCCGAGGCCCCAGCGGGCCAGTGCGCCGATGCAGGCGCCGATACAAATTGCGAGGACAGAAATCATGATGCCACGATCATAAAGAAAAACGGCAGGCTGACGCGGGCGATGCGTATCCCCCATTTGGGTGATTGACGCTGACAGGATCGCACGTCAAAATGCAAAAGTTAAGTCATCACTCTTGCCGAATGTTGAAAAAAACCACGCCGGGCCTTGGAAATTACCTAAGCTATACCAATCGACTTCAGCGGTTCTGGCTGGTGCTCAGTGTTGCGCTGGTGTTGGGCTTGGGAGCGTTTGCCTGGCTCAATCAGGTGCTGGTCGACCCACCGATGGCTGCCGTGCTGACGGTCTGTGCGATGGTGCTGATCGGGCCTCATCTCGTGTTGAGTCGCCGATTGCAGCTGATGCGGACGCAACGAGACCAAGCCCTGGCCCAGGTCAGCGCGACGGAATGGCAGATGTGCGTGGGGCTGCGAAACCAGGATCCTTGCATGACCGAGTGTGCGGCGCGGCGCGTACAAGCCTTGCAAAGTGAGATTGCAGACCTTCACATAAGAAAACAATTGCTGCAGATTCAGGCCCATCACGATAGCCTGACAGGTCTGGCCAATCGACTATTGCTGGCGGCCCACTTTCATTTTGCGGTGGAGCGGGCCAAACGCAGCGGAAAGTCTTTTGCGCTTTTGATGATTGATCTGAATGATTTCAAGTCCATCAACGATACCTATGGCCATGTTGCGGGCGATGCGGTTCTGGTTGCCGTGGCCAAGCGTCTGGTTGGTGCGGTAAGGGCTTCCGATACAGTTGCCCGGCTGGGCGGAGACGAGTTCGTTTTGATTACTGAAGCCATCGAAAACCCGCAAGAGCTTGCACATATCAGCGAAAAACTCTTTGATACGCTATCTGACACGATCACACTGGACACCGGTGCGCTTGTGAACATCGGTGCCAGTATCGGTGTGGCTTTGTACCCGGATGATGGTGCCGATATGAATGACTTGCTGCATGTCGCCGATTTGGCCATGTACAAGTTCAAGTCAACCGGGCTGATGCCCCTGCAGTCAGACAGGCAATAAATTACTTCCTGGCAGCGCTGGCAGCTGGTTTGGGCGCTTCAGCTTTGTCGGCCTTGGCGGCGGGTTTCTCATCTTTCTTGGCCGCTGGTGCAGCTGCCGCACCCTTGTAAGCAGCGTCGTTCACGGTCAGACCCTGGGTGGAAAACTTGGCGGCATTGCCTGCGCCCACACCCTTGACGCGGGTGATGAAGTCGTTCCAGTCCTTGAAGTTGCCTTTCTTTCGTTCGTCAAGAATCTTGGTGGAGATGGCCGGGCCGATGCCTTTGATGCTGTCCAGTTCGGCTGCAGTGGCCTTGTTCACGTCCACGGCGGCAAAGCAGGCGGCGGCGTACAACATGGCCACAAGAGCCAGAATTTTCTTCAACATGAATCAACTCCTGAAGGTTAAAAATACGAACACAAAAAAACGGGATCAGGTCTTCGGCGAGGCCCGCAACACAACGAGAGCAAGACACCAGCCGTTGACGTGCTCCCGAATAACCTGATAAAAATAGCGGCGCTCAGGCCTGGCTGGCCAGCCATTGCACGTACTTCGCCACCCCGGTCTGCACATCGGCAAAGCTGTGGTCGCAGCCCGTGGCACGCAAGGCGGTCAAGTCGGCCTGGGTGTAACACTGGTACTTGCCGCGCAGGGCATCCGGGAAGGGCACGTACTCAATCAGGCCCGCTGCGGCAATGGCCTCAAGCGGCAGTGCGGCCTCGTCCTGGATGGCCCGCATCGCGTTCACCACCGAGCTGGCGACGTCGTTGAAAGGCTGCGCCCGGCCGGTGCCCAGATTGAAAATGCCGGAGTGTGCGGGATGGTCAAAGAACCAGAGGTTGACCGCCACCACGTCGTCAATAAAAATGAAATCGCGCATTTGCGCCCCCGGGCCATAGCCGCCGTAATCAGCAAAAAGTTTGACTTTGCCCTCGGTCTGAAACTGGTTGAACTGGTGAAAGGCGACGCTGGCCATGCGGCCTTTGTGCTGCTCGTGCGGGCCATACACATTGAAGTAACGAAAGCCCACCACCTGGCCGGTCTTGCCGACGACCGAACGCTGAAAGTCGACGCCACACTCGCGGCGCATGCGCTGGTCAAACAGCAGTTTGGAGTAGCCATAGACGTTCAGCGGCCGCTCGAAGGCGGGGTCTTCCCGGAACGTGTCAGAGCCGCCGTAGGTGGCGGCGCTGGACGCGTACAAAAGGCGTGCCCCGCGTTTTTGACAAGCGTGGAACAAGCTGACCGAGGTGGCGTAGTTGTTGTCCATCATGTACTTGCCGTTGGTTTCCATGGTGTCGCTGCAGGCACCTTCGTGAAACACGGCCTCGATCTGGCCGAAGGAGCCGTGGGCGAACATGTCGTAGAACACGCCCGCATCCACGTAGTCCGCAATTTGCCGATCGGCGAGGTTGCGAAACTTGTCGCCTTGCGTCAGGTCATCCACGGCGATGATGTCATCGAAGCCGCGCGCATTCAGTCCTTTGATGATGTTGCTGCCAATAAAGCCGGCGGCACCGGTGACGACGATTCGGGTCATGCAAACAACTCCTCATAAGAAACCGTGGCTGTGCCAAATTTACCCACCACCAGCCCGCCGGCCCGGTTCGCCAGGGGCAGGGCCTCCCGCATGTCCATGCCGGCTGCTACCAGCGCCGCCATGGTGGCAATCACCGTATCGCCCGCGCCGGTCACGTCAAACACTTCACGGGCTTGGGCACTGACGTGCAATTGGCCCTGGGCATCAAACAGCGTCATGCCTTCTTCGCTGCGGGTCAGCAGCACGGCATCCAGGCCAAGCTGCTGGCGCAGGTTCTGGCATTTGGTCTGCAGCTCAGATTCGTCCAGCCAGGGGCCGATGACCTGCTGCAACTCGACGCGGTTGGGTGTGATGACGCTGGCGTTTTTGTAGCGTGAATAGTCGACTCCTTTAGGGTCGATCAGGATCGGCTTGCCCGCCGCTCGGGCGCGCGCAATCATGTCGCTCACATGAGCCAGACCACCCTTGCCGTAGTCTGAAAACAGGACCGCATCGTGTTCCGGCAGCAGCTTGGCAAAGGTGGCGCTTTGCGAGGCCAGCACTTCCGTCTTGGGCGTGTTTTCGAAATCGAGGCGCAGCAATTGTTGCTGGCGGCCAATCACCCGCAATTTGACGGTTGTCTTTAGATCAGCATCCCGGCCAAAGTACGTGCGGATGCCGGTTCCGGCGACCAGCGCCTCCAGTTTATGGCTGGCTTCATCGTCGCCCACCACGGTGAGCAGCGAGGATTGCGCACCCAGCGTCACCACGTTGTAGGCCACATTGGCCGCGCCGCCATTGCGCTCTTCTTCGCGCGTGATGCGCACAATCGGTACCGGTGCTTCGGGCGAGATACGGTCCACGGCGCCGTACCAGTAGCGGTCCAGCATGACGTCGCCAACCACCAGTACGCTTGCCTTTGATAGTTGTTCTCTGGAAATGGTCATGGATTTAAATTTGTCGGTCATAGCTCTTCGACCCGTTTGGGCGGGTAACTGTCCCATGCCTGGCAGCCCGGGCATTGCCAGAAGTGTTGCTTGGCCTCAAAGCCGCATGCGGCACAGCGGTAACGGGTCAGCGGCTTGACCGCATGGTCCAGCGCCCGTTGTACTTGCGGATGAAATTGCTCATGTTCGAGCTTTTCGCCGGCAATCCATTTGGCCGCGGCGACCAGCGATGGCTCGCGTTCGAGGTGCCGAACGTACCAGTCGCGTGCCGTGGGCGAGGGGCCTGTCACAGTGGCTTCCAGTGCCACGATGGCGTCCAGAACATCCAGCGAGGGAGAAAGTTCGTAATTGGTTTTGAGCAGTTCCAGTGCTTCGAGCGAGCGTCCCGATGCAAGCGCGTACTCGGCCAGCGGTCCGGCGATCAGGGGGATGGCAGCGGGCGCAGATGCAAGAGCTGTTTCAAGTGCGGTGTAGGCTTCTTCCGCTTTGCCCTGGCTACTCAGCAAGCGGGCGAGATCGATGCGGGGTCGCGGCGCCGCAGGCGCTGTCGCTATCGCCTCTTGCAGCAGTGACCGGGCTTGTTCGGGCTCCTGATTGACGATGCACGCAGCCGCCTGCTCACACAGGTAATGCGCCAGACGGCCATGGAAGCTGCCTTGATCGGCCTGCTCCAGTTTTTGGGCGATCTGCGCGGCCTGGGGCCAGTCACGGCTGCGCTCATAGTTGGCCAGCAGGGCCAGCCGTGCCTGCGCCTCAAAAGGCGTCCCTTCCAGCTTGAGCAAAGCCGCTTCCGCACGGTCGAGCAGGCCGGCTTTGAGATAGTCCAGCGCCAGCGCATGTTGCGCGCGCTGACGGTCGGCCAGGCTCAAGTCGCCACGCGACAGCAGGTGCTCATGGACGCGCACGGCGCGCTCATACTCGCCACGACGGCGAAACAGGTTGCCCAGTGCGAAGTGCAACTCCGACGTGTCCGGGTCATTCTGGACGGCTTCAATAAAGGCGTCGATGGCCTGGTCTTGCTGCTCATTGAGCAAAAAGTTCAAGCCCTTGAAATAAGCTTTCGGGGCCTGACGGTTTTCAATGCGCAGCTGGCGAAGATCAAAACGCGAGGCAACCCAGCCCAGCACAAACGCCAGGGGCAGGCCCAGCAGTATCCAGCTCAGGTCAAAGTCCATGTGGGGCGGGCGGTGATGTGGCTTGCAATTTGTGGGCGTTTGCCGTGGCCAATGTCGTCAGGGTAGCGGCGCGACGATGTTTCCACCAGCGAGGCACCATACCCAACACGCCCACGGTTACCCCGGCCGTAAAAGCGGTGAGCACAACCAGGACCTGCGGCGCACGCCACTGAGTACCAAAGAAAAAATGCACAGTGGTGTCCTGCTGATTGTTCAGTGCGAAGGCAAACAGGGTAAAAAAAATGGCTGCTTTAAGTACCCACTTAAGCAGCCACATGAGGTGTTTCATTGATCTCCCCAGTGACGGGTTGATTCTAACGTTGTAGAGCGGTGCCCCACGCTCGTCACAGCACGTCAGACCTTGGTTTTGGCTTCCAATTCGGCGGTGCGCAGGTCGACTGCTTCGCGCAGGGCTTTGCCGGGTTTGAAGTGGGGCACCCGTTTCTCGGGAATGGCCACGCTTTCGCCACTGCGCGGATTGCGTCCAATGCGGGGCGGTCTGTGGTTGATGGAAAAACTGCCGAACCCCCGAATCTCAATTCGGTGTCCGCGCACCAGCGCGTCGTTCATCGCGTCAAGAATGGCCTTGACGGCAAATTCGGCATCGCGGCGGGTGAGTTGGCCAAACCGGGCAGCCAGTTCTTCGACAAGGTCAGAGCGGGTCATGAAATAAATAAATTCTGAAAAAAAACGACCGGTGCATTGCGCGACCGGTCGTCCTTTTAGTGGCGAATCAACAATTAATTGTTGTTATCGAGCTTGGCGCGCAGCAAAGCGCCCAGGCTGGTGGTGCCAGCGTTTTCACGAGCCGATTGCTGGCTCAAAGTGGACATGGCTTCGTTTTGATCAGCCGCATCTTTGGCCTTGATCGACAACTGGATGTTGCGGGTCTTGCGATCCACATTGACCACCACAGCGGTAACTTCGTCGCCTTCTTTGAGCACGTTGCGGGCATCTTCCACGCGGTCGCGGGAGATTTCGCTGGCGCGCAGGTAGCCGATGATGTCGTCGCCCAGATCGATTTCAGCGCCCTTGGCATCCACGGTCTTGACCTTGCCGGTGACGATTTGACCCTTGTCGTTGATCGTGGCAAAGGTGGTGAACGGATCGGAATCCAGCTGCTTGATACCCAGGGAGATGCGTTCGCGGTCCACGTCCACAGCCAACACGAGAGCTTCCACTTCCTGGCCCTTTTTGTATTCGCGCACAGCGGTTTCGCCGGGCTCGTTCCAGGACAGGTCAGAGAGGTGAACCAGACCGTCGATACCGGCAGCCAGACCCACAAACACGCCGAAGTCGGTGATCGACTTGATCGGGCCCTTCACGCGATCACCGCGCTTGGTGTTCTGAGCAAATTCTTGCCAAGGGTTGGCCTTGCATTGCTTCATACCCAGGGAGATGCGGCGTTTGTCTTCGTCGATTTCCAGAACCATGACTTCGACTTCGTCGCCGAGGGCAACGATCTTCGAAGGAGCCACGTTCTTGTTGGTCCAGTCCATTTCGGACACGTGGACCAGGCCTTCGATTCCGGGTTCCAGTTCCACAAATGCGCCGTAGTCGGCGATGTTGGTGATCTTGCCAAACATGCGCGTACCTTGGGGGTAACGGCGGTTCACGCCCATCCAGGGATCGTCGCCCATTTGTTTCAGACCCAGGGACACGCGATTCTTTTCGGTGTCGAATTTCAGGATCTTGGCGGTTATTTCTTGACCAGCCGTCACGACTTCTGAAGGGTGACGGACACGGCGCCATGCCATGTCGGTGATGTGCAACAGGCCGTCGATACCGCCCAGATCCACGAATGCGCCGTATTCGGTGATGTTCTTGACAACACCTTGAACCACGGAACCTTCTTTGAGGGTTTGCATCAGCTTGGCGCGTTCTTCGCCCATGCTGGCTTCAACCACGGCACGGCGTGACAACACGACGTTGTTGCGCTTGCGGTCGAGTTTGATGACCTTGAATTCCAGGGTCTTGTTTTCGTACGGTGACAGGTCTTTGGTAGGACGGGTGTCAACCAGTGAGCCGGGCAGGAAGGCGCGGATGCCGTTGACCAAAACGGTCAGGCCACCCTTGACTTTGCCGCTGGTGGTGCCGGTGACGAATTCGCCGGTTTCCAGGGCTTTTTCCAGGCTCATCCACGAAGCGAGACGCTTGGCGGTGTCGCGGGACAGAATGGTGTCGCCGTAGCCGTTTTCGATGGAACCGATGGCCACCGACACGAAGTCGCCAACCTGGACTTCGATTTCGCCCTTGTCACTTTTGAATTCTTCGAGCGGCACGTAGGCTTCAGACTTGAGGCCAGCGTTGACAACGACAAAGCTGTGCTCGATACGAACCACTTCAGCAGTGATAACTTCGCCTGGACGCATTTCGGTGCGTGTCAACGACTCTTCAAATAGGGCGGCAAAAGATTCTGACATTTTTGATGCGGATGATTCCGCGGGTTAGTTTGTTGAACCACACAAGCAGGGCGCTAAAGCAGCGCGAGAAGGCTTGTGGGGGCCGGCGCAAAAGCGGTTAGCTTTTGCCTGTTACAGCCGTTCAGATTGCTCTGAACGGCTGCTTGCCCTGCCACCAGTCCAACACCAGATTGACTGATTTTTCAACCGTCAAATCCGAGTTGTCCAGCAACCGGGCATCTTCGGCTGGCTTGAGAGGCGCGACGCTGCGGGACGAATCCCGCGCGTCGCGTGCTTCCAGATCGGCGCGAAGAGATGGGAGTGTAGTCGAAATTCCCTTTGAAATCAACTGTTTATAGCGTCTTTCCGCCCGTCGTTCGGCGCTGGCAGTCAAAAACACCTTGAGAGAAGCCTGGGGGAAGATGACCGTTCCCATGTCGCGCCCGTCGGCGACCAGACCGGGCAGCTGGCGAAAACCGTGTTGCAAGTCAACCAGTGCCAGGCGTACTTTGGGCAGCACCGAGACCCTGGACGCGTTCATGCCCGCCTCTTCGGTGCGGATGGTGTCACTCACATCGGTGCCGTCCAAAAACACCTGGTCCAGGACAAACTGGATGGACAGACCTTGAACCAAATCCGCGATGGCTTGCTCATGTGCGGCATCCAGTGCCAGACCGGCCCGCAAGGCGGCCAGGGCGGTGATGCGGTAGAGCGAGCCGGAATCCAGGAAATGGTAGCCCAGCTGTTTCGCCAAGACCGCCGCCAGCGTGCCCTTGCCGGAGGCGGTTGGGCCATCGATGCAAATGACGGGAATGGCCTGGCGCGGCGTCTGCACCAGGGAAAACAGCGCTTCGAAATAGTCGGGGAAGGTCTTGGCCACGCACTTTGGGTCTTCAATGCGCACCGGAACACCGGCCGGGTTGAAGGCGGCCAGCGAAAAACACATGGCCATTCGGTGATCGTCGTAGGTGTGGATGCTGGCCGCTTTCCAGTCGGCGGGGGTGGCCGGTGGCGTCACGCGAATGAAATCCGCACCTTCTTCGACGCTGGCGCCCAGCTTGCGCAACTCGGTGGTCATGGCGGCAATGCGGTCGGTTTCCTTGACGCGCCAACTGGCAATGTTGCACAGCGTGGTGGTGCCTTCGGCATACAAGGCCATCACCGCCAGCGTCATCGCCGCATCGGGGATGTGGTTGCAGTCCAGCTCGATCGCTTTGAGCGGCCAACTGCCGCGGGACACTTCCAGCCAGTTCGGGCCGCTTACCACTTGGGCGCCCATCATTTTCGCCGCTTCGATGAAGCGGATGTCGCCCTGGATGGAATCGGCGCCCACGCCCTCAATTCTTATGCCATTTTGGCCTCTAGCCCCCGTCGCTATTGCGCCAAGCGCTATAAAATAGCTAGCAGAAGAGGCGTCGGCTTCAACGTGCAGGGTGCCGGGGGACTTGAATTGGCTGCCGGCCGGAATGGTGAAGCGCTGCCAGTGATCTTTACCTGTTGGGCGCACCACCTGGATGCCAAAACGGGCTAACAGGTTCAGCGTGATTTCAATGTAAGGGCGGGAGATCAGCTCGCCCACCACTTCAATGACGATGTCCTGCCGGGCCACCAGGGGCAGCGCCATCAACAATGCGGTGAGAAACTGGCTCGACACATCGCCACGGACCCGAATCGGTGCGGTCAGTGACAGGGTCGGTTCACCAATGCGCAGGGGCGGGAAGCCTTCCTGTCCCAGGTAATCGATGTGGCAGCCCAACTGGCGCAGCGCATCGACCAGGTCGCCAATCGGACGTTCGTGCATGCGGGGGATGCCGCGCAGTTCATAGTCGCCCCCCATCACCGCCAGTGCGGCGGTGAGCGGGCGAATGGCGGTGCCAGCATTGCCCATGAACAGATCGGCTTTTCGCTGGCCGGGTTGTCCGCCCAGACCGTCGATCACAACCGTGTTGCCGCTTTGCCGCACGCCACAGCCAAGTTGACACAAAGCGTCAAGCATGACGCGCGTGTCGTCGGAGTCCAGCAGATCGTGCAGGGTGGTCGTGCCCTGGCTCAGGGCCGACAACAGCAGCACGCGGTTGGAAATGCTTTTGGAGCCCGGAAGAACGAGGGTGCCGCCCGCTGCTGTGAGGTGCGGGATATCAAGAAAGGCGGTGGCAAACATTATTTTTGGTGATGGGCCATGCGCCAGTGGGCTCGAGTGAGACTGGCCTGCTCAAGCAAGCCTTCAAGGGCTTCGCTGTTGCCACTGGAGATCATGACCTCCAGCGCCTGGAGATTGCGCTGGAAAATTTTGGATTGGGCCAACAGCTCTTCGCGGTTGGAAAGCAGGATGTCACGCCACATTTTGGGATCGCTGGCGGCAATGCGGGTGAAGTCGCGAAAGCCGGGGCCGGCCAGTGACAGGTAGTCTTTACCCTGTGGCTGGCCCGAGATGGCGTTCATGAGGGCAAATGAAATCAGATGCGGCAGGTGACTGACGGCAGCAAACGCCGCGTCATGTGACTCAGGCGACATTTGGACCACGCGGCAACCCAGCGCCGTCCAGACATCAATGGCCTTTTGCAGCTGGACCGTCAGGGTGCGTTCAATCGGCGTGAGAATCACCTGCTTGCCGGTGTACAGGTCGGCATCCGCATGCTCCACGCCCGAGACTTCCTTGCCCGCAATCGGGTGGGCCGGTACGAATGATCCGATTTGCTCGCGCAGGGCTCGGCGACCGGCATCAATCACGTCGCGTTTGGTCGAGCCCACATCCATCACCAGCATCTGGGGCGTCACCAGGTGTTTGATGGCTTTGAAGGTGGCTTCGGTAGCGGCCACAGGTACTGCGATCAGGACAATGTCGGCGCCTGACACCGCCAGCAAGGCAGAAGGGGCTTCCACGTCAATCACACCCATCTGGCGGGCACGCTCCGTGGTGGAGGGCGACTTGCTGTAGCCGACCACCCGTTTGACCAGCCCGGCGCGCTTGAGTGCAAGCGCAAACGAGCCGCCCATCAAACCACAGCCAATGATGCCCAGTTGTTCAAACATCATTCGCCCACCGGATAGGTGCCAAGCACTTTGTAGAACGCACAAAGTCCCTGAAGGTCCTTGAGTGCCGCCGCGACATGCGGCTGCGATGGGTGACCCTGGAGGTCGATATAAAAGTAGTACTCCCACTGACCCGAGCGCGCCGGACGCGACTCAAACCGGGTCATGGACACGCCATGTGTCTTGAGCGGCATCAGCAGGTCATGCACGGCGCCGGGCTTGTTGGGCACTGAGACGATCAGGCTGACACAGTCATTGCCTGTGGCCTCTGGTGCGGGCAGGGTTTGCGGCAGGCAGACCACGGCAAACCGCGTGCGATTGAAAGCGTCGTCCTGGATCGCGTGGGAGGCCACGTGCAGACCAAATTCGCTCCCGGCGCGTTCACTGGCTATGCCAGCCCAAGCCGGGTTGGTCGCCGCCAGTCGGGCGCCCTCGGCGTTGCTGGACGCCGCCCGGCGCTCGGCATGGGGCAGATGCGTCGTGAGCCAGTCCTGACACTGGGCCAAGGCTTGGGGATGGGCGTAAACCACCTCGATGCCGTCAAGCGAAGGCGTTAGCCGCAGCAGGTTGTGGCGCACCAGAAAGCTGGTTTCACCGACGATATGCAGGGGTGAGTTCAGCAGCAAATCCAGTGAGCGAGAGATCACGCCTTCGCTGGAGTTTTCAATCGGCACCACACCAAATTCGGCACTACCGGCGGCGGTGGCCCGAAAGACCTCATCGATGCTGACGCACAGCACCCGCTCGATGCTGGAGCCAAAGAACTGCAGCGCCGCCTGTTCACTGAAGGTGCCGGCCGGCCCCAAATAGGCGACTCGCTGCGCCGCTTCCAGCGCGCGGCAGGCCGACATGATCTCGCGCCAGATGACGGCCACACTGTTGCTCTTTAGCGGGCCGGGATTGCCCGCCTGCAGGCTGCTGATGACCTGGGCCTCGCGCTCAGGGCGGAACACCGGGGAGTCGTCCACCCGCTTGATTTCGCCGACCTCATGGGCAAGCGTGGCCCGCTGGTTCAAAAGCGTCAGTAACTGCAGATCGAGGGCATCGATTTGGGTACGTAATTCGGGGAGTGTTTTCGCCATGGGGGAGACTTGCATCTTCAGCTTCTGGTTTTTTCAAATTCGTGCAGGTAGTCCACCAGTGCCTGGACGCCTTCGATCGGCATGGCGTTGTAGATGCTGGCACGCATGCCACCGACCGATTTATGCCCCTTGAGTTGCAGCAAGCCATGGGTCTTGGCGCCCGCCAAAAACAGGTCGTTGAGTGACTCATCACGCAGAAAAAACGGCACGTTCATGCGGGAGCGGCAGTGGCTAGCCACTGTGTTCTGGTACAGCTGCGAGTGGTCAATGGCGCCGTACAGCAGGGCTGCTTTGGCCTTATTGCGTGCCTCCATGGCGGCCATGCCGCCCTGGCGTTTGAGCCACTGGAACACCAGCCCGGCCACATAGATGGCATAGGTGGGCGGGGTGTTGTACATCGAGTGGTTGTCTGCCACCGTCTTGTAATTGAACGCGCTGGGGCAGGCGGGCAGGGCGTGACCCAGCAAGTCGTCCCGAACCACCACCAGCGTCAGGCCCGCCGGGCCGAGGTTTTTCTGGGCGCCGCCAAAGGCCAGCCCGACCCGTGACCAGTCCACCGGCCGCGACGCGACATGGGAAGAAAAATCAATGACCAGCGGGGCGTCACAGCCCAACGCCGTCAGGTCCGGCAACTCGTGATATTCCACGCCGTTGATGGTCTCATTGGTGCAGACATGGACGTAGCTGGCGCCCTGGCTGAGCTGCCAGGTGGCCGGATCAGGCAGGGCGGTGTGGCCGTTCGCCTCGTTTGAGGCCGCGATATGGACCGTGCAGTACTTGCGCGCTTCTTGTTGCGACTTCTGACTCCAGCTGCCGGTGACCACAAAATCTGCCGATCCGCCACGCGAGATATTGAGCGGTACGATGGCGTTTTCAGCCAAGCCGCCACCCTGCATGAACAGAATTTTGAAGTTATCGGGCACGGCGAGCAGTTCGCGCAGATCCAGCTGCGCCTGCTCGTAGATCGAGATGAACTCTTTGCCCCGGTGGCTCATTTCCATCACGCTCATGCCGCTGCCGTGCCAATCCAGCATTTCGGCGGCGGCCTCGGTCAGAACTTCCTGCGGCATGGCCGCTGGTCCGGCGGAAAAGTTATACGGTCGATTCATCGTGTTTTATGTATCAAATAGGGCTCTAGCCCCCGTCTGGTATGCATAAGCAGCTATAAAAACAGGAGCGATTAAGTGGCGGTGCCGGCGTCGTCTTCGCCTTCAGCTTCATCCGTAGCGTCATCGACGATCGGGTTTGCGTCATTCTCAACGATGCGTTGCAGTCCGCTCAGTTTGGAGCCTTCGTCCAGACCGATCAGGGTGACGCCTTGCGTGGCACGACCGAGTTCGCGAATCTCACTGACCCGGGTGCGCACCAAAACGCCCTTGTCGGTGATCAGCATGATCTCGTCATCGGCATGCACCAGCGTGGCGGCCACCACTTTGCCATTGCGCTCCGACTGGGTGATGGCAATCATGCCCTTGGTGCCACGGCCGTGGCGCGTGTACTCGGTGATGCTGGTGCGTTTGCCAAAGCCGTTCATGGTGGCGGTCAACACACTTTGCAGTTCGTCCTCGGCCACCAGCATGGCGATCACGCCCTGGCCGTCATCGAGCATCATGCCGCGCACACCGCGCGCCTGGCGGCCCATCGGGCGCACATCGTTTTCGTCAAAGCGCACGGCTTTTCCGCCGTCGCTGAACAGCATGACGTCGTGCTTGCCATCGGTGAGTGCTGCGCCAATCAGGAAGTCGCCTTCGTCCAGGTCCACGGCAATGATGCCGGCCTTACGCGGGTTGCTGAATTCATCCAGCGCCGTTTTCTTGACCGTGCCCATGCTCGTGCCCATGAACACGTACTGGTCAGCCGGGAAGGTACGCTTCTCGCCGGTGAGTGGCAGCACCACGGTGATTTTTTCGCCCTCGGCCAGCGGGAACATGTTGACAATCGGGCGACCGCGCGAACCGCGCGAACCCTGCGGCACTTCCCACACTTTGAGCCAGTAGAGTCGGCCGCGGTTGCTGAAACACAGGATGTAATCGTGCGTGTTGGCAATGAAGAGCTGGTCAACCCAGTCGTCTTCCTTGGTGGCGGTGGCCTGCTTGCCGCGGCCGCCGCGTTTTTGCGCCCGGTATTCACTCAGCGGCTGGCTCTTGATGTAGCCGCTGTGAGACAGCGTGACCACCATGTCGGTGGGTGTGATCAGGTCTTCGGTGCTCAGGTCAAACGAGCTGTATTCCACCTGGCTGCGACGCGCGCCCAGCTTGGTCTGGCCGAATTCGGTTTTGATGGCCGTGAGCTCTTCGCTGATGATGGTGGAGACACGTTCGGGTTTGGCGAGAATGTCGAGCAGGTCGTCGATCTCGGCCATCACCTCTTTGTATTCCGCCACGATCTTGTCCTGCTCCAGCCCGGTCAGGCGCTGCAGGCGCATTTGCAGGATTTCTTGCGCTTGTGTGTCGGACAGGCGGTACAGGCCATCACTGCCCATGCCGTACACCTTCTCCAGTCCGTCCGGGCGGTAGTCGTCGGCGTTGATCAGACCGCCGTCAAGCCGGATGCGGGTGAGCATTTCGCGCACCAACTTGCTGTCCCACGGTTTGTTCATCAGTTCCACTTTCGCCACCGGTGGCGTCGGGGCGTTGCGGATGATGGCGATAAAGTCATCAATATTGGCCAGAGCAACCGCCAGGCCTTCCAGCACATGACCGCGCTCGCGGGCCTTGCGCAGGTTGAAAATGGTGCGCCGCGTGATCACTTCACGGCGGTGTTCCAGGAAAACTTCAATCAGGTCTTTGAGGTTGCACAGTTTGGGCTGACCATTAATCAGCGCCACCATGTTCATGCCAAACGTGTCTTGCAACTGCGTCTGCTTGTACAGGTTGTTAAGCACCACCTCGGGCACTTCGCCACGCTTGAGTTCAATCACCAGCCGCATGCCGGACTTATCTGACTCGTCCTGGATGTGGCTGATGCCTTCGATTTTCTTCTCGTGCACCAACTCGGCCATGCGTTCTTGCAAGGTCTTTTTGTTGCACTGGTAGGGCAGCTCATCGACGATGATGGCTTGACGCTGGCCCTTGTCAATGTCTTCAAAATGGCATTTGGCACGCATGACGACGCGGCCCCGCCCAGTGCGGTAGCCGTCTTTGACGCCGTTGATGCCGTAAATGATGCCCGCCGTCGGGAAGTCCGGCGCAGGGATGATCTCCATTAGCTCGTCGATGGTGGCTTTCGGGTTACGCAGCAAATGCAGGCAGCCATCCACCACTTCGTTCAGGTTGTGCGGAGGGATGTTGGTGGCCATGCCCACCGCAATGCCGGAGGAGCCATTCACCAACAAATTGGGGAAGCGGGCTGGCATGACCAGTGGCTCTTGCTCGCTGCCGTCGTAGTTGGGGCCGAAATCTACCGTTTCTTTATCCAGATCGGCCAGCAATTCATGCGCGATCTTGGACATACGGATTTCGGTGTACCGCATGGCTGCAGCGTTGTCGCCGTCCACTGAGCCGAAATTGCCCTGGCCGTCCACCAGCATGTGGCGCAGAGAGAAGTCCTGTGCCATACGCACGATGGTTTCATACACCGCGCTGTCGCCATGCGGGTGGTACTTGCCAATGACGTCACCCACAATACGGGCCGATTTTTTATACGGCTTATTCCAGTCGTTATTGAGCTCGTGCATGGCAAACAGCACGCGTCGGTGGACCGGTTTCAGGCCATCCCGCGCATCGGGCAGGGCACGGCCAACAATCACGCTCATGGCGTAATCGAGGTAGCTGCGCCGCATTTCCTCTTCAAGACTGATGGGCAGGGTTTCTTTGGCGAACTGGGTCATGGGGCGGTCGTGGCTAGGGCTATGTCAAAGGCAACCCCTCATTCTAAGGGGCGAGCCTTGTGGCTTCTCCGCAACGGCGAGTCGCATTTTTCGTTACTTTTGTAGGACAAATGCTCGGCGTCAAGTTTCGGGTTCAAGGTCGAATCCGGCTGTGGCACAATGTAATTGACGTTTTAAGTGATGGGCATTTAGAGCGTGATACAAATATTCGCAGCGCTGCTGCGGCTTTTTTCCCAAAAGGAGAACCATGAAGAAATTAAATAAAGTGGCAATGCTGATTGCTACCGCAGCACTCGCAACTGTGGCTGGCGCACAAACGATTGACAACTGGCTCAGTACCGATGGCACTACATGGAAAAACGGCACCAATGAACTGTGCTGGCGCGATTCCAACTGGACGCCTGCTACGGCAGCCGTTGGTTGCGATGGCGCCATCGTGGCGCAAGCTGCACCGGCCCCCGTGGTTTCCAAGGCTGCTCCTGCAGCACCAGTTGCTACCCCCGCGCCAATCGCAGCCACCAAGGTGACCTACGCAGCTGATGCATTCTTTGACTTCGACAAGTCTGTGCTCAAGCCTGAAGGCAAGGCCAAACTGGACGATCTGGTTGGCAAGGTCAAGGGTATCAACCTGGAAGTTGTCATCGCTGTGGGTCATACTGACTCCATCGGTACCGATGCATACAACCAGAAGCTGTCGGTTCGGCGCTCTGAAGCCGTGAAGGCTTATCTGGTGTCCAAGGGCATCGAGAAAAACCGCGTTTACACCGAAGGCAAGGGCGAGAAGCAGCCTGTGGCTGACAACAAGACCAAAGAAGGTCGCGGCAAAAACCGTCGCGTGGAAATCGAAGTGGTCGGTACCCGCGCTGCCAGCAAGTAATTGGCACCTCCGCCAGGAAGCAGTCTGTAAAGGCTGCTCCAACAAAAAACCCCGCTTTTGCGGGGTTTTTTGTTTCTGCTGACCTTGTTTTGCCACTCGGTGTAATGGACTTTGTATTTTGTCGATAATCTCCCCATGACTTCAACTTTGAACGCGGATCCGGCCGAACTGGCCAAGTTTTCTGACCTGGCCCATCGCTGGTGGGATATGGATGGCGAGTTTCGTCCATTGCATCAAATTAATCCCTTGCGACTGGAATGGATCAACAGTCTTTGCCCGGTGAAGGGGCAGCAGGTTCTTGACGTCGGTTGTGGCGGTGGCATTTTGGCGGACGCCATGGCGCGTTCAGGCGCAAGGGTGACGGGTATTGACCTGGCCACCAAGGCGCTCAGGGTGGCACAACTACATGCCCTTGAAGCGCAAACCCCCAATGTGCAGTATCGTGAAGTCAGCGTCGAAGCATTGGCCGAGCAGCAGCCTGGCAGCTTTGACGCGGTCACCTGCATGGAAATGCTGGAACATGTGCCAGACCCGGCCTCGGTCGTGCGGGCCTGCGCCGCGCTGGTCAAACCGGGTGGTTGGGTGTTTTTTTCCACCCTGAACCGCAGCCCCAAATCATTTTTATTTGCCATAGTGGGCGCTGAGTACGTGCTCAATTTGCTGCCACGCGGCACTCATGAATATGCCAAGATGATCCGGCCCAGCGAGTTGGCAAGTTACTGCCGATTCGCCGACCTTGATCTGCGGTACACGCGTGGCATGGCGTACAACCCGCTCACCCAGCGCTACGGGTTGAGCGCGGACACGAGCGTGAACTATCTCTTTGCCACCCAAAAACCTGGGGGCACGACCCAGTGAAGGGGCGTTCTGGCATGTTTGCGGACGTGCAGGCCGTGCTCTTCGATCTGGACGGCACCCTGATTGACAGTGCGCCTGACTTGGGCGCTGCCGCCGACAAAATGCGTGTGGACCGGGGTCTGCCGTCATTGCCACTGGCGCGCTATCGCACCTTGGCTGGTGCAGGGGCGCGCGGAATGATTGACGTGGCGTTTGGCCTGACGCCCGAGCATGCGGATTTCGCCGCTTTGCGTGAAGAGTTTTTCACGAATTACGAACAGTGCATGACGCAAAGCACCTATGCCTTTGAGGGGGTGCATGAATTGATCGCTCATTTGGTGGCACTTGATCTTCCCTGGGGCGTTGTGACCAACAAAGCTGCCCGCTTTACCGATCCGTTGACTCGCGCCATGCCGCTTTTTTCATCTGCCAGGGCGGTGGTCAGCGGTGACACCATGCCCCATGCCAAGCCGCATCCCGCGCCCTTGCTTGAGGCTGCCAGGCGGCTTGGCATTGAACCGGCACGCTGCCTGTATGTAGGCGATGACGAACGGGATATCGTGGCAGGCCTTGCCGCAGGCATGGGCACGGTGGCTGCCACCTACGGCTACCTCGGCCAAACAGCCGATCCAGCCCGGTGGGGAGCGCAAGCCACTATTAATTCTCCGGGAGCCCTATTGCAATTGCTTGCAAAGGCCTAAAATAGCGAACTTGGGGCTGCACTGGTTTCGACGTGGGTTCGGACGCGGTGTGGTGCATGTCGAGCTGAATGTGCTCGTTAATCTGATTCAAAAAAACTAACTGCAAACGACGAACGTTTCGCACTCGCTGCTTAATTGCCAGTGAGCTTTACAACAGCAGGCCGATGGGCTGGGCAAGGGGTTTTTAACGCAAGTTAAGAGTTCCAGGCTGTAAAGATAATTTCATCGGCTGGCTCAGGGCTGGGTACCTTAACCTTGGGCAAGAAAATAGGGTGCTGGCGTCCTGTGTAGCGTGTGGCTGCGCGACACAGGTGGCGAGACTTAAATCAGACCACTAAACATGTAGATCTGCCCGAACAAGGCTTGCGGACGCGGGTTCAAATCCCGCCAGCTCCACCATATTGCGATAACCTGTTGATTTCATTGGTAAAAAATGAAAATCAACAGAGTCAAGGGGTATCACGTGAGGTATCACGATGCCAGCTCCTTGGCTCATAGCCCGCGCAAGCGGGCTCTACTGTCGGGTCTTTGTCCCGGCTGACTTGCGCCCGCATATCGGGCAACGCTTCCTAGTAAGGTCGCTTGGTTCGCGGGACAGGGATCAGGCCCGCCTGACTGCTGCACACTATGCTCTGGTTATTGGCGAATTGTTTCGTCAGTTGCGCAAGGAGCTATCAGTGGTAGAACCCAAAGTCGAAGACATCATCAAGGCGATCCAGTCCGGGGGCACTCGCGACCTCACGCTAAAAGGCGTGACTGCGCCCAATGGCACCAAGGTCGATGAGGTCATCATCGAGAACGCCAAAGATGCCAAGCTCTTCAAGGAGCATTTCGGGGATGTTTTCAAGCCCGCACCCCCTGCCCCAATCGTTCTATCTTGGGTGCAGAGCAGCGGCGGCAAGTTTCGCCGCTTTGAAGATCATGGTGTCGTAACTTCCAAGCGGTTACCTGAATATCTTGATTACCTCAAAGAGCGACATCCCAAATACATCCAGAAGGCCGAACGGATCGTGCAGATGCTGATTGACATCGGTGGCGACCTGCCGCCCGATGACTACGAGCCCAAAATCATTGACTTCTTTGTCAAGCGCATCAAGTTTCTGCCTCCCAATCCAGAAAAAAGCAGGGAGCACCGGGAGCGTTGGGCCAAGATGTCCTACCTCAAAATCGCAAATGACGTGGAAATAAGGGGGCTGAAACAGGTCTCTGACACTACTGTCAAAGACCATATCTCGCAGTTGGCCGGATTTTTCTCCTTTTGCAAGGGGCGGCGCTACATGGATGAGGAGTCGCCCCTTGCCAAGCGGGTGGCGGGGCAGACTTTGGTTAACAGCAAGGACTTGCGCGACCCGTTTACGGACGACGACATGCGGCGCATTTTTGACCCGCATCTCTATGAGACCCGCAAGCTGCCGCACACCTTCTGGCCTGCGCTCATTGCGTTGTTTACGGGGGCACGATGCAATGAGATTGCCCAGCTCTACCTTGACGACATCGTTAACGACGACCCGGCGCATCCCGAGCGTTGGCGTTTCATGATCCGCATCGGTCGCGGGCGCACCGATCAACGTCTCAAAAACCAATTTAGCAACCGCTCTATTCCGATACACCCGCGCCTGATCGAGTTGGGGTTTTTGCATTACCTTGATGACGTGCGATCCCTCGGGTTTGACCGGGTTTTTCCATCATTGCGCTGGACGGCGGCGGCGGGCTATGGCGATACCGTCTCAGACATGTTTTCGGGCTATCTGCGTGGCAAGGTCAAGATCGACGACCCCCGCAAGGTGTTCCACAGTTTCAGGCACTATTTCAGCACGCAGGCCAAGAACTTCACTGATGAGCCGCAAGAGCGTGTTTATGACCTTACCGGTCATGCCCGCAAGGGCGAGTTCGAACTTACATATGCCCGAGAGTTGTTCTATGAGAACAAGATGCGAATCTTGATGAAGATTCCCATGCCCAAGGTCGAGCTGCCGGTTTATGCGCCGGGCAGGTTTTTGCCCTACTTGCAGGCGACCAAGCAAAAGCAGGCCAGCGCCGCTGTCGCCAGTCCTGAACTGAAAGCCGCTCACCACAAGGCCCGAACGGGCAAGGCCGCAGCTAAAACGGCGCCCATCAAACCGGCAGTCAAGGGCTTTACCATCAAGGTATCGAAGCCGCGAAAGCCAAAGCCAACAGATTTGACCGGTTTGACCGGCCAGACCAAGGATGCCAAATGACAATACACCGCGTTCTTTCGTAGCAAAACGTAGCTTCGCGTACAGAACCGTATGAACTCTCGCTGCCCGGACTGGTCGGGCGGCGGCGCAACCAAGAAAAACACCAATCAATGCCATTTCTCGACTGGGTAAACAAGAACCAAGCGAAGGAGACCACCCGGGATGTGCCCTATCACTTGCTCAAACAGGAGTCGGTCCATGGCGACCTCAGTGGCGCAAATGCCGATAACCTGCTGATACAGGGCGACAACCTGCAGGCGCTAAAAGCATTGATTCCGTTCTACGCAAGCCCTATTGTGGTCTATTGCGATAGACAAAAAACCAACATAACTGAAGTGTTTTTTATCGTAAATTAAACAAAATTGAGATCTGAGAATGACATTGGGACATGTTTGCTTTGTCGTTTCCGAAATTGAACCTGAGAATTGGGTCGTCCAAATTGTTGGTTTTTAATTCAAGGTAACATTTTCTTGGCTTTAGTTTGGCGGTGTAACCGTAGGGGACATCTGTCCAGTGCTCAGTAGACGCTCTTACATCATCAACCCCAAAAACTTTGCCAGATTTCGCATCAAATATCCGTTTGCTCGGGGCATCAATTTTCAAATCACCGTAGTCATACGACACTTTGAAGTCCTGTGGAATGCTAGGCCCTACCGTGTGGCCTACCGCAGCAGGGTTTAAGATGAACTTGGTTAGTCCAACAATTAGTCCAACAATCGTTAAAAAAACCGCAACAATCATTATCAAAGTCATCAGTTCCCCCATCAAATGCTCCTTAAGTGAGAGTTATTAAACAAGTCGAAAGGAATCATATCTGAGCTAGATTTTTTCAACGGACCGAGCTTACCGAGCCACCGACGTCCAGCAGTTCCCGTTCGATGAAATCGATTATGCAACTGGGAGCTTCGCCCGCTTTGTTGTTTTTTTGACTTATTGAGAAATAAAAATTAAGTGGGTAGCTGCGCCATAGCCCCCACGAAAAGCCAGCATCGCCGTAAAATAGCAACACCGCACCGTGAAAACGATGCGCCACTATATATTTTGCGCGAGACCGGTCTTTGCCTCGGACCGACGAACTCAGACCCACATTGTTGGGGCGCCGCTGCCAGCGTTAAAAGGCTAGGCCCTTATCCGTGCTCGGGGGGCTGAACATTGTGCGGACAGGCCACTGGAACGCATGAGCTGAAACCTCGTAATGGAGGGGACTGCCCATGGCTGCCCGCAATCGCTCGTTTCCGGCTTCGCGCCACATTGTTTCCAAACCAGTAAATCATTTCAACGCCCGTGGCGTCATAGACGATCCGGTATTCACTCTTGCCCGTCCAGCAGTGGGCGACGGTATCAGTCTGAAAATCCAGGCCCATTGCCTGGGCGACCGCCAATGGATTGCAGAGCCCATCTGGGGAAGCCTTTGCGGCCACCTGCCGCATGACGGCTTGCAGCCGCACACAGGCTCCGTCGTCTACCAAAGCCGCAGCGAGGCCGTCGAACACGGCATTGATGCAGGCTTGGAAAAAATCCGCAAACAGCTCGGTGCGCTTGCCCAAACGCCGGGATGGCGTAAGAAAGTGCAGGCCGTGGAGAGCTGGGCAGCAGAGGCGGTTGCTCAAACCCGCAAGCATGACGAGACGCTGGCCCTGAATTGCACCACGGTGATCGACCTGTGCTCGGGTGGGCTGGGTGGATTCGGACTGGGCTTGACCAGTCTTGGGGCTGAGGTGGTGCTGGCAGTTGAAATCGACCCACAGGCACGCCATGTCTACCAGCAAAATATCAAACCGCGCCGCATGCACGACGACCTGTGCACGCTGGACGGCACCAAGCTCAAATGCGACATCCTGAGCGTGGGCCTGCTGTGTCAGGCGTTTTCCACGGCAGGCAAACGCAAGGGCTTTGCTGACCCGGTGCTGGGCAAGGTCTACCAGCACACCCTGCGTCTGCTGCGTGAAATCGACGCCAAGGTGATCATCATCGAGTGTGCCCGCCAGTTGCTCACACAAGAAGGCGGCAAGGATGCCGAGGTGATCCGCCAGACCCTGATGAATGCGGGCTACCGCGTGCAGCACCGCACCCTGAACGCATCGGGTTTTGGGGTGGCACAAAGCCGCGAACGCTCCTTCATCGTGGCGACCCGTCTGGGCCTGCCCGTGGACGACATCATGGGCTACGTGTTCCCGACCGAGCAGGAGCCCACGGCCTGCGTGGAGGACATCTTGGAGCCCCACGTCCCGCACACCATCGCCGATGACCAGTTTGTCCTCCACAGCGAACTGCCAACCGAACGGCAAACGGCGCTGACCGAAGTTGGACTGCTCAAAACCGTCAAAGACCAAACGCTGCTGGACGCACAGGGCTACCGGCTTTACAGCCCCAAGGGGTTGGGAGCCGCGTTGACGGCAACGGGGGGCGGGCGTGCAACCGGCACGAGTGTCTACCTCGTCAACGGCCACGCCCGTGGCTTGACACCCCGCGAGGCCAGCCGTTTGCAGGGCATGCCGGAATGGGCTTCGCACCATTCGACCACTAGCCACGCATTGAAGCACGCAGGCAACGCCGTGGCTGTGCCAGTGGCCCGTGAGCTGGGCCGTCAGCTCGGGGCGATCTTGAACAGCCGTTCCTGAAAACAGATCCCGGTGGGTGCAACCGCACCCACCACCCCGGGATGCGTTTTCAGGGCGGCGCAACCTGGGCTTGACCACGCCCGTAGTAGGAGAAATCAAATGGGTAAAGCATCCAACCGGAAAAAACATAGCACGGGGTTCACCAATGCGCACAGCTATAACGGCCTGACGGTCTATCGAGCCGCAGGCGTAGACCCCAAATATTTCAGGATTGTCGTGAACGCGATCCAGTCGATCTATCAAGACGACATGGCAGGGGCCAAATCGAACGTAGAAGCATTGGAACGCCACGGTGTTTCTCTCTTTGAGTTTGAGATGGGTCTTGACGCCATTGCGTTCGGCATCCCGCAATGTGCCTGTGCATGGGCATTTGCCACGGATGCAAGAGAGACACTGTGTTGGTTGACGCAGAAGGCGTTTGACGAGGGTTTGGCGGGCGGGCTGCAGTTTTTCCAGAAACTCATTTACGCAATTGACAGTTGTCCGGCTGATAGTGTCGATTTAGCGAGAACTGAGTTTGCTTTTTCAGCTCTTGTGGCATGTTCCGTCTCGGGTCGTTCTCTGGACGCTTTGAATACCATACCGAAGGATATCGGGCCTCGTGCTCGGGCAATCGTGATCAATGAAGCAAACAAGGATTTGGCCCGTGTCGCCCAGCTTGAACTTAACGCGTGCATCCCGAACCAGATGCCAAATGAGGCAGACGAACTATCGGCGGCCAAAATGGCGACCGCAGCAGGCCCCCGCCGCTTGTGAATCCCATCACCAACTGGACACCATCATGAAGCAAAGCAAATACACCATCGCCCTGCGGGCTAAAAATCCGACCTTGCGCGATTGGGTTGTCAGAAACCTCAGCGTGGCAGACCTCGATGTGGTCGCCAATGCCCAACGCGATACCGTGTGGTTTGGCAGTCACCACCCCCTGAGCGATGAAAAAAACGCGGCAGCGGTGTTTCGCGCTTACCGGCAGGAAGCCATCGGATGCCTCAAATATCAGTTCGAGAGCCTGGAACATTTCGGGGAGATGCGGGGACAGGGGGCGACTTGGGATGCCTTCTATCACCACGCCCTGATCACGGCCATCGCCTCGATGATTGCGGAAAACCCCGAAATCATGGGTTGCGCATGACCTCTCGATCCAGTTACTGATGCGAAGTGATATGCGGGAACCGAGGGGCTGTGCCAAACGCAGCCCCTCTCTTTTTGCCCGGACGATGGCGCAAGGCCATCCGCGCGGCCTGAAAGTAAACCAAATCGGTGTACTTTAGAACCCTACGTTGTGTCGAAGCACTACATGCACTTGACACCCGGCGCTGGATTTGAGAGGCATAGAGGGGTCAGTTAAGCAGCCAGCTATGTTGATCTCCCGTTCTAAACGGGCTCACAACGCTTGGTCTGCCGACCACAGGAGACCCAAGCCATGCCCCGACCCCTCAAAGCCAGCCGCGAACTGCGCCACCGATTCGACCTTTATCTCGACGAGCGCGAGGTCGATCAAATCCGGGCCAACGCCCAAGCCGCCCGCCTGCCGATGTCCACCTTCGTGCGGCGGGTGGCCCTGTCCCAGCGTATCGAGCTGCCGCCGTCTGCGGGCAACCTCGACCGCTGGCGCGAGCTGGCGCCGCTGGCCAGCAACCTCAATCAGATTGCGCGCGCCTGCAACGCGGGCTTGGTGCCGGAGGGGATTTACCCGCTCGTCACTGAGCTGGCCGAGCAGGTGCGCCTTTTGCGGTTGGAGCTGCTGGGGCTGACCCATGCCTCCCGGCAGTCCAGAAAATGATAGGCAAGATCGCCGCCAAGGGGCGAGGCTTCCGTGGCCTGTCTGCCTACCTTCTGCGTCGGGGAAGGGGGCGCATTGTGGCCGGGCTGATGGCCGGGCGCACACCCCGCGAACTGGCCAAGGAGTTCGGTCTCATGCGCCGCCTCAATCCCAAGCTGACCAAGGCCGTGGTCCACCTGATGCTCAGTCCTGCGCCGGACGATCCACTGCTGACAGACGAGCAGTGGCAGGCCATTGCCGAGCGTTACATGACGGCCATGGGCTTTGCCAATGCCCCATGGGTGGCCGTGATCCATCAGGACACCGACCACCAGCACATGCACCTGATGGCCTGTCGCATCGGTTTCGATGGCAAGACCATTTCTGATGCCAATGATTTTCGCAAGTCCGAGGCCATCGTGCGCAAGATCGAAGCCGAGTTCGGGCTGGTCGCCGTCCCATCGCCGGATGGCTTCACGCCCAAGCCCAGCCGCAGCGCCACAACCAATAAGAAAACCACCACCAATCAAGGAGACCAGACCATGACCGACAGCAACACACCACCCAACCCCTTTGACCCGTCCGACCCCCAGCACGCTACCTGGCCCGAACCCTTTGAGCCGGGCCGTGACCTTGCAGAGCTGGCCATCGTGAACACCTCGCCCAGCATCGTGATGCCCGGCGCAAGCGTGGCCGATCTACTGACCAAGAAGCAGCGGCAGGATATGCGACGGGCACTCGTGGAGGATGAATACTCCCAGCGGATGCTCACTGTGCTGGGGGATGACCTGACGCGCGTTTTCCGGCACAACGGTGGCGTGACCCTGTATTTCAAGCAAACAGGACGCATCGCTGATCAGGGGGACAAATTGACCGTTTTGGGTGGCATGGATGAAAAACTGGCCGCCCGGCGCATCGTGGCCATGGGCCGCGAGCGGGGCTGGAAAACCATTACTTTCACCGGTAGCGCCAGCTTTTTGGAGCTGGCCATGCGTGAGGCCCTGAAAGAGCGGCTCACCGTGGTTACGAACGATGCAAGGCAGGCGGCCATTCTGGCCAAGGTCATGGCAGAGCGTCAGGGTGGCATGGGCGCGATGTCTGGACCGGCACCCTTGCCAATGGTGGCATCACCCGCCGACCCGATCCTTGCGCCTTTGGCTGAATTGGACGACCTACCCCCGCAGACTTGGCCCAAGCCTGCGCCAACCCCCAAGCCCGTGGCGAATCCTGTTGGTTCCCCACCGGCTTTGCCAGCTACGCCAACCCAACCGGCCACGGCGCCGGTGGTGGGCGTGCTGCCGCATTTTCTGAATCTGCGCGAGCGCCTCAAAGACCGGCGCGAGCAGCGCCCGCCCGCCAAACCCGCCCAGACCCCTGCAGCGCCACCCAAAAAACCGGGGCCGCTGTGAGGTCATCAGCGCGACGATGGAGGGCTCCATGACCTGACCCAATAAAAGCCACCGAAGCGCAAAGACACATTGGGGCGAACCGTACATATAAACCGTTTTGGTTTACCAGAACACCACAAACAGGAGGATGACATGAAAAATCAAACAACAAAAAGCCGCAATCCAGCCGGTGGCCGCGCCAACGCGAACCCGGCAAAGCCCAAAAAGCCGGTCTACATCAGCATCAACATGGCGGAGGAAAAGACAAAACTGCTGTTGCTGGGTTTCAGGGAGCGGTGGGCGTATCTGGAATTGAAGGGCATGAGCAATTTCAAGACGGGGACTTGCGGCGATTTCAGGGATCAGCGGCTGTCATACGCGCAAATTGCCGCGATGGTGACCGCACCGGGCACCCAAGGCCGAGGGCAAGGGGGTATCGACGACACGCAAGCGGCTGATTTTCTGAAACGCATGGAGGCCGTTGGGCTGGTGGCGAACATCGGGCGGCGCGCCAACGGTGGCTTGCGCTTTGATTTGCCACTGTCGCCGATCAACCGCGATAAGACGGATCAATCCGGGGAAATCACCACCAATCCATCCGGGGAGATTGCAGATATTTTCCCGGATGAGGACGCGGCGCAAATCCCGCCAACCCCAGCGCCTGCAACGGTTTGCGAAGGTTTCGACCCTTCTCTATCAGTAATGATCAATAAAATTAAAAACATCAGTAATGACGGGGCGGGTTCGGCGACCGCCGAGACCGCCCCGCCGTGCCGCGCCACAGGTGCGGCACCCGCGCTGGGAAATCCCCACATGCAGCCGATGGCTGCCGCGCCGCTGACCACGCGCGAAATCCATCACGCCATTACCGACAACTGGGCATTCACCGAAGCCGACACCCCCGAAGCCTGGACGCTTTATGCGTCATGGGCCGGTGCGGGCATCACGTTGGATGATTTGCACGCGGCCATGACCAGCCTCGAAGAAGATGCCAGCGGTCCTGCGCTCACGCCCGCGAACCTGGTTGCCAAGCTGTGGGTCATGGTGGTGGATGACTGGGTTGACCAGTTGGCGGCCTGACCCGGAAAAGTGACCAGCGGCCCGGACATGCGGGCCGCGTTTTGCCAAGGTATCCCGATAGCCAGCAGCCGGGCCGCAATGGTCGCCGTGCTGGCCGCTTGGGAGCGCAGCATGAGCGACATTCGCGCCGAAGTCACGGCCAAGATCATTTTGATGATGGAGCAGGAGGGCGGGGTGCCGCCATGGCGCAAGAGCTGGTCATCGGGTGGCCTGCATTGCAATATCAGCAGCGGTGCCTTCTATAAAGGCATCAACCAGGTCATCCTTGGATTGACCGGCCAAAGCGACCCACGCTGGTTGACATACAAACAGGCCGAATACATGGGCATGCAGGTGCGCAAGGGCGAGCATGGCGTGCAGGTCGTCAAGATGGTGGAGGTCAGCCGCAGGCAGGCTGCGAGGGATGCAGACGCTGGTGGCGAGGTGCTGGCGGAGGACGGCACCAAGGCCTTGGTGATGAAGGCATACACGGTGTTCAATGCGAGCCAGATCGACGGCATGGCACCCATGCCAGTGCGGGAATGCGATGTAACTTGCGCGGACGCGGTGGAGCAGATCATTTTTGGACTGCAACGCACCGGGCTCAAAGTCAACTTCGGGCAGGGCTTCCAGCCTTGCTACATACCCCGAACCGATGAGGTGCGTTGCCCGCCCGCCAGTGAGTTCGAGAGTTTAGAGGACTTCCATGCGACGATTTTGCATGAAGCGGCAGGACACGGCAGCCAAGCCATGAAGCGGCTGGCAATGATGTCGTCGGATGTTCCGCGCTTTGGTTCTGCCGAATATGGACGTTTGGAGTTGGTAGCCGAATTGGTTTCTGCACAGCTTGGTGCCGAGCTTGGCTTGCCCATGGGGCCGTCGCTGATCCAGAGCCATGCCAGCTATCTGGCGAGCTGGCTGCAAGTCCTTAAAGGCGACAAGAACGAGATTTTCAGGGCCGCAGCGAGTGCCCAGAAGATTTGCGATTACGTCAGCAAGCTGGCGGTCGAGGCCCAGCCGTTTGTAGTCATGGAGGTGGACGACACCCCCAAGCCTGAGCTGCTGGTGATGGCGCGGGCAGCACGCGCAACCTTGTGATTTGCGGACGGCGGTTCAAATCCGTATTTCACACTTGAACCTGTGTCCGCGACATATCGCCTGTGGCTCTGGCACCGATACCCCTTTTGGGTGCTCTAACCGGCCTCGGAGTGCGCAGTAGACAGCTATGAGGTATCATGCGAGGTATCAATTTAGGGGTATTTTTTGCAGTTAAGGCAAAAAATATGTATATAAAACAACCACTTGACGCAATATGGTGGAGAATCCCGCCAGCTCCACCATACCGCATGACAAAGGCCTCCAAGTAGCGATACTCGGAGGCCTTTTTCTTTGGTAAATCAACAACTTACAGTGCAATGGCGCACAAGGGATGACATTGACAGCTAGGCCGTTGTGGGGGCACAAACGGGGGGAGAAGTAGAAAAAACGGGGTAAATCGATCATGTATCCCCATTTCCCAATGCAGAACCCCCACATTCAACCGAGGCTGTACCTCCATGCAGGGCAAGCAGCTACCTGACCACCCACGCCGATTTCTGCCTGCTGCGTGAACGGCGCCATCTACAATCAGGCCAACGCAGGAGTTCCGTTCCCATGACTATCAAAAGTGACAAATGGATTCGCCGGATGGCCGAGACCACCGGCATGATCGAGCCTTTCGAGCCTGGCCAGATCCGCGAGCGTGACGGCAACAAGATCATTAGTTACGGCACCAGCAGCTACGGCTATGACATCCGATGCGCACCCGAGTTCAAGGTCTTCACCAACATTCACAGCACGGTGGTGGATCCGAAGAACTTTGACGAAAAAAGCTTTGTCGATTTCTATGACGATGTCTGCGTCATTCCGCCCAACAGCTTTGCCCTGGCGCGCACCCTGGAGTACTTCCGCATTCCGCGCAACGTGCTGACCATCTGCCTGGGCAAAAGCACCTACGCCCGCTGCGGCATTATCGTCAACGTCACGCCCTTTGAGCCTGAATGGGAAGGCTACGTTACGCTGGAGTTCAGCAACACCACGCCACTGCCTGCCAAAATTTATGCGGGGGAAGGCTGCGCGCAAGTGCTGTTCTTCGAGAGCGATGAGGTTTGCGAGACCAGCTACAAGGACCGTGGCGGCAAATACCAGGGGCAGCGCGGGGTGACACTGCCCAAGGCCTGAGGACCAGCGCTGCGGCTGGTGCGGCGCAGCTTTTGACTATAGAGGATAATACGGGTTTGCCCCAGTCCTTGGGGCGCAATCAGCTATCGGATTGATAGCACCTGAAACTGGCTGTGAATGACCGATTTGACTTCTGATTTGACCCCCGACACCTTACCCATGGCCTTTGCCCAGCTGCAACTGGCCGCACCCTTGGCCCGCGCCGTGGCCGACATGGGTTACGAGTCCATGACACCGATCCAGGCGCAAGCCATTCCGATGGTGTTGCAGGGTCGCGATGTGATGGGTGCCGCCCAAACCGGCACCGGCAAAACGGCGGCTTTTGCGCTGCCCTTGCTACAACGTATGCTCCGGCATGAGAGCAGTTCGACCTCACCCGCCCGCCATCCCGTGCGCGCGCTGGTGCTGCTGCCCACACGCGAACTGGCCGACCAGGTGGCGCAGGCCATCAAGGACTACGCCAAATACACCCAGTTGCGCAGTGCCGTGGTGTTCGGTGGCATGGACATGAAGCCCCAGACCATCGAGCTGAAAAAGGGCGTTGAAATTCTGGTGGCCACACCGGGCCGCTTGCTGGATCACATTGAGGCCAAAAACGCCGTACTCAACCAGGTCGAGTACGTGGTGCTGGACGAGGCAGACCGCATGCTGGACATCGGTTTTCTGCCCGATTTGCAGCGCATCCTGAGCTACCTGCCCAAGCAGCGCATCACACTGCTGTTCTCAGCCACGTTCTCGCCCGAGATCAAACGACTGGCCAGCAGCTACCTGCAAGATCCGGTGACGATTGAAGTGGCGCGCTCCAACGCCACTGCATCCACGGTGGAGCAGCATTTCTACAGCGTGGGCGACGACGACAAACGCCACGCTTTGCACCAGATCCTGAAACAACGCGGCATGAAACAGGCCTTTGTGTTTGTGAACAGCAAGCTGGGTTGTGCGCGGCTGGCCCGTTCGCTGGAGCGGGAAGGCCTCAAGACTACCGCGCTGCATGGCGACAAGAGCCAGGATGAACGTTTGAAGGCACTCGACTCCTTCAAAAAAGGCGAAGTTGATTTGCTGGTGTGCACCGACGTGGCCGCCCGCGGGCTGGACATCAAGGATGTGCCTGCCGTGTTTAACTTTGATGTTCCCTTCAATGCCGAAGATTATGTGCACCGCATTGGGCGCACCGGGCGTGCCGGGGCCGCGGGCCTGGCGGTCACTTTTGTTTCCAAGAGTGATGCCCGTCTGGTGGGGGATATCGAGAAGCTCATCAAGACCAAAATTGAACTTGAAGCCGTCGAGTTTGACGAAGATGTGCCTGACATCCACAAGCAGGGTCGTATCAACGATGGCCGTCGCATGTATGCCGAAGGTGCGCAGGACGACTCTCGTCATGGCAGCCGCAGGTCCGACTCCATTCGGGACGTAGCGCATGAAGGGCAATATGCCCGGCCGGAGCGCTCACCCCGCCGTGATTACACGCGTCCGGCGCCTGCCCCGCGCGACCCCTTCTTTGACAAGCCCTACGAACCGGCACCTGCAGCAGAGGTAACGCCTTCCTGGGAGGCTACGGCCAGCCGGCAAGGTGCACGCAGCATCTCGGCCAACATCAAGCCCAAGCGCAGAGTCGCGGCGCTGTTCAAGTCCGAGTAGTGTTTTAGCCCGGCTGTTGTGTCGGGTTTTTAGCCGGGTTTTTGCGCCTGCATACACTTCACCTGAATAAGTTTTTGCGTGAGTGTGGCGCTGTTCCTGGAGCCGCCCAAGCGCAGTGCGCTCAGGCAACCACCCCAAACGCAACCCGTGTCCAGCGACAGGACATCGGGCCGATTCAACCAACCCAGTGTGGACCAGTGGCCGAAAGCCACTGGGACGCCTGCCGTTTGGCGACCCGGCACATCAAACCATGGCAGGTAGCCCGCAGGCGCAGAGCCAGCACCTTCCGTAGTGTTGAACTCCATCTGTCCATCCGGGGTGCAAAAGCGTAGCCGGGTGAGCGCGTTCACTACCACACGCAGCCGAGCGGCTCCGGTGAGCGAGTTATCCCAGCGACCGGGCTCGTTGCCATACATCTGGTGCAGGAAGTTGCTCAGGTCCGGTCCGCGTAAAACGGTCTCTACTTCGTTTGCCAATGCTATTGTTTTAGTAGCTGTCCACGCAGGCAGGACGCCCGCATGCACCATTAATACCTCATGGTCGTCGATATTTTCCAGAATCGCCATGCGTTGCCCTCTTAGCCAGTCCAGCATGGGCTGTCGGTCGGGCGCATCCAGAATGCCGCTCAAAGTGTCTTTGCGGTGCGGCTTGCGCGCACCATACGCAACGGCCAGCAGATGCAGGTCATGGTTGCCCAGCACACATTGCACCGACGCGCCATAGCCCATCAGACGCCGCAGCACGCCTGCCGAGTCCGGTCCCCGGTTGACCAGATCGCCCAACAGGTAGAGTGTGTCGCGGCTCGCAGAAAAAGAAATTTCATCCAGCAGCCGCTGCAAGGCGCTATCGCAACCCTGCACGTCGCCAATAAGGTAGAGTGCCATGGTGTTCATTCTCGCTCCTGATTCATGGAATTTTTGCTGATTGTTTTTCTGACCCTGCTCAACGGTGTGTTTGCCATGTCCGAGTTGGCACTGGCGTTCAGCCGCAAAGCGCGGCTGAACGCCATGGCCGAAGCCGGTGACAAAGGGGCGCAGGCGGCGCTCACGTTGCTGGGCAATCCCAACAAGTTTTTGTCGACGGTGCAGGTCGGCATCACCTCCATCGGGGTGCTCAACGGCATTGTGGGTGAAGCCGCGTTCAGCGCAGGCGTGGCTGTCTGGCTGCACGGGTTTGGCGTTGCCGAGAAGGCCGCCGCCATTTCCGCCACCGCGATCGTGGTCACACTGATCACCTTTACCACCATTATTTTTGGCGAGCTGGTGCCCAAGCGCATCGGCCAGTTGCACCCCGAGCCTGTGGCCCGCTGGGTGTCGCGCCCCATGTTGTGGTTGGCTACCGCTGCCGGGCCGTTTGTGAAATTACTCTCAAGCACCACGGCCGCAGTTCTCAAGTTGCTGCGCATTGACACCAATGCGTCGCGTGCGGTGACCGAGGAAGAAATCACCGCCAGTCTGGAAGAAGGGGTTGATGCCGGCGTGATCGAGCAGCATGAGCACCAGATGGTGCAAAACGTGTTTCAACTCGATGACCGGCCACTGACCTCGCTGATGGTGCCGCGGACTGATGTGGAATGGTTGGATGCTACAAATACCGTAGCGCAAAGCTTAACGATGGCGGGGACAGGTAGCCGAAAAGGTGCCCATTCCTGGTACCCGGTGTGCCGTGGCTCGCTCGACGACGTGGTGGGCCTGATCAGCATTGCCCGTCTGCTGGAACTGGGCGCCGACACGCCGGGCACGATTGAGGCTTACGTCACGCCCGCCTCTTTTGTGCCCGAGACCCTGAGTGGCATGGAACTGCTGGAGCAGTTTCGCGCCAAGGCGGGCCGCTTTGTGTTGGTGGTGGATGAGTATGGCGTAGTGCAGGGCTTGCTGACGCCGCGCGACCTGCTGGAGGCCATCACCGGTGAATTGCAGCCGGGAGCGCAGATCGATGCCTGGGCTACGCAGCGCGACGATGGGACGTGGCTGCTGGACGGTGTGATGCCGGTGGGCGAGCTCAAAGTTCGTCTGGGGCTTGACGATCTGCCTGAGGAAGACCGTGGCCGTTACAACACGGTGGCGGGTTTGCTCATGTCGGTTTCAGGCCACCTGCCGGCTGTCGGCGAGCGCATCGAGTGTGCGGACTGGTTGTTTGAGGTGCTTGACCTGGACGGTAAACGCATCGACAAAGTGCTGGCATCCCGGCTTGCAGACGAGAGCGTGGTCTGATTCAGCCGCGCGTGATCACGCAGTTTCGTCCGCCCTGTTTGGCGTCGTAGAGTGCTTCGTCGGCATCCTTGATCAGCGCTTCTGCGCTGGTTGTAGCGGGAAATTGGGACACGCCGGCGGAAAAAGTGGTGTCAAACCAGGTGTCCGCGAACGAATACTTGATGTGACTGAAATCGCGACGAATGCGGTCAAGAATTTCGTAGGCTTGATCGGCGGTGGACCCCGGCAAAATCACCAGAAACTCCTCGCCGCCATAACGGCCCACCAGATCGGTCTTGCGCAGTCGCTGCTTCAGGAGCCAGGCCAGGCTCCTGAGCACCTGATCGCCCATGGGGTGACCGTATTTGTCATTGACCGTTTTGAAATAATCGATGTCGATCATGGCCACCGCCAGCAGTCCGTTTTTGATGTTGGCCACGTTGACTGCCGTGGCCAGTCTCTCTTTTACCGTACGATGGTTGAGCAGTCCGGTAAGACCGTCGTGCAGCATGGAACGGCGTAGCGTTCGGTAGCGTTCTATCTTGCTCTTGACGACCGCATTCAGAAAGACCGGGTTGAACGGCTTGGTAAGAAAGTGATCCCCGCCCAGGCGCAGTGCGTCGACCTGCAATGCCATATCGCCGTCGCCGGACAGATAGATGACAGGCGTCGACAGGAACTCGGCATGCTGGCGAATGACGCGCGTAGCTTCCACGCCGGTACAGTCCGGCATGTACATGTCCATCAAGATCAGGTCAGGCTGAAAACTCCGCAGTCCGGTGAGTACCTCGGCCGGATTCATCACGGCGAGAGATTCGATGCCACTCTGGCTGAGCGTGCGCTGGATCGACTTGCTGGCCGTTAATGAGTCCTCCACCACCAGCACGCGGTAAGGCGCCTCTTCCTCATTACTGCACAACTCGATGATCTTGGCCAGAATGACCGTTTGGGGCGTGGCGTCAGCAAAGCAGTAGTCGCAACCCGCTTTCAGGGCGGCCTTGATGCTGTTGAAATCAGCCGGGAACCTATGGGCAATCAGCTTGCTGGCAGCGAAGCGGGTACGCATGGCCTTGATCTGCTCGCACGCTTCCTCCAGTGGCATGCTCTGCGTGTCAAGCAGCACAATGCTCGGTTCCTCGGCCTTGGTCGGGACACTTTGCCAAGGATAAACCTCGGTCTGGATACTGAAGTATTCAAGCTGCGTCATCAGGGCGCGCCATTGGCTGGCCGTGTTGCCGACAAACCAGACCCGGTGGGTCGGCGTCAGATCAGATGAAATTCCGGTTTCATTGGATGCACGACGAAGTTCAATGGGGCGACTGTTGCTGTCAATGAATCGGTTGACCCGCTCGGCCAGCTCTTCAATCTGGTTGCGCAAATTGTCCAGTTTTTCTGGCGGTATCGGGTGCCGGTCGGCAGCATCAAACAGGGCCAGCACTTGGTGCTCCAGGCGGTGTGACAGCTGGTGCAGACCCGACAAGCCTTTGCCTTGCAGAAATTCGGAAAAGCTTGACAGCGAAACAGCGAACTCGACGAATAGCTCAAAGCTGGGTGATGCGATATAGGTTCCCCATTTGAGGTGAAGCTTGTCGCTTTTTTTCTTAAGCTCAGCAGGGGGGAATAACATCGTTTTTTAATCCGAACGTGAAGCCTGGAAATATGGAAGCGCCATGGCTAGGCCCACCCGGCAAGCCGGTACGTCAGCAAACCGAACAGCTCATGCAAGGTCAGGTGCCACTTTTTGGCACCACCCGCCAGTGAATATTGTGTCCACGGTGTGTGAGTGCCAGTGCGAAAGTCTACCGGATACGGCGTGATGTTCCAACCCGCTTTGCGAAACGTGCCCAGGGCGCGTGGCATATGCGATGCCGAGGTTAGCAGGAGCCAGGGCTGGGCCGGGTCCACGCCCGGAACACGGGCGCTGAAAATAGCGTTTTCATAGGTGGTGTGCGAAGCCGCCTCATACACCACCCGTTGCGGGGCCACCCCCATGCTGTCGAAGAATATTTTGGCGCGGTCAGCTTCAGTCAGGCCCCCGGCAAACAATTCGCCTTCGCCGCCAGTGAACAGCAAACGCAGCTGCGGGTACTGTTGCAGCAGGGCAATCGGCACCGTCATGCGTTCAGCCGCGTCGTTCAACGCGACCTGACCGTGCCCCTGCCACACGTAGGCCGGCTCCAGTGCGCCGCCCAATACCACCACACCCGCGTACTGCTGCAGGGATGCTCCCGGCGCGAGTCCTTGGTGCTGAGCTTCGAGCTGGCGCAGCAGCGCGTCCGGCAGCGGCTCCCACCCCTGCAACAGCAGCACGCTCAGGGCGGCCCAGCCCAGACCCATGCCCCATTTGCGCCGAACCGGCAGGCACAGCAGTCCTGCCAGCAACAACACCACAACCCACGCCAATGGCTGGGTGGCAAACGAGAGTAATTTGGAAGCGAGGAACATGGTGTGGAAACTATAGCGCCCTGATCAAGCACTCAGGCGAACTCTTCGCCGAACAGCAGCGCCCACGCATTGCGAAAAGCCACCTGCTGTTGGATTTCGGCCGGCAGGCGCTTCAGAAAATTCCGATGATTTGCATCGTAGCTGACGATTTTCTCGATGCGGTCACCGCCCAGATCCAGCGCGGAAACAAATCGCGTCGGATGGGCCGCGATCAGGTCGCGCCATTCTGTTTTAAGGCTGCCGTCGTTGGCCCACACACGCGCGTGTCGCTGGTTGCTGAGGGGATAGATCGATGTTGCGTCGCCAAAAGCGGTGTCAAAGTACAAGCCGGGAAACCGCTGGGTCAGGCCATCGACGTAGGCGGGCGTGTAGCGGGTGGCACGTTCGATATAGCGTATTTGGGCCAGGTGGCACCAGATGACCTTGGCCTTGGGATACTGCGCCAGCATGTTCTCAAGCGGCGCCAGCAGTGCATCTTCTATTTCGTAATGAATCTGGAAAGCCACGCCGGTTTTCTCGCTCAGGCTGAATACACGATGCCCGGTTGGGCCATCAATCGGCACATGAACGTCACGCTCCTCCCCCTCATTGCGTTTGACCTGTCTGGGCGATGGGTAATGGCGGAATTCAAATTCACCCAGAAGCATGATTTCCCCCGCCTTGATCGCGGCTTCCTGCGCGTCGAGGAATTCGTCGGGCGCCTCGGTCAAGGTGGGTGGTTGTCCCCCGTTACCCACCGGGATGAAACGGTCCGGATAACTGGCAAGCAAGCGTTCTGACAGATTGTCGAAGCGGACGCCTTTGTTGAACTGGCCCTTGCCGATATCCGCAGAAAGCGCCATCAGTCCGATGTTGAGCCGATCCATGTTCTTTGCAACAAAATCAATGTCCAACTTTGAAGAATTGCATGAACTCTCCACGTCGACATAAGGCAATTCGCCAGCCGACAGGATTTTTTTCAAACGCTGTGCGTACCCTTTTTTTAACTGCGCAAAATTGTCGATGGCCTGTGCGCTGCCAAGTATTGGCAAGCTGGCGGCAAGAGGCAGCGCGCAGAACTGCTTGATCAAGTGGCGTCGGGTCGTCATTGATACTCCGTGTGTCGTTTCCTCGGTTTTCTGAAGCAAGATGAAGTAGAGGTCGGAACCCAAAGGTTGCCGGCTTTGATTTCCTCTGCAACCGATGCCGCCACTCGTCTTGCCCTTTTCAGGCCCCGACCAGCCGGAAGCAATCGTTTCATTTTTTACTTGACAGAAATTACCGCAGAATTTTAAAAATACTATTCATTATTTCGCAAAATATTCAGCCGTCGTTTTGACCGACTTGATGCCGACCGAAATGGTCGAGCCATCCACTTTTGCGCCGTGAAGGACAAACTCACTCAAACCAACATGATTGTTGCTGCCCCAGTCGTAGGTGTAGCCCAGACGCGTCCAGGGATAGGGGTCTGAACCCAGTGTATAGATGTAGCGGGTGCGATTGGAAAACCAAGCCGGATAAGTCATGAAAACTCCATAGTCCGGGCCATTCGTCGCTTTGACCAAGTTGGTCAGGTCAGGGGCCCGGAACGAATCGGCAGGAAAGTCGATTTCGCAGGTGGTGTCCGAAATTTCTGTATCGGGACAGGGGCGAAAAAGATCCTTCTGGGCGACCCACATCTCCAGCATGTATTTGCTCTCTTTAGGATTGCCCACCATGGCCGATTCAGGCGGTAGTCCCAGCAATTGGGCTATGCGTAACGGTTCAGGCTGTGTCATACCGAAAAAGTTTTTGATTTCAGGCACCACCGTCACCCAAGAGTCGTATTTGTAAGTCGGACATTCGCCTCCTTCTATGCAGGAGGTATTGCCGCTACAGCCGCCAGAGGCACTGCATTTGTAGTATTTGCCCGCGTCGCCCAGCCAGGTCGCCACCAGCAATCGTGATCCCACCACGCCGTTTTCCCAGACAAGGTTGGGATTCTGAGATGTAATTGGCGTCAGGTCGCGTGATATCTCAGACGGCAACGCCGTGCGAGCATCGGCCACAGCGCTGGCATACTGTTCCTGCAGGTTGACAGGATTAGGATCAGACGACCCGCCGCAGGCAGCAAGCAGCCAGATGAGCGTGAATACTGATAGCAGTCGCGCTCGATCAAAGCAGCAGAGCCGTTTTGCTGATGCGAAGACTTTTTTATTCATGGGAAGGTCCTGTCAGTTGATCAAGTTCAGGGAAACGAGAGCGGTGCTGCTCAACCCGGCTTCGTTGGAACTGACACTGATCTGTGCAGAGAGCAGGAGATTTTTCGCCAGTTCACCAGAAACGTCAAGGCTGGTTTTCCAATAGTGAACTTGACATCACCTACATCGCTGCCGACGAGGGCTGGGTGTACATGGCGTGGTTCAGACGTCGCCCTGCCGAATGTCTCATCTTCCACTCGGACCGGGGGATCCAATACTGCGGGCATGAGTTTCAGAACACGCTCAAGGGCTACCAGATGAAAAGCTCGATGAGTCGTAAAGGCAACTGCTGAAACAACGCACCGACTGAAAGTCTGTGGGGACGATTAAAGGTGGGGCGTCTGTATGGCAGAAAGTTCGAGACACGTCGACAAGTCATGGACGAGGTAATTGACTGGTTGACGTTTTACAACTATGTACGCTTGCACTCGACGCTGGGCTATGTCAGTCCGATGCAGTATGAGAAAAACTGGCACGCGGCACAGCTATTGAAGGCCGCATAATGGAACGGCTAAGCGGTGCGTCCAACAGGGGCAAGTTCATCGTTTCCATCTTTATGCCCGCCAAAATTCACTTGCCAGCAGCCTCTGGTAGCGTGGATGGATTATTCAACTCCGGTGCGTAGAAGTAATCGGCAGCGAACATAACCCCCATGGAGCCCACGATAAATGCGCCAACAAGAGTCCACCAAATCCACTCTTTATTGAATTTGCGTTTTTGTTTAGCTGCTACTAATTTTTCATCTTGGTTCAAGGTGAATTCCTGTCTATATCTGTTCGGTGCTGATGTTAACTTGATTGGAGAAGTGGCGGTTCTAATCGAGCAAGGGCTACGTCATAGACCACATCAAGCCGTTGGCCTGCGGTGACGCTGATGCCCCCTCAAACATGCAGTGGCAGACCACGGCAGAGGGAAAGGCGAAAGACAAGTGAGAGCGCAAGAACTGCGGGCAGTGACCCAGCCCGCCGCGTGCGGCTTTTCTTTCGGCTGGGGCTGGGGGCAAATCAACGCTTGAACAGGATGAATACGAGCAGGAGAGCGACACTACCTGCGAGGATATTCAAGATGGGGTGGCTTTTCGATGGTTTCTTGGGTTTGAGGTCGAAGTCCGTAGGCATCAAAAGCGAAGGTATTGTTGTGTCGGTATTCATATCGAAGTCTTCCAAGTTGCCCGACTCTGTCGTTCGGTAGGGCGAATTCTAGGAGCCGCCGCTGATACAAGAAATTGGTATTACTCACCAGTCCGTAATATAGGAGACAGAAGGCGTCTTGAAAAATGAGCGCAGCGGGGTGGTGAAGCCACTCTGGCGGCTGGCGTCCAGGGGCAATCGAAATGGAATGTTCATGGTGTGCAGACGACGTGTGGCGGGGTTGGTGACAATCACAGCCGCTAGCGTAAGAAGCGTCTGTGACGTTGTCGTGACACAGGCGTGCCCACCAGCTTTTCATCGATGGCTGAGCCATCGTGCATGCCGCTGCTTTAGATCAGGCGGGCGGAACGAGATTGAAAATTCAGTTGGCTGTTATGAATAGCTTTTAAGCCGATTTGGCTGGGTGCCTCCGGCGTAAGACACAGGCTATGTGATTTTGAAAACAGTCCGAATTGTTTTTGAACCGGATTTTTCTTCGTAAACAGCCCATTGCTTACTCACCAGTCCGTAATTAAAGCGACACGAAGGAACCTTTGTGATGATGTGTAATCTCATGTTCCATGAGCCGAGATGGCCGCACCCTGACCCACACAACGCTGGAAGAATTTCGACTGCTTGCACTGCGTCGAGTGCGTGAGGGAGAAAAGCCCTCTGCTGTAATCAAGTCCTTGGGCATGAATCGGACTTCGATCTACCGGTGGCTCAAAGCCGCCGCAGGGCGTGGCAAAGGCGAGCGTGCACTCGCCTCGCGCCCAGCCACTGGGCGCCCTTGCAAATTGACGCCCAAGCAACAAGCCCAGGTCTTTCGCTGGATCAACGGCAAAGACCCCCGCCAGTACGGCTTGGACTTTGGGCTGTGGACTAGGCAAATCGCCTCCACCCTCATTGAGCAGAAGTTTGGTGTGTCGCTGGGGGTTACGGCAGTGGGCAGACTGCTCGCGCGCTTAGGCTTGAGCCCGCAAAAGCCGTTGCAACGCGCCTACCAACGAGATCCTGAAGCTATTGAGCGCTGGCGGCGCGAAACCTATCCTGGTATTGCGGCGGCCGCACAGCAAAGCGAGGCAGAGATCTACTTCTGGGACGAATCAGGCTTTCGGGCCGATACCGTGCACGGCAAGACTTGGGGCGTCAAGGGGAAGACTCCCGTCATCGAACGTCCTGGCCAGCGCCAGTCGATCTCGGCAGCCTCAGCAGTCAATGCCAAGGGAGGTTTCTGGTTTGCAACCTACCAGGGGGCACTGACGGCAGAACTTTTTGTGAAATTGCTCAAGCGAATGATGCGCGGTCGCAAGTGCGCGGTTCACTTGGTTGTGGATGGTTTAGCAGCCCACAAGACCGTCGCTGTGAAAGACTACATCGCCAGCACCAAGGGACGCCTGACCATGCACGTTCTTCCAGGCTATACGCCCGACTTGAACCCAGACGAATTGGTTTGGAGCTATGTCAAACGCACAGGAGTTGCACGAAATCCACTGCGTGCGGGCGAGAAGTTGGAGATTCGCATCGATCAGCAACTGCAAGATATGAAGAAAAATCGCCGCCTCGTGCGCTCATTTTTCAAGACGCCTTCTGTCTCCTATATTACGGACTGGTGAGTAATACCTATCAATCTGCTTGCTGATGGATGACCGCATTTGCCATTTGCGACTAAGCAACCCCGCTGTATGCGGGTTTTCTTGCGGCTGACCTGCGCCACACGTTTGCCACATGGCATCGTGAGGCGGGTACGCCAGCCAGCCCGACATGCCCGAGAGTGCCATCGACACCGGCTGCATTGACTTTGTGTTGTCACCCGAACACATTGCCAGGGAAATTGTGCGCATTGCTCAGGCCGACGATTAGCTTCGTTTGCCGCGCCGGGGGGGCGAACCCGGCCAATGAGCTGCTTGAGGCGCTGGTTCAGGATGCCGTTGCCTGCAATCGCCAGCACCCAGGCCAGCGCCAGGCCACCAGCATGAGCGTGCCGACCACGCACAACACGGTCAGTGTGGCGGTATCGGCCAAATGGGTCAGTGCGGCAAACACCTGCAGCGCTCGAGGTGCCAGATTGGCGCGCAAGGCGTCAGATATGGCTTGGTCAAACCGGATCAGCGGTGACCCCTGAGTGAGGGCGCTCGCCAGCATCACGGCACTGCCGATGCCTAAAGACTTGAGGATTGAATGCATGGACTTATTCTGACGTGTGTACCGGGTGGATTTCAGTCACGTCGGTGCACACAAAGGCTTGCGTTGCGGCGGTGTAGTCCCATTGCTCGATGATGCAGTAGCCAGGTGCGGTATCGCCGCCCCAACGCAACACGTTGACCGAGTTCGCCGCACCGGCGCGCACCCGTCTGGACACTGAAGTGCCGGCCTGCACTGCCCACATGGGACGCGCCAAACCGGCCAGTTTCATCACGTAGGGCAGATGTATGTGGCCGCCCAGCACCATATCGCAACCAGCCGCAGCCCAGCTTTGCTGCGCCTCGGCGTGGCCGTGCAGCAGGTTGTGCTGCTCGGTGGCGCGCAGCACGGCAATGGGGTGGTGCACCACCACCACGCGCAGTTGATTGGGTTGAGCGGCGCGCAGCCGGCTCGCCACGCGCTCGATCTGGGCCGAAGACACCGTGCCGCCCTTGTGCCGGTACCAGCGTGTCGTGTTGACGCACTGCACCAGCAACTCGCGCGAGGCATGCGTTGGTTCCAGCACGTTGCCAAACGCCTCGCGATACCGGGCGTACGGATGAAACAGGCGCTGATCCAGGTCAAACAGGGGAATATCGTGGTTGCCGGGAATGGCCAGCAGCGGGGCACCCAGCCGGTCGGTGAACGCCCGTGCTGCAGCGAACTGGCTGTGTGTTGCGCGCTGGGTGATGTCACCCGAGAGCACCAGAAGATCAGGCTGCTGCTGCTGTGCCAAAGCCGCCAGCGCCTCCACCACCGGTGCCTGCTCGGTACCGAAATGGGAGTCGGAGAGCTGCAGCAGCACGCTCATGTGCTGCCTCCAGCATGCCCGGTTGCGCCGTCCTCGGTCATAGGCTTGATCAAATACAGCGGCGTGGCCGAGACCTTGAATTCGAGGGGTGTGCGCATCCAGTTCACCTCGCCGTCAAACGCCACCTTGACCCTCAACCCATCCCAGCCAAGCCGTGGCCGGACGACCATACGATGGAACTGAAAGCTCTCTACCGTGTTGGCCTCGCCGAGCGTGCCAAACGATCCACGCAGCAGCAGCCAGAGCATGGCCAGCACGCCAATGGGCCGCAGCATCACCGCCGCCAGGAAACCCTGATCCAGCGCGCTGGCCTGCGCCAGGCCGACCTGCTCAAGCTGCAGGCGGTTATTGCCAATGAAAAGGGTGGTGGTGCTGATGTCTCGGCTGTCGACGCCGCGCTCAATGCGCAGCTGAAGAAGTCGGTGCACCCCCAGCATGGTGACCAGAGCAGAACCAAACGCCACCAGCCTGTTGCGGCCAAAGCGTGTCTTGAAAGCCTCCCGGTCCTGCAGTAACTCGGGGTAAAGGCCCAGGCTGGCGTTCACCAGAAACACGTGGTCATTGATCAGCCCCACCTGAACCGGCACCGGCTCACAGGTCAGCAGAGTCTGCAAAGCCTTCATGGCATCGGCAGGAATGCCGTGAGTCCGGGCAAAGTAGTTGAAGGTGCCCTGCGGCAGCACACCCAAGGCACAACCCTGGGCATGGGCGGCCTGGGCCACGGCATTGATGGTGCCGTCACCGCCGACTGCAACCACTGCGCTGCGCTGGCGGAACGCCGTCGCGGCGGCTTGCAGCGCAATGTTTGACAGTTGACCGGGGTGGGCAAACAGCAGTTCACCGGTTCTGCTTCTGAGCCGCAGCGCTTCTTCGATGACCTGGCCGATCATTGCGGGCTCGTGTTGCCCCGATGCGGCATTGATGACGAACTGCAGCGGCGCTGCCGGGTCAATAGGCGCTGGGTGTCGTGCCGTAGTAGCTGTGGATGCCATTTTTCCACACGGGGTCAGCCATATCCGGCCAGCTGTCCTTGTCAAAACCGGGGGCACTCTCCAGTCGTTCTTTGGACACATCCAGGGTGAAGCGTTTCTTGTCGGTGTCAAGGGTCAGCGCTTCCCAGGGCACAGCAAACAATTTTTCGCCCATGCCGAGCAGTCCTCCGTGCGACAGCACGGCATAACTGATGCGGCCAGCGGTCACATCGAGCATGATCTCTTTGATGTCACCCAAGTCTTCATCCTGGCGGTTGTACACGTCGTTTCCCATTAGGGTGTCTGCACCCATCAGCCGGGGGCCGGGGCCGTTGCTGTGAGACACCGCATACATGCCGTAGCTGTCTTTTTCTACATAGTTCATGGAAATTTCCTTTGAGAGGTGAGTGAGAAAGTAAGCCGGTATCAAGAATGCGATTTCGCGGCATCCTTCACTGCATGACGAGCATCTTTGGCAACCTCCTTGGCATCGCCATAACCCTTTTGGGCCTGGCCTTCGGCCTGCAGCTTGATACCTTTAACTTCCTGCGGTTTGCTGTCCACCAGCTTGCCAGTGGCTTCCTGTACTTTGCCAGCGATATTTTTTACTTGGCCCTTGACTTGGTCTTTGTTCATGAGGTTTCCTTTTGGTGAAGTGGATAAATGCAATCACGAGCCTGATTTAGACTCAAACCCAGATTAGCCACGGTCAGCCGTTATGTCGGTGCGCTTGCGTACACAGTTACCTGTCCAGCAACTGGGCAACGCTGCGCAACCTCGACAAAAACGATCCTCGTCTCAAGGATGCAGCCACTGACCGATGGTTCGTGCCGGACCCGACCAAAGCGCAAGAATTGGAGAAAGTTCGTGAAAAGTCGCTGCTCAAGGAGTTCGAAACCTACAAGGCCTTCGCGGGCCGAAAGCTGAAAGAGTTTCGTCTAGAGGTGATGCGCACCGGTTTCAAGGTTTGTTGGGGTAATGCCTCCGCTGGAAGTGTTGCGGCCGATTCCTGCGGTGGCTTGGATTCCGTTGGCAATATTAATGTTTCCATCTTCCGAAATGTCGATGATTTTTATCACCTTCACCGGCGCCCTGTTTCCAATTTTACTCAACACCATTCATGGTGTTGAAAGCGTGGATCCCCGTTTGATTGCGTCGGCACGCAGTCTCGGCAGCGGGGGCCTTGCAATTTTCACCGAAGTGATCCTACCGGGCGCCGGACCCAGCATAGTCACTGGATTGTCAATCGGCATGGGCACCGCATGGTTTTGCCTGGTGACTGCTGAAATGATTTCGGGCCAGTTCGGTATCGGCTATTACACCTGGGCGTCATATACGATACAAAATTACGCGGAGATCGTGGTGGGTATGCTTTTCATTGGCGTCTTCGGCATGGTCAGCAGCATGTTGGTCAAGCGGCTCGGCCTTGCGCTGATGCCTTGGCATTTGCAGGAGAAAAGATAATGGGCCAAACTACGCAAGGCAATATCTCCATCGACCGGCTGCATATTCATTTAGGTCAGGGCGCTAACCTGTTTGAAGCGGTGAAGGATATTTCGTTGTCGGTGGCACCGGGTGAATTCGTCTGCCTGCTGGGTCCATCGGGCTGCGGAAAATCGACGCTCTTGGGAGCCTTGGCTGGGCACCTTGTGCCCAGCCAAGGCAGCATCCATGTTGATGATCAGGCCATAAGCGGTCCGCATCCAGACCGCGGCTTGGTGTTCCAGCAGCACACGCTGTTTCCTTGGAAAAAGGTACTGCAAAATGTAGCCTTCGGTCTAAAAATGAAAGGCGTGGCACGCCAGGAACGGCATGAACGTGCACGTGAATTATTGAAACTGGTCGGACTGGAAGGTTTCGAGAATCATTATCCGGCGCAGCTCTCGGGCGGAATGAAACAGCGGGTTGAAATCGACCGTGTGCTGATAAACCATCCGCGCGTAATGTTGATGGACGAACCCTTCGGATCGCTCGATGCCCAGACGCGCTTGATGATGCAGCAATAGCTGTTGGAAGTGTGGGCGCGCATTAAGACCACTATCGTCTTTATCACCCACGATATCGATGAGGCGCTGTTCTTGGCCGACCGGATTCTGGTGATGAGTCCGCGCCCCGGTCGCATCATCGAAGAACTCCGCCTCGATTTTGCCCGTCCTCGCAGCGCCGATCTAGTCACTTCATTAGAATTTACACAACTGAAACGGCATTGCCTAGCGTTGCTGCATCCTGAAGATGATGGCTTGACGCTGGAACGTCTGAGCCCGCTGGGCGACAGCGCTGTGGCACCCCAGCGCTCCTGGCGCTTTGCCATCTGACCCTTAATTCGCAGCCTACCAACTGGTTGCGGGTTTCGGCTGACAGTAGTGCGTGGGATTCCCGATGATGAGCGGCACGTATGACTTCGTCAACGAATACCGGCTTTCGCTGCATGAACCCGTACAGCCAAGAGGGGCACAAGAGCATCAAGCGTGGCCAAAACCAGATTGCAGCCGGTGCAACAGCTTGTCGCTACACTGAAAATTTGCAACCGATGAAGGACACCAAAATTATGTCAAAGCAAAATTCACGCAAGACGGGCTTTGCATGTCATCCTGCCACTTTGTCAAAAGGTGCAAGGTTTGTGATGGTGGTGTCATTTGCGGCGGCGATGGCATCGCCGCTGCTAACGTTGAGCTCTTGCGCCAGCATGAACGAAGTGACCACACCCGATATGACGCGACTGACGAATGAGCAAATTGCTCAAATCATCGCCAGTCCAGATCGAAGCGCAACCGATCGAGCTAACGACCTTCGCCGAAAACCAGAACAAATGCTGGCCTTCATTGGTATCCGACCAGGACAGGTTGCACTGGATTTGAGCACTGGCGGCGGCTACACAACTGAATTGTTGGCGCGTGCGGTCGGTCCTACCGGCCGTGCGTATGGACAAAGCCAGCCACCACGAGCGATCGATGCTCCTCCTCGGCCAACAGTGACACCAGAAGGTAATTCTGCGCCACTATTGCCGACCACCCAAGCGACGTTGACACCAACTCCTCGCAGAACATCCGTTCAAGCTTTGGCAGAACGCGCCAAGAATCCGGCCCTGTCAAACCTCTATTCTGTCGTACGTGTGTTTGAAGAACCGGTTCCGTCCGAACTTTCTGGGCAACTTGACTTGGTAACGCTGATGTTCAACTATCACGATCTGGGGCATATGGGGATTGACCGCTCGCGGATGAACGCGGCGGTGTTCGCTGGCTTGAAGTCGGGGGGCATGTACGTCATTGCAGATCACGCGGGTCGTCCTGGGACGGGGATCTCCGAGGCTGGAACATTGCACAGGATCGAAGAATATTTTTTGCAGAAAGAAGTTGAATCGGCAGGGTTTAGGCTTGTCGCGCATGGCGACTTTCTGCGTAACCCATTGGACCCGCGCGACAAAAATACGCCGGAGCCCGCGCAACCCAAGGACGAATTTGTTCTGAAGTTTGTCAAACCTTAATGGTTCAATGCCTGTGCGCTATTCCCGCTTCTTTCAATTTGATTTGATACCACCACAGGCTGGCTTGACTTGAAGCTCAAGCTGGTAAATGCACGGACGCAGATTTTTCTGCCTTCAGTCGGATTCTGTGAATTTATCCACTTTAACGCGGTGCGAAACACATGTTCAATATCCGGCGCTGGTGACCGCTTGCGCAGCCCAAGAACCGGACAGTCAAGAAAACTGAAATCCCCGTTTGACCGACTGTTTTCGGAGAAATTGAGGGGCAGCTTTGGCACTTTTCGGTGGGTTTCATGCCGTTCAGGTGTACGTCGGGTATGTGTCTGAAGCGGTCCCATATTTGCAGCGCTGGGGGCCAGAATGCAGAACCCAGTGGTAGAAATTGGCACTTACGTACATAACGCCCTGTTGGTGAGGGTGATTGCAGGACAGTGCGTTGGAATGCATTTCGCTGAAGAGCGGACAGAAATGTTGCCACAATTTTGCCACACCTATATTGCAGAAGTGTGCTAAAAAAGCAAAACAACGCACTGTCCTGCAAAGGATAGTGCGTTGTTTCTATTCAACAATTTGGTGCCGGAGAGATGAATCGAACCCCCGACCTTCTCATTACGAATGTGAGCATAAACATATTCGTTCCCGTTGATTGAAGCCCTTTAATCAATATAAATCAACAACTTACAGGCGACATGCTGGATAGGTGAACAGCTTTAGTGTTGATTGATATTCGCCAAAATAGCCCGCAAGTGGCGGCATAGCGCAGGTATGGAATCAACAAGGGGTGAACGATGGCAAGGGCAAAGAAGACAGACGCGCCAGATTTGAGGGTGACGCATGAATTGAGCGTGGGGCTAATCGAGCGCCTGACCTGCCCGGCTGGAGTGCCCAAGGCTTTTCTACGCGACAAGGACGTGACCGGGTTACGGGTGCGAGTTACAGCCAACGGTGCCAAGTCGTTCGTTTATGAGGCCAAGCTGAACGGCAAAGCCATAAGCCGCACCCTGGGCAAGTTTCCATTGATGGCAATTGAGGAAGCCAAAGACCAAGCCCGAGAACTCGCAAGGACAGTCAAAAACGACAAACAAGACCCCCGCGAACTGGAGCGCCAGCAAGAAACCGCCAAAGCTGCCAGCAAAGCCGCCGCCGCCGTGCAAGCCGTGACCGTGGGCGATGTTTGGCCCCGTTACCTTGAGGAAGGCAAGCCCAAGCGCAAAGACGCGTTCAAGCCGCGTTATCGTGCTGACCTTGAAGCGATGGCCGCGCCCGGTGGTGTGAAAAAGGTGCGAGGGCAGGGCGTGACACGACCGGGGCCGCTCTATCCACTGCTGGCGCTGGCATTGTCCCAAGTGAACGAGGACACGCTGAAAAGCTGGTTTGATGCTGAAGCCAAGACAGGCAAACACCAAGCCGCCCGCGCCCTGATGATGTTCCGGGGCTTCATGCGCTGGTGTTCTGCCCGCCCTGAATACCGCGCCTTGATTGACCGTGACGCAGGCCGCGCCGCCGCCATTGTGGAAGCACTGCCTCAAGTGACGAAGCGCACCGACTGCCTAGAGGCCGCGCAGTTGCCGGGCTGGTTCGCTGGTGCTGACAAGCTAGGGAACCGGACGATTGCAACTTACCTCAAGGCCCTGCTGATAACGGGCTCACGACGCGAGGAAATGGCCGGGCTGCGCTGGGCTGATGTGGATTTCAGGTGGAGCAGGCTAACGCTGGCCGACAAGGTGGACGCAACCCGTGTTATTCCGTTGACTCCTTATCTGGCGCAACAACTGGCAACCCTGCCCCGCGTGACGTTGAAGGATGGGACGCCTAACCCGTATGTGTTCGCCAGCAATGCCAAAGGGGGCCGCATTACAGAGCCCCGCGCCAGTCATGCCAAGGTCATGCTTGATGCTGGGATTACGACCTTGACCATTCACGGGTTACGCCGTTCGTTTTCGCTGCTGGGTGAAGCTGCCGGGGCTCCTGCCGGTGCCATTGCTGAAGTGATGGGACACAAGCCAAGTGCAACTGCTGAAGGCTACAGGCCGCGAAGTGTTGACGCCTTGAGGCCGTATCTGGCACAGATTGAAGCGCACATTTTGGAACAGGCCGGGATAGTGTTTGATGCCAAGGCCGCACCCGGTGCTTTGCGGGTGGTGAACGGCTAACCGGCACGGCCTGACTGAAATTAGACGGAGTGGTGGCGCATACACGCCCACCGACCCCTCGCCGAAAAGTGGTAGACCACATCACAACTGAGCCTATTCTCGATTATGAATATGTCATCCGCGTTACAAAAAATCAACCGCGCTGTGTTGGTGGCGAACGTCTGACAAATGCCGCTGTGGATAACTTTTCTGTCAGTGCGCTATCTGCTACCGCCTAATACATCAGCACAGTGGACAAGGTTTGCAAGCCCTTGAAATCATTGGATATTCCCTTATTGGGGAGGAAAACTATGCACAATGTCCACTTCATACAACGGGCGTTATGTTAACAATGGGTACAAAAATATTAAATAATTCCCCAATACGGGAAATACAGAGTACACTTCCTCGCATACTTTGACAACATGAAGCCTACCCACCATGACACATGAGCAATTCACACAAGCACTGGCCGCCCTAGGCTGGAAGCAGTCGGACTTTTGCCGCAAAACGGGCGTGAGCAAAAACACGCCTTCGCGCTGGGTGAATGGCGATACCCCGATTCAGTCATGGGTGCCCGCCTATTTGGGGGCCATGCAAGACCTGGCAGACCTTCACGCGAAGTACGTGACGCCGGACAGCCCCAAATGAATGCACTGCGCGTAGTGGCTGGCTGATATAGCGTAACTACAAATAATCCTTGCAATCTCAATAATCGTAACTACAATAAACCATGAATGTGACGTTCGACCCCGCCAAAGACGCCGTGAATCTGGCAAAGCATAGTGTTTCATTGGCGGATGCCGCAGGCTTTGAATGGGATGCTGCCGTGGTGTGGCCTGACAAGCGCCGCGACTATGACGAGTCCCGCATGGTGGCGCTGGGCTACATCGGGTTACGCATCATGGCCGTGGTGTTCGTTGACCGCCCGCCCGAGCAACCAACCGAGCGCCGCATTATCAGTTTGAGAAAAGCCAACAGCCGAGAGGTGAAACGATATGCCGAAACTTAAAGCAGGAACCATCCGGCCGACGCCGGCCGAGGATGCCGCAATCACTGCTGCTGCAATGTCCGACCCGGACGCCGTGCCGTTCACGGATGCCGAATGGGTGCAAGTCAAACCACTGGTGCGCCGTGGCCGCCCGCTGGGCAGTGGCACCAAGACCCAAGTAACGCTACGCCTTGACGTGGACGTGGTGGACAAATTCAAGGCATCCGGGGATGGCTGGCAAACCCGCATCAATGACGCATTGAAAAGCTGGGTGCAAACACACGCATAAAAAAACGCGAAGCCCTGGCGCGATTCCCAGGGCAAAAAAGACGGGGCCAGGCGGTGTTCCACCACCGCTTAACTCCTGACTGTCGGCGCCGCTTGAATATTGACCCACCCTGCCGATCCAATATTGACCCAGGGCGGGTTGCTGGTTTTTGAATCAGCAACTGTGGATAAGTGCCCTATGTAACATATAATCCACCGGTGCGTTCGTCAACGCCAGCTGCTCACCATGGCCCACCCGGTTCGCCGGGATGACGTGACAACCTTTGTCTGAGCTTCCCATGTTTCGCTGAGCGCGGCAGTGAGCACCGTGTATATCTGCGGCAACATGAAAGAACGCATCATGGAATTTATCCCCACCACGGAACCGCTGTCGAGAAACTCAAACGTCTTGCCAAGACGCTTCGCAAAACGACCCATACATCGCTTGCCGTCGCGCAAGATACTGTCGCCAAGCAGCATGGCTACGAGCACTGGAAGCATGTGACCGTCTGCGTTGAGCAGACTGCCAGCGCGAGTCGCTGCAAACCGCTTCCCCCGTCGCTCAAGGATATTCTGGATCAGGCAGCCACGCGCAAGCCCGCATCGGCCGAGTCACAGAAGGCCTTCGCCCAAGGGTTTGTCTTTGCGATGGACATCAAGGATGCGGAACAGCTTTCCCTGACATCCGAGTACAAGCATTGGTGGAAGACCCGGGTTGATCCATTTGCCGACGCTTGGTCGACCATTGAGGGTTGGCTGATTGCTGAGCCATCAGTGCCGGCGCACGTCTTGATGGATCGCCTGGCCAAGATGATTCCAGCCTTGTATGGCAGTAAGGCTCAACTGCGCACGTTACAACGCCGAATAAAAACATGGCGAGCTGAACGGGCCAAAGAAATGGTCTTGGGTAGTCTAAAAAATCAGCTGCAATGCCCGTCGAGATCGGATAAATAAAGGACTTCACCATCGTCAGAGGCAGGCTCCTTTGGCGATCATTGGGCTATGAAAACGCGAGAAATGAAAAGGAAAACGTCAACCAGCTATCGAGTAACATTTCCTCGTGAGGCAACACGGCGGTCAGGATAGTTGACATCGACCAGAGTGGTGACGGTGTAATGGTGCACTACGTGACCAACCAGACCCATCGCCAGGCAGAAGGTCCCGCAGCCCAGCGATTCAGACCCCGACAGAGATCTGCGGCAGCAGGTTAACGGCATCTGGGGGTGCTCGGCCCTGAAGCGCCGCGATGATATTGTCAGCGGCACTTTGCTCGATCGCGAGTCTCACACTTTTCACTGCTGAGCCGATGTGCGGGGTGAAAACAGTGTTGCTCTGAGCTAACAGTTCAGGTGAAATACACCGGGGTCGGTCGGCCAATTGCCAGTCTTCGCACTCAAACACATCCGCTGCATAGCCCCCGATCTGCAACTTTTGCAATGCCTGAGTCACAGCCGTCTCGTCCACCACAGAGCCACGACCAACGTTGATGATGAGCTGGCCTGCCTTGGCCTGCTCCAACTGATTTTTACCAATGAGGTGATGAGTTGCAGGCATAAGGGGCGCCGCTACAAAAAGGAAATCAGCCTGGCTCGCTGCAGCTTCAAGGGAAACCATCTCTGCGCCAAAAGGCTTGGCGTCTGGGTCCACACCCAAAATGCGCGAGCAGCCAAAGCCGCTCAGTCTTTTCACAATTGCGCTACCGACCTGCCCCAACCCCACAACGGCTGCAACTGAGCCATGCAACCCCATTCCGTAAAAATGAGTGCGCCAACCCTCGAAGCGACCTGAACGGACATAGGAATCACCCTGTCGTACATGCCGAGCCAACGCGATTGCCAGACCGATGGCCAACTCTGCCGTTGGCTCGGTGAGCAAGTCAGGCACGATGCTGACCCATACGCCTGCTTGCGTGCAGGCCGACACGTTGTAATTGTCATACCCCTTGAGCGCGCAGGCCACGATCTTTAGATGTGGCGCTGCATGCAGCAACTCAGTGTCGATCTGGTCGGTCATGAACCCCATGATGGCTGTGGCCTGCGCGGCACGCCGGATCACTTCGGATTGAGGCCAGGGATCAGGGCCACTGTTCATATCGAGGTCGCAGTGGACTGACAGGCGTTGCTGCACCTCTTCATGAATGCGCTGTGTGACTAGAATTTTCGGATGCTTGCTCATAGAAATGCTTATTGAATGTTGTTATTTCAGTTTTCGGCGCAAGGCTGCGCCTATGCTGTCGACCACAAGGACGCATGCCAGAATCGCCAGCAATATGGCTGACACCTCGTCGTACTTAATCAGCCGCAATGCAGCCATCAGTTCGAACCCGATTCCACCGGCACCGACAATGCCCAACACGGCTGAAGCACGAAAGTGGTACTCCCAGCGATAGATGGTGATGTCCGCCAGTTGTGGCAATACTTGGGGCAGAACCGCGCGTGTGATGACCTGCAGGCGGCTGGCGCCTGCAGCGCTCGCTGCTTCCAGCGGCTTGGGATCCACATGCTCAATCGATTCTGCATAAAACTTGGCTACCATGCCTGTGGAGTGCAGCGCAAGCGCCAGCACGCCGGGCAGCGCACCAAAACCAACAACGGCAACAAATAGAATGCCTAGAATGATCTCCGGCACCGAGCGTAACGCGGCCAGAATGACACGTGTGAACCGGTACACAACGGCGTTGGGCGAGGTGTTAGGCGCTGCCATCAACGCCAGCGGCAGCGAGAACAACACCGCCAGCGCAGTGCCTGCAATCGACATCGCCAGCGTATCGAGCAGCGGCTTGATCCAGTCCTGCCACCTGGAAAAGTTGGGCGGCACCATTTCTGACGCCAGCTGCGCGACGGCGGGTGCGCCTTCAGCAAACCGGGCAAGATCAAAAAAACCGGTAAGCCACAGCGCGGCCAGACAAACGGCCACAATGCAGGCAGCGAGACGCGCCTGACGAGCAGATTGCTGACCGGCATTCGAGAGAATTTGTGTGTAGCGCGCAGTTGCAATGCTTGTCGTCATTTGGATTTAGCCAGATCGAGTTTGAGCAGTGTGGCGGTCTCACGCAGCACGTCATAAGCTTTGTCGTCAGTTGCGGCAAAACCGTCGACACGAAAAGCCTTGAGTACATCTTTGTCTTTCATTGTTATAAACGCAGCTCGAATGGCTTGCTTCAAACTAGGCGCCAGGTTGCCTTGCATCACCATGGGGTAGTTGGGAATAGGATCAGATAGGTCAAGCTGCACAACCTTGCTGGCGTCGATGCTGCCTTTAGCCACGAGATTGTCAAAAATAACTTTAGAAAGAGCGCCTGCCGGGACTTGGCCCGCCTGCACTGCGCGCGCCACTGCGTCGTGGGCACCCAGAAACACGGGTTTGTAGTCCTTGTCGCCATCAAGTCCCATTTTCTTGAGAAGGTGCGCTCTAGGGGCGAGGTGGCTGGAAGTGGAAGCCTGGTCGCCAAACGCAAATGGTTTGCCTTTGATGTCGGCCAATGACTTGACTGGCCCACCTGCTGTGGCGATCAGAATGGATTTGTAAGTTGGAGAACCTCGCTCAACACCCACGGCAAAGGGCTCAATCTCTGGGGCGCGCGATTTGGCCAGCACATAAGAAAATGGACCAAAATACGCCACCTCAATGCGGCCAAAACGCATGGCTTCAATCATTGAAGAATAGTCCGTGGTGACGATGAGTTCGATTTCCTTTTTCAGGGTTTTCTCAAGATACAGCTTTAGTGGCTGGGCATTTTGAATAAGGGTGGCTGCATTTTCATCGGGCAGCAATGCGACGCGAAGCTTGCCGGGGTCGTTGCCTTGTGCAAAAACTGAGGTGGACAAAGCGGCTGCCAGAACGGTGGCCAGCAAATAGGTACGGCGGTTCATGATGGAACTCCTTTAAGTTGAAATGGAATGATGCTGGGAACAAGGCGCTTGTTGCGCTGGCTTGTCGGCGCTCCGCTGTACAGACTTTCTGCCAGATCAGGGGTTAGCGCCTCTGGCGTGCCGTCAAAAACGACTGCGCCGTTACGTAGTCCGATGATGCGGTCGGCAAACTGCTTTGCAAACTCGACCTGGTGAAGGCTTACAACCAGCGTCAGGCCATCGCTACGGCAGATACCCTGCAACAGCGTCAGCAAGCGTTCAGCGGTAGCCGGATCTAGGCTGGCTATCGGCTCATCGGCGAGTAACACCTTCGGCTGCTGCACCAGTGCCCTAGCGATGCCAACACGCTGTTGTTGACCACCAGACAGCTGGTCAGCACGGTCCAGAGCCCTGTCAAGCAGTCCGACACGATCGAGCGCGGCAAGAGCCCCTACTTTTTCGATCCTCGACCAGGGAGCGAGTGTTGATATGCCACTGTGATATCCCAAACGGCCTATGAGTACATTAGCCAAAACCGAAAGGCGGCCAATGAGGTGATGCTGCTGAAAAACCATCCCCGTATGCCTACGGTGGAGGCGCAAGTGGGCTGGTTCCGACAGGTTGCCGATGCCATTGGCAACGACCTGGCCACTGCTGGGGCGAACCAGTCCATTCAATGAGCGCAGCAGTGTGGACTTGCCGGCACCAGATGCACCAAGTAGCACAACAAATTCTCCTTTAAGAAACTGCAGTGATGTTGGATTCAGGGCACGTGTGCCATTGCTGTAGGTGACCTCAAGCGCTACCGTATGGAGGACAACTGGCGCTTCATTCGTTGTGTGGGAAATGGAGGCGACTGTTTCAGTGTGTACGTTCATTACAGTTTGCACACTTGTGTTGGGGGAGTGGTGCTGAAAAGTGATTCATACGTTTAGTGTCAGCGGCGAACATGACATCGGTATTAATAAAACTGTCATCTCCATCGATTAACCTATAGATCATATCTATGGATATCTCCTCTTCCGCTGAATTAAAAGCCTTTGATGCCACTGCACGCAGCGGCAGTATGTCGGCTGCTGCACGCCTTCTCGGCATTCGGCAACCGACCATTTCGGCGCATATTGCCGGGTTAGAAAAACGTTTTGGCGTCGAGCTTTTTGTACGCAGTGGACGTGGTGTAGAACTCACAACTTTTGGTCGAGCCCTGCATGAAGTGAGCAATCGTATTTATCACGCTGAACAACAGGCTACGCTGCTGCTCTTGAGTGCACGAAGTCAGTACGAGGGGCATTTGAAAGTGTCTGCAGTAGGCCCCTACAACGTACTGCCCATGGTGAAACGCTACCGCGCCATGTTTCCCAGAATTCGTCTGGCGATCAGCGTTGGAGACTCTAGGCAAATAGTCGAAAGCATCCTTGATCATCGCGACGACGTAGGTGTCATGCTGCACGCGGTTGATGATAAGCGGGTGTATTGCGTACCTTACCGCCGACAGGCATTGATCGTGTTTGCATCGATATCCCATCCGCTTGCCGACCTCAAGACCATGACACTGACTGATCTGGAAGGCCAGGAATTTGTACTACGCGAACAAGGCTCGCAAACCCGTTCCATTTTTGAGTCTGGATTGGCAGTAGCTGGCGTGCGGGTACGCAGTTCGTTGGAAGTAGGCAGCCGGGAAGCGGTGCGGGAAGCCGTAGCCCATGGACTGGGTCTAGGTGTTGTCGCTCAAACAAGTTTTATAGCAGATTCGCGCCTTGTGGTGTTGCCGATCAGCGATATGGCCTTGAGCACGCATGTACATGTGATCTGCCTGGCCGAGCGCCTTTCTGCCCCAATGATTGCCAGTTTTATGGGGGTTGTCGAGGAACTCAAACTGACAGGAAATACATCCGATTGGGCTTTGTCGCGGTAATGGAGGTATTCCTGTGATGGGCTGTCGGCTAATCAACACAATCAGGTGGGCTATAGCGAAATCAAGTGGTAGCAGAATCGCGCCAACAAATACGCTTGGCATAACCACTAATTTATTCCAATATTCTTTTTGAACGATGCGAAAAACTTGCGCTATGTCGTCACTGACAAAAAATAGTGTGCCACACGCAAATAAAAGACCAAGAGCTCCGCCGATGCAAAAAAGGCGGAGAAAGTATGCGGCCGAAAAGGGTTTCGTCCCACCAATGAACTTCAACGCTCGGTGTGCAAGACGCACTGAATCTACCGCAAGGCGTTCAAATGATTGACTGCCGATGACTATTAGCTTGGCAAGCAGCTTGGCTTTAAGGGCCGACCGACCGTCTTTTTCAAGTAGATGTGCGAATGCTCTGGAAAAAAGAGCAAATTTTGCGGCGACGATAAAAAAAGTTGAAGAGATCATCGCTGAGACTTTTGTTTTATTTTCGGCTATAGCGCGCGGCGCGAACACACTCTGTATTGGACTTCATGCTAGCCCGGTGCTAGCCGAAAAAAAATCCGCTACGGTTTAGATAGCGGACTTTCCTTGATTCTATTGGTGCCGGAGAGATGAATCGAACACCCGACCTTCTCATTACGAATGAGCTGCTCTACCGACTGAGCTACACCGGCTTAAGTCCTCGATTATAGCCGGCTCTTCATGCTTCGCTGTGGTAGCGGGTGACGCGTTCCACCTCGTTCTTCGAGCCCAGAATCACGCTGACGCGCTCATGCAGTTTGCCGGGCTGGATGTCCAGAATGCGCTGTTTGCCATTGGTGGCGGCGCCGCCGGCTTGCTCGATCAGCCAGCTCATGGGGTTGGCTTCGTACAGCAGGCGCAGTTTGCCGGGCTTCTCGGGCTCGCGCTTGTCCCAGGGGTACAGGAAGACGCCGCCGCGCGAGAGAATGCGGTGCACGTCGGCTACCATGCTGGCGACCCAGCGCATGTTGAAGTCCTTGGCTCTGGGGCCTTCTTTGCCTTGCAGGCATTCGTCGATGTAGTGCTTGACGGGTGCATCCCAGTGCCGCATGTTGCTCATGTTGATGGCAAATTCATGGGTGTCTTCGGGAATGCGCACGTTTTCTTCGGTCAGCACGAAGGAGCCCTGCTCGCGGTCCAGCGTGAACATGGCGACGCCGTCGCCCACCGTCAGTACCAGTGTGGTTTGCGGCCCGTAGACGCAGTAACCGGCGGCCACCTGCTTGGCGCCGGGTTGCAGGAAGTCCTGCTCCGACACGCCCGTGCCTTCGGGCTTGCGCAGCACGCTGAAGATGGTGCCGATACTCACGTTCACGTCGATGTTGCTGGAGCCATCCAGGGGATCGAACAGCAGCAGGTATTCACCCTGCGGGTAGCGGTTGGGCACCAGGTAGATGCTGTCCATTTCCTCACTGGCCATGGCGGCCAGGTGGCCGCCCCATTCATTGGCCTCGATCAGCACTTCGTTGGCGATGATGTCGAGCTTCTTCTGCATCTCGCCCTGCACGTTTTCGCTCTCGGCGCTGCCCAGCACGCCGCCCAGGGCCCCCTTGTTGACGGCCTGGCTGATGCCTTTGCAGGCGCGGGCCACCACTTCAAGCAGCAGGCGCAACTGCGACGGGATATGACCGTCCACGCGTTGCTGCTCCACCAGGTAGCGGGTAAGGGAAATTTTTGCAGACATTTCAGGTTCCTTATAAGTTCACATCAATCGGCCAGGGCGCGGCTGACGACTTCGCGCACGTCGTTGCTCAAATCGGTTTTGCCGGCGACGCGTGCGATGGCTTCGCGGGCGGCGCTGCGGTAGGGTTCCGCCAGCTTTTTCCAGCGGTCCAGCGCCCGTGCCAATCGCGCGGCCACCTGCGGGTTGATGCTGTCGAGCTCCATCACCCGTTCGCTCCAGAACACATAGCCGGCAGCATCCGCGCGGTGGAAGGCGCCGGGGTTGGCGTTGCAGTAGCTGAAGATGACGCTGCGCGCCCGGTTCGGGTTGCGCGGCTCGAAGTCGGGGTGGCTCATCAGTTGGCGCACCGCGGGCAGTATCTGGCCGCCGCGGTCGCAGGCGCCGGCTTGCAGGGCAAACCATTTGTCGAGCACCAGTTCTTCGTTTTTGAACCGGCTGTGAAAACGCGCCAGCGCCGGTACGGCGAGCTCATGGCCGCTGCCAATCAGGGCCTGCAGCGCATTGGCGCAGTCGGTCATGTTGCCGGCATCCTTGAAGCGCTGGAAGGCCTTGCCCGGCCAGACGCTGTCACCGCTGTCCCGCGCGGCCAGACACAGTTGTCCCAGCGCCATGCCGGCCAGGGCGCGACGCCCGGCGGACAGGGCATCGGGCCGGTAGCCGCCGTTGTCACTGTGGGCCTCAAACGCCCACTGCCAGTCGGGGGCCAGTGCCGTGGCCAGCTGGGCGCGCATGGCTTCGCGCACCGCATGAATGCGCTGCGGGTCCACCACGTCGAGCTGCTCGGCCATGTAGGTTTCGGAGGGCAGCGTCAGCACCAGCTCCTTGAAGGCGGCATCCAGCGCTGGATTGCGCAGCACGTTGCGCATGGCCTCGATATAGGCATCATTCAGGACTCTAGCCCCCGTCGATAGGGCGTGAGAAGCTATTGATTTAATAGCGCTTCGCAACGCGAGCCGCTGCCCGGCTTCCCAGCGGTTGAACGCATCGGTATCAAAGGCGAGCAGGGTCAGCAACTGGGCGTCGCTGTAGTCAAAGTCCAGCAGCACCGGCGCAGTAAAACCGCGCAGGATCGAGGGCACCGGCTCCTCGTCGACGTTGATGAAGGTGATGGACTCGCTCTGGCCGGTCATCACAAACAGGTGGCTGTTGCCGACGGGGTCTGAGCTGCCTTGCAATTGCAGGGGCAGGGCGGCGCCGTTGCTGCCGACCAGTCCCAGACCGACCGGAATCACAAACGGCTCTTTGGCCGGCTGGCCGGGCGTGGCGGCGCAGCTTTGCGCCAGCGTCAGGGTGTAGCTGCGGGCTGCCGCATCAAACTGGCCGCTGGCCTGCAGGCGCGGCGTGCCGGCTTGGCTGTACCAGCGCTTGAACTGCGGCAGCAGGCGCGCCAGCTCCGACTCAGGGTTGGCGTCGGCAATGGCCTGGGCGAAATCGTCACAGGTCACGGCCTGACCGTCGTGGCGCGCAAAGTACAGCGTCATGCCTTTGGCAAAGCCTTCGCGGCCCACCAGCGTTTGCATCATGCGCACCACCTCGGCACCTTTTTCGTAAATGGTGACGGTGTAGAAGTTGTTGATCTCGATGTAGCTGTCAGGCCGCACCGGGTGCGCCATCGGGCCGGCATCTTCCGGGAACTGGGCGGTGCGCAGCACGCGCACGTCTTCGATGCGTTTGACGGCGCGGGCCGAGGCGTCGGTGCACAAGTCCATGCTGAATTCCTGGTCGCGAAACACGGTCAGGCCTTCTTTCAGGGAGAGCTGGAACCAGTCGCGACAGGTGATGCGGTTGCCGGTCCAGTTGTGGAAGTACTCGTGGCCGACCACGCTCTCGATGTTGGCATAGTCCGCATCGGTGGCGGTGGCCTGGTTCGCCAACACGTATTTGGTGTTGAAGACGTTGAGGCCCTTGTTTTCCATGGCGCCCATGTTGAAGTCGCTGGTGGCCACGATCATGAAGCGCTCCAGATCGAGCGGCAGGCCAAAGCGGGCTTCGTCCCACACCACAGACGCCATCAGCGAGTTCATGGCGTGTTCGGTTTTGTCCATGTCGCCGGGGCGCACATAGACCTGCAGCAAATGGTCTTTGCCGCCGCGCGAGGTGATGCGCTGCTCGCGGCACACCAACTGGCCGGCCACCAGTGCGAACAGGTAGGCCGGTTTTTTGTGCGGGTCGACCCAGGTCGCAAAGTGGCGGCCCTCATTGCCGGCACCTGTCAGCAGCCCGGAGTCAACCAGGTTGCCGTTGCTCAGGAGCACCGGGTATTTCTGCTGGTCGGCGCGCAGCGTCACGGTAAAACTGGCCATCACATCGGGGCGGTCCAGAAAGTACGTGATGCGGCGAAAGCCCTCGGCTTCGCACTGGGTAAAGAAAGAGTCGTTGCTGACGTACAGGCCCATTAACTTGGTGTTTTTGATGGGGGCGCAGGTGGTGAAAATCTCCAGCTCGAAAGCACCGTCAGCCGGCAGGTTTTCCAGTACCAGCTGGCTGCCGTCCATCTTGAACGAGGTGCCCTGGCCGTTGACCAGCACGCGCGCCAGGTTGAGCTCTTCGCCGTCCAGCTTCAGGGGTTGCACGGCCACCTCCGGGTTGCGGCGCAGCGTCATTTTGTTGAGCACGCGGGTCTTGAGCGGGTCCAGATCAAACGTCAGGTTGACGGTGTCAATCCAGTACGCGGGTGCGGCGTAGTCGGCGCGGCGGATCACCGTGGCGGGGCCGTCGGCCTCACGAAGTTGCAACATGCAGGTTCTCCAAAAATATCGAATTCATCAAGTCAAAACAGTGGCGCACGCTGGCGACCACTTGCCGAGCGTTCAAGGGGTTCACTAGACGCCCTGCTTCAACGACGCTTGAATGAACTGGTCAAGGTCGCCGTCCAGCACTTTCTGGGTGGCGGAGGTTTCGTAGTTGGTGCGCAGATCCTTGATACGGCTGTTGTCCAGCACATAGGAGCGGATCTGGTGGCCCCAACCGACGTCGGTCTTGGAGTCTTCCAGCTTTTGCTGCTCTTCCTGCTGCTTGCGCATCTCGAAGTCGTACAGGCGCGAACGCAGGCGCTTCCAGGCCACGTCACGGTTGCCGTGCTGGCTGCGGCCGTCCTGGCACTGCACCACGATGCCGGTCGGCAAGTGGGTCAGACGCACCGCTGAATCGGTCTTGTTGATGTGCTGACCGCCGGCGCCGCTGGCCCGGAAGGTGTCGGTGCGCACGTCGCTGGGGTTGATGTCGATGACGATCGAATCATCGATTTCGGGGTAAACAAACACCGAGGCAAACGAGGTGTGGCGGCCGCCCGACGAGTCAAACGGCGACTTGCGGACCAGCCGGTGCACACCGGTCTCGGTGCGCAGCAGGCCGAAGGCATATTCGCCTTCCACCTTGATGGTGGCGCCCTTGATGCCGGCGGTGTCGCCCGCCGTCTCGTCTTCAATCGTGACGGTGAAGCCTTTGCGTTCGGCATAGCGCAGGTATTGGCGCAGCAGCATGCTGGCCCAGTCGCAGGCTTCGGTGCCGCCGGCGCCGGCTTGAATGTCGACAAAGGCATTCAAGGGATCGGCCGGGTTGTTGAACATGCGGCGGAACTCCAGGCCCTGGATGATTTCACTCAGCTTGGCAGTCTCGGCTTCGATGGTCAGCAGACCGTCTTCGTCACCTTCCTCTTTGCTCATGTCGAACAACTCGCTGTTGTCGGCCAGCTCGCCCGTCAGGTTGTCGAGCGTCAGCACCACGCCATCCAGCGCTTTTTTCTCGCGGCCCAGCTCCTGGGCGCGTTTGGGGTCATTCCAGACTGTGGGGTCTTCGAGGGAGGCGTTGACGGTTCTCAGCCGTTCTGCTTTGGCAGGGTAGTCAAAGATACCCCCGTAAATCGAGGGTGCGGGCGCTCAAATCGGAGAGTTGAGTGCCGATGAGGTTGATGCGTTCTGCTTCCATGAGGCGGGTCCTGACGTTGTCGGTTTCAAATAACCCGCTATTTTCTCACGCCGGGCCCGCTGTACCTGGCGGCCGGACCGCGCCGATCAGGCTCAGTCAATAAAGCGCTCGATCAGCGCCGCCAGAACCGCCGGCTGGTCGTGGTGCAGCATGTGGCCGGCGTCCTCGATTCGGGCGATTTCCACCTGGGGCACGGCCTTGAGGCGCTCGTGGTACTGCTCCAGGGTGTATTTGCCCTTCCACCAGAGATCGAGGCTGCTGTCCGAGGCCTCCACGGCCAGCACCGGCATGCTGATGCGCTGGAAGATTTCCAGCACCTCGTCCACCCGGTAAAGCTGGGCGTTGGCGATTTTGTGCGCCGGATCGCCCAAAATACACCATTTACCCTGGTCGTTTTCCTGTGACCAGTGTGCGGCAAGCCAGTTGGCCTTGTCTGCGCCCAGGCGAGGGTTGGTTCTCATCAGTCGGCGCGCCACGCCACTGATGGCGTCGTAGGCCTTCAGGTCCAGCTCGCCACGGTGCAGTTGTTTGAGTTCGTCCATCCACTTGGCGTAGCGGCCGGGCGCCTCGTCGGGCGTGGTGGCGGGCATGCCAAAGCCTTCCAGATTGACCAGGCGGCGGATGCGCTCGGGGCGCACCCCGGCATACAGCATCACCACATTGCCGCCCATGCTGTGGCCGACCAGATTGACCTGACCCTGCGGCGCGTAGTGGTCCAGCAAAAAGTCCAGATCGGCCAGGTAGTCGGGGAACCAGAAGTTGTCGACGCCGCCCGAGGCCGTCTGACCGTAGCCGCGCCAGTCGGGGGCGATCACGTAATGGCTGTGGCTGAGGGCGTCCACCACAAACTGGTAGCTGGCGGCCACGTCCATCCAGCCGTGCACCAGCACCAGCGGTATTTTGTCGGGAGACGGTTCACCCCAGACGCGAACGTGGTACTGCAGGTTGCGTATAGGTACAAACTCGCTATGGGAAATTCTTTTGACTTGGTACATTGCTCTGATCATAAGGAAGCATCCCATGCGCGTCAGTCAACACAGCGACAAATTGGACAACTACACCCGGCTGCACGGCAGCTTCCAGTGGCAGGTGCCCGAGCAGTTCAACATCGCGCAGGTCTGCTGCGCCCGTTGGGCGGCGTTACCTGATGCTACGAAAAGAGTAGCTATTCACGCAATGGACGCGGGCGCTGCAGCCACTTTTTATACCTATTTCGAGTTGCAGCAGCAGGCCAACCGTTTGTCCCGGGTGCTGACCGAGCTGGGGGTCGGGCGGGGCGACCGCGTGGCCATCGTGATGCCGCAGCGTTTTGAGACCGCCGTGGCCTACATGGCGGTGCTGCAGATGGGCGCGGTGGCCATGCCTTTGTCCATGCTGTTTGGCCCGGAAGCGCTTGAATACCGGCTGCATGACAGCGAAGCCGTGCTGGCCATCTGCGATGAAAGCTCGATCGCCAGTGTCGCGGCCATCCGCGAAAACTGCCCGCTGCTGCGCCGCGTGCTGGGGGTGGGCGCCGCCGCTACGCAGGCCGATGTGGACTACTTTGATGCGCTCTCCAGGGTGGCGCCCGAGTTTGCGCCCGCCGTGACCGCTGCCGATGAAGCCGCCATACTGATCTACACCAGCGGCACCACCGGCAACCCCAAGGGGGCGGTCATCCCGCACCGGGCCCTGATCGGCAACCTCACCGGTTTTGTTTGCAGCCAGAACTGGTTTGGGTTTGATGGTCAGGACAACGCCGCCACCGACGCCGTCTTCTGGTCGCCGGCCGACTGGGCCTGGACCGGCGGCCTGATGGATGCACTGCTGCCCACGCTCTACTTTGGCCGCCCGATCGTGGCCTACAACGGCCGCTTCAGCCCGCAAACGGCGCTGGAGCTGATGGGCCAGTTTGGTGTGACGCACACGTTTTTGTTCCCGACCGCACTCAAAGCCATGATGAAGGCCTATCCCGGTACTGCCGCCGCCACGGTGCGCCAGCAGTTCAAGCTGCAACTGCAAGCCATCATGAGCGCGGGCGAAGCGGTGGGCGATGCCGTGTTTGACTATTGTCAGGTGCAATTGGGCGTCACCGTCAACGAGATGTTTGGCCAGACTGAAGTGAACTACATCGTTGGCAACTGCGCCTCCCAGTGGCTGGCCAAGCCCGGCAGCATGGGCAAGGGCTACCCCGGTCACCGCGTGGCGGTGATCGACGATGCCGGTAATGAATGCCCGGTGGGCGTCGCGGGCGATGTGGCGCTGAACCGTTTTGATGTACATGGCCAGCCCGACCCCATTTTCTTTCTCGGCTACTGGAAAAACGAAGCCGCTACCCGCGACAAATTCACCGGTGACTGGTGTCGCACCGGCGACCTGGCCACGCGCGACGCCGGCGGCTATCTCTGGTACCAGGGCCGTGCCGATGATATTTTCAAGGCCGCGGGCTACCGCATTGGCCCCGGCGAAATCGAGAACTGCCTGGTCAAGCATCCGGCCGTGGCCAATGCCGCCGTGGTGCCCAAGCCGGATAAGGAGCGCGGCGCGCTGGTCAAGGCCTATGTCGTTCTTGCTCCTGATTTTGTAGCTGCTCGCGCAGACTGCTCGGAGGCTAGGGCTCAATTTGATATAAAACTGGTGGCGGAGCTGCAAGCCCACGTCAAAGGCAAACTGGCACCCTACGAATACCCCAAAGAGATCGAGTTTGTCGACGCCCTGCCGATGACCACCACCGGCAAGGTGCAGCGCCGCGTGCTGCGCCTGCAGGAAGAGGCGCGGGCAGAACAGGCCCGTACAGACCAAGCCTGTGCCTCGGCAGCCTTGTCCGGGAAACCGTAAACTCATTTACCTTTTTGTCACGCGCAGGTCCGTTCAGCGGGCCGCGTTTTTTTTACATCACCACGACCTAACGACATGAAAACCATCCAGCTCGGCCAGAGCGATTTGCACGTCACCCCCATTTGCCTGGGCACCATGACCTTTGGTGAGCAGGTGGACGAGCCCACGGCCCACGCCATTCTGGACCGCGCGCTGGCGCGCGGCGTCAACTTCATTGACACGGCCGAGATGTATGCCGTGCCGCCACGGGCCGAAACCTTCAACGCCACCGAAATCATCATCGGTAACTGGCTGGCCAGGAACCCCGGCGCACGTGAAAAGCTGGTACTGGCGACCAAGGTGGCCGGGCCGGCGCGCGGCATGCCGTGGATTCGCGGCGGCAGCGCGGACTTGACCGCTGCCGACATCATTGCCGCCTGCGAGGGCAGCCTCCGGCGCCTGCAGACCGATGTGATTGACCTCTACCAGATCCACTGGCCGGTGCGCCATGTGCCGGCGTTCGGCATGGTGTATTTCGACCCGGCCAAGGACGGGCCGTGCACCTCGATTCATGCCCAACTGGAGGCGCTGCAAACGCTGGTCAAGGCCGGCAAGGTACGCGCCGTCGGGCTGTCCAATGAGTCACCCTATGGCGTGCACGAGTTTGTGCGGCTGGCCGAGCAATATGGCCTGCCGCGCGTGGCCACGGTGCAAAACGCCTATTGCCTGCTGAACCGCACCGTGGAAAACGGTCTGGACGAAACCATGCACCGTCTGGGCGTGTCGCTGCTGGCCTATTCACCACTGGCCTTCGGCCTGCTGACCGGCAAGTACGACGCCTCGGGCTTGACCGGTCCGGGCGCGCCGGCGCTGGCCCGCATCACCAAATTCGAGTCCACCCGCAAGCAGCGCTGGGGCCGCCCCGAGGCACTGGCGGCGGCGCGGCAATACAACGCCCTGGCGCGCGACCACGGCCTGACGCCGACCCAGCTGGCGCTGGCGTTTTGCTACACCAAATGGCAAGTGGCCAGCACCATCATCGGTGTCACCTCGGTGGCGCAGCTGGACGAAGACCTGGACGCCTGGGGCACGACGCTGGCGCCCGAACTACTTGCTAAGATCGATGCCATTCGCTGGCAAGTGCGCGACCCCGCGTTGTAAAAACAACAGTGCAATAGCAGGAGACGTTTTTTGGAATCAATGCAATTTTTCTTCCCCGTGGCGGCCGTCATCGTGGGCTACTTCATCGGGTCTTTGTCATTTGCGGTGATTGTCAGCCGCGTCATGGGCCTGAATGACCCACGCACGTTTGGCAGCAAAAACCCCGGCGCCACCAACGTGCTGCGTTCCGGCAGCAAAGGGGCGGCCATCGCCACGCTGCTGCTCGATGCGGCCAAGGGCTGGCTGCCGGTGATGCTGGTCAAGTGGTATGGCAAGCCCTATGGACTGGAAGAAGGCACCATGGCCATGGTCGGGCTGGCCGCCTTTGTCGGCCATCTGTACCCGGTGTTTTTCAAATTTGTCGGCGGCAAGGGCGTGGCCACCGCGTTGGGTGTGCTGGTCGGCATCAGCTGGATTCTGGGCCTGGCCACCGGTGCCACCTGGCTGATCATGGCCTACTTTTTCCGCTACTCATCGCTGGCTTCGCTGACGGCGGCGGTGTTTGCGCCGGTCTATTACATCTTTGGTGACGGCACGGTCTGGTACTTGAACAAGGGCGTCCTGTTGGCGTTGTCCATCATGTCGTTGCTGCTGATCTACCGCCATGCCGAGAACCTCGGCCGTCTGGCCAAGGGCACCGAGTCGCGGCTGGGTAAAAAAAACAAGCACTGAGGCTTTAAAAGCCGGTTCTGACGGGGCGCTAAGGCAACGGGTGTAGCGGGCGCAAAACGCTCATTACCTCGTCTGCATCCAGCGAGCGCGCCGCACCAAAGCCCGCCACCTGGCGGGCGCCAGCCAAGTGGACCGCCACAAACATGAAGTCGCCCAGCTGCGTCATCGGCTCGGCTTCAGGAAACCGCGCCAGATAAGCGCTGCGGCCATCAAGCCACGCCGCACTGTCGCGCGCCAGCACCGTGGCTTGCCCGATCAGCGTGACGCGGGGCAGGGCGTGCACCGGCGCACCCGCCACTTCCGCTTGCATCACCAACAGCGACACCTGCGGCGCGGCCTGCAGATTGCGCGTGTGGGCCGCCAGCCCGCTGACATGGATCACCAGACAAGCACGGCCCGGCTCCAGCGCATAAGGCACCATCGACACGAACGGCAAGCCGTCGTCGCCCAGCGTGCCCAGGGCCGCCACGCGCTGGGTGTTGAGCAGTGTGCGCAGGTCGCGGCTGAGGCGGGGTTCGTGGGGTATGGGTTTGGAGGTGGGGTTCGACATAAAACAGTCTATCGTGTGTAAATCCAATTTACAGCCCGGAGGCTGTATTTCTGGCTTGCAGGACGCGGCACTGCGACTCGCGCGGATGTCTAAATAATATATAGAATGCATGCAAGTAACGTTACTTAGGCAAAATGCAAACCCTAACCCAGTCCCAATTTCAGGCGGCGTTTGAACACGGCGCGGTTCAGTCTGTGGAGATTGAACCCTCCGGTTCGCGGTTTGCCGTCAAATTTCTCACCCTTAAGGGCGACGCCATGCTGGTTCAGGCGCGCAAGTCGGAACCCCGCCTGTTTGGCACGGTGGACAGCGCCATGAAGCTGCTGCACAAGCTGGGCGTGCGCCGCATCGTGCTGGAACGGTTGGAGCGTTGGCACCCCGAGCAAGCGGAGCAGGAGCGTCGCAGTCGGCCCGACCGGGCCGAGGCCTTGAGCCGCGCTGCTGAATACGAGCACTGGGTTCGTGCCAAGGTGCAGGCTAGCCGCGCCGACCCGCGTCCCGCCATCGCCGAGGAAGAATGGCAGCGTATCCGCAGCGCGAAGCTGGCCGAACGCAAGGCGATACAAGGCGACAAGGCCGCATGAGCTGCGCCATTTGGCGCGTCATTCGGCGCCCCGAATACCGCGAAGACCTCGACGCCATTGAGGCCTGGATTGCCCAACACAACGAGGCCGCCGCAACCGATATGTGGCTATTGATCGACGAGCAAGTGGATCAGCTCGCCGACCCCAACTTCCCGCGTCGAGCAAGCACTCGCGTGGCGGGCGCCCACGAACTGGTGGCGCATGAGAACTACATCGTGTACTTTGATCAGGACGAAGGCGATTGCACCGTCACTGTCCGGGCCGTGGTACACGTAGCCAGGCAGTTTCCTTGAAAAGTAACTAATAAACTGCCAAGCGAATACTTACGGCAATATAAGGCTATCGTCCTCGTAATATATGGATATGTAGCTATCGAAATAAGAGCAAATTCTGCAAGCGACTCGGCAAACTGCCAAACGAGTCGTCACGAGGATTTGGGATGATGAGGACGTCAAATCGTAAAACCAAACCGCCGGTTATGGTGTGCTAGAAATCCTATGTGTGGTTTGAAACGCTCTGGCAAATGGATGGATTTCCCATCAAGTTGCAGCAACGAACTCACCATGAAACTATCGCCTGCGTGTGCTTTCAGCTTCTTGGAAACACACACCTTGTAGTCCAAGGTCACGGTAATCAAACCTTGGTCAAAAGCTCGGTCATGCAGGGCGGACAGGCACAGACCGTTTTGGCATGCCTGGCGCAACTCGCAGAGAAAGGTCACCCATCAACTTCGCTCCAGGCTCATTCCTGGATTGGAAAATACTACGCAGGTCTGTATTTCCAATGATAGGCAGGAAGATGATCGCTAGATCTTGGTGACAAGAATAATCCCACTGGCCCAGACAAGTTTCGTAACGAGGAAGTCTTTTCGTTGTTCCAGCGTGGCGACAAGGTTGGCGACTTTCCCGGCATGACCTTCAGGCCAGTTGGGTTGCGGCAGCATGTCGTCAATGACATACAGCCCCGCCGGATTGAGTAATTCAAGCGCTTCGTCAAGCAAGCGGTATTTGCCAGCCCATGTGTCAGCAAAGATGAAATCAAAACGCTGCCCGCGAAGCGACTGCAGGAATTCATCGCCATCGGCGCAGACCACTGTCAATCGAGGGTCCGCCCCCAAGTGGCGTTGGAGAATAGACAACAGGGCTTCGTCGTTGTCCACGGTGGTTAGATGTGATCCCGAGTCCATGCCATCGAGCAGCCAAGCCGTTGACAAGCCCGTGCCCGAGCCAAGCTCAAGAAAGCGGGCAGACGGTTTGGATGCCGCCAGTGTTCGGAGCAACGAACACGTCAGTGCTTCGGACGCCATCGTGAAACCAGCAGCGCGGGTGTCGGCCCAGATGCCTTCAAGAGATTTGGGTTCGCTGAGATTGGAGAGATTATTCATGAGTAATGAGTGGGGAACCTTGGCCGCAAGACTTGACCCCTGGCGAATGTTTCGCCAGGGGTACGGGCTTTGTTGCCAACCCTTGTGAGGCCAGCTTGCGCAACGTTTGGCTCTGACCGGTTTGTTGCATTTTCCTATGGGTAACAGGTGAAAGAAGTGTAGACCGGAGTGCCCCGCAGAGGATTGCGTAGTTTTCGCGAAAGTTCATCTTTTAAATATAAACTGCTTATAAATTCAATTATTTTGGAATAATCTGCCTATTTATTCGAAATATGAGGCAAGCCATGAAACTGGATCGCTACGACCAGCACATACTTGAAGTGCTGCAGCAAGACGGGCGCATCAATAACCAGGACTTGGCTGACCGCATCGGCCTGTCGCCCTCGCCCTGCCTGCGCCGGGTGCGCGCTCTGGAGGAGTCGGGCCTGATCGTGGGCTACCGGGCGTTGCTGGACGCCAAAAAACTGGGCCTGACGCTGCTGGCGCTGATCCACATCTCCATGGACCTGCACACGCCCGAACGCTTTGCCAATTTCGAGGCAGTGGTTTGCGCTTTTCCCGAAGTGCTGGAATGCCTGTTGATCACCGGGCAGGATGCCGACTACCAGCTCAAGGTGGTCGTACGCGATATGGACCACTATCAATCCCTGCTGCTTGACCAGCTCACCCGCATTGAGGGGGTAACCGGCGTGCATTCCAGTTTCGTGCTGCGGCGGGTGGTGAGTAAAACGGCGCTGGCGGTGTCGGCGGGGTGATTTGATGTGTAAAAGTTACCGATAGGTAATTTAGAAAAGAAAATCTCACCCTGATCGTCATGGAACTACCGAACGGTATGAAAGAAGTAGCAAGTCTAGCCTGGGAAAAAAACAGTACTTGTTTGGGTTTGCTTCGATGTAACGGCTCAATCCAATGAAGCAATTTGGCAGGGGGGATTGATGTCGTGCCAACTGCATCTTGTTCCAAGAGCTAGCCAGTGTCAGCACCAAAAATTTATAACAAATCAGCCTCTAGCCCCCGTGCAATAAGCGCAAGTAGCTATAAAAAACAGAGCGTCTAGGGTTGCTGCGCCGCGTGGGCGCCCAACTGCAGAATCAGCGGGTGATTGAGGCGTTCGCGCACCTCAGAGGCGGCCAGCGCGGCCTTGATGGCGGGGCTGCCGGTGGCGGTTCGGTGCAGGCGGGGCGGGTTCAGCAGCGAACCGGTTTCATTGATCACGATGGCAACAAATGGCTGGTTGGGTGTGCTGCTGCGGCGCATCACCACGGCCACTTCCTTGTTGTCGAGCCGCACATAGGTGCCCGGCGGGCACAGTCCGACGGCGCGTACCAGCGCATGGCTGACTTCGTCATTGCGCTTGGCCGAGTGGGTGATGATGGAGCGCACCGAATCGGTGGCACTGCGACCTTCCCGTGTTTTGCGCGGACTGATCATGGCCGCGTAGCGGTCCACCGTGCGCAAAATGCGGGCCAGCCGTTTTGCCGGGGGGATGTCGCGCAGCTCGCCTTTGTCGGTGCTTTCGTCATGGTGCAGGCTGATGGTGTCCAGCCACAGCGCCTCTCTCACGCCTATGTTGGCGAGCATCATTTCGCTTTTGATGGCGTGCGCAAGAATCGCGTCCCTTTGCTCGTTGCTGGGCTTTTCGATTTGGCCCGCCAGCTGGTCTTGCAGGGCGGTCATCGCAATATTCATGGTCAGGGCTGCATGCACGAGATTGTCGCGCTCGGTCTGGGGCAGTTTCAGTTCCACAGCGATCAGGTGGCACAACACGGCGCTGACCAGTGCGTGTGAGGCGCTGTAGCCCACCGGCGAGTTGGTCGCCAGTTGAAAAAGCAGATACAGGCCTACATCGGTGTCGCGTTGCAGCAGGGCTTGCAGCCAGCGGTCGTACTGCCACACGCGCTGCTCAAACTCCTGGATGCTGCCGGGGCTGCCCAGAATGATGCCCAGGCCAGACTCCAGGTCAGACCAGAGGCTGAGCAGGTCTTCGTATTCGTTTTCGGTCTGGATGGCCACGCGCAGGCTGGATCAGTCGCGAAAGTTGTCAAAGGTCAGGGGGATATCGGTCATTTCTTTCTTGATCAAGGCCATGGCCGCCTGCAGGTCATCGCGCTTGGCGCCGGTGACCCGCACTTTTTCTTCCTGAATGGCCCCTTGCACTTTGAGTTTGCTGTCTTTGAGCAGGCGCTGGATTTTTTTGGACATTTCAGTCTCGATGCCGCTGCGCACCTTGATGACGCGCTTGACCTTGTCGCCGCCCATTTTTTGCACGTCGCCCATGTCCAGAAAGCGCACGTCCACATTGCGCTTGGTGAGCTTGTTGCGCAGGATGTCTTCGATCTGGGTCAGCTGGAATTCAGCATCGCCAATCACGGTGATTTCCTTGTCCTTGAGTTCAATCGAGGCGGGCGTGCCTTTGAAGTCAAAACGCGTGGTGATTTCCTTGGTGGTGTTTTCCACCGCGTGTTTGACATCCACCATGTTGGCGTCGCAAACAGTATCAAAAGAGGGCATGGGGGTACTCACAAAATGGTCGACAATCCCGTGATGTTAGTCGAGAAAAACGTCCCCCTCCAGGCTTTTAATACCTTCCACATCGTGGCCAAGGCCCATGCGCTGGTGCGCATTGCCAGTGAGTCGGACCTGCACGCGTTGCTGGCCGACCCCGAGTGGGGCGCCGCGCCCAAGTTCGTGCTGGGCGGCGGCAGCAATATTGTGCTCACCGGCGACGTCAAGCCGCTGGTCCTGAAAGTCGAGGTCATGGGCCGGCGGCTGGTGCAGGAAACCGCCAAGGCCTTCATTGTGGAGGCGGGCGCCGGGGAAAACTGGCACGACTTTGTGGCCTGGACGCTGGCGCAGGGCTACCCCGGTCTGGAAAATATGGCGCTGATTCCGGGCACCGTGGGGGCGTCACCGGTGCAAAACGTGGGCGCCTATGGGGTGGAATTGCAGGACCGCTTTGACTCGCTGGATGCGGTGGATCTGCAGACCGGGCAGGCTTTTACGCTGAATGCCGCGCAATGCGCCTTTGGCTACCGTGATTCGGTGTTCAAGCATGGCGGCCGCATTGGGGCGGCGCAGGCGGGCGGGCATCAGGCGGTGGGCCTGAAGGACCGGGCCCTGATTTTTCGGGTGCGCTTTACCCTGCCAAAACTCTGGAAGCCGGTGCTGGGTTATGCCGACATCGACAAGAAAATGGTCGAGCACGACTGCACCCACCCGACGGCGCAGCAGATGTTTGACTGGGTCTGCGAGATCCGCCGCGCCAAGCTGCCGGACCCGCAGGTCATCGGCAACGCCGGCAGCTTCTTCAAGAATCCGACCGTCACGCCGGAGCAATGTGCCGACATCATCGCCCGCGACCCCAAGGTGGTGCACTACCGCCTGGCAGACGGCTCGGTCAAGCTGGCGGCGGGCTGGCTGATTGACTCCTGCGGCTGGCGCGGCAAGTCGGTCGGGCAGGCGGGCGTCTATGAAAAGCAGGCGCTGGTGCTGGTCAATCGTGGCGGTGGCAGCAACGGCGCTGGTGCCACCGGCGGCGAGGTCATGACGCTGGCCCGCGCGATTCAAACCAGCGTCTATGAGCGCTTTGGCATCCGGCTGGAGCCTGAGCCGGTTTTTGTCTAGTTTTTGACCCTTTGCAACATTGAGGCCGGCGCAAAGCGCTAGATTCGGGCTATGAAAAACATTTTGGTACTTGGCGGCACCGGTTTTGTCGGCGCCCATGTGTGTGAAAAACTGGTGCGCGAGGGCTGGCATGTGACCGTGCCGACCCGGCGACGCTCCAATGCCCAGCATTTGTTGCCATTGCCGCTGGTGACGGTGCTGGAGCTGGACGTGCACGACGAGGCGGCGCTCTCCCGCGCCGTGGCGGGTCATGATGCGGTGGTGAATCTGGTCGCCATCCTGCATGGCAATCAGAAAGCGTTCGATAAAGTCCATGTGGCCTTGCCGCAAAAGCTGGCGCGGGCCTGTATTGCAGCGGGCGTCAAGCGGCTGGTGCATGTCAGCGCCCTCGGTGCCGATGCACTGCAACCCCAGTCAGCGCCCTCGATGTACCTGCGTAGCAAAGGGCAGGGCGAGGCGGTGTTGATGCAGGCTGCGGCGGGTGCCGGCGCCGGTGTCGGAGCGCAGGCGGGGTTTGGGCTGACCATTCTGCGGCCGAGTGTGATTTTTGGCGCCGGAGACAAGTTTCTCAACTTCTTCGCCAGGCTGCAAAAAGTGTTTTGGATCATGCCGCTGGCCGGGGCTCACGCACGTTTCCAGCCGGTGTGGGTGGAGGATGTGGCCAGCGCCGTGGTGCGCAGCCTCGAGCGTGGCGGTATGGCACCTGTCAGCGCGCCGCAGGTCATAGAAGTGTGTGGTCCGGACGTCTTTACGCTGCAGGAACTGGTGCAATTGTCTGCACAGTTGAGCGGTGTGTGCGAAGGGCGCGGTCGCCCGGTAATCCCGCTGCCGCGCTGGCTCGGTCGCCTGCAGGCGATGCTGATGGAGCTGGCCCCGGGCGTGCCCCTGATGAGCCGCGACAATCTGGATTCCATGCAGCGCGACAACGTGGCCAGCGGCACGCTGCCGGGGCTGCAATCTTTGGGGATCACACCCGCGGCGCTGCGGCCCATTGCGCAAGACTATCTCACGCAGAGCCAGCCCGGCTACGGGCTGCCCGGCATTCGCCTGCGCTCCCGCTGATTCCATTCAGAAACGGAATGGAGCGTTATTTGCCGCTGTCGTTCGCCAGGTTAAGAAAGTCGCCGCCTTCGCCCAGTGACAGCAGGCCAGTCTGGGCGTAAATGCCCAGCTTGGCGCGTGTATCAACAATGTCCAGGTTACGCATGGTCAGCTGGCCGATGCGGTCCAGCGGGGAGAACGGCGCGTCGTCCACTTTTTCCATGCTCAGGCGCTCAGGGGCGTAGGTCAGGTTGGCCGACTCGGTGTTCAGAATCGAGTAGTCGTTACCGCGACGCAGCTCCAGCGTTACAGAACCGGTGACGGCGCGCGCCACCCAGCGTTGCGCGGTTTCGCGCAGCATGATGGCTTGCGGGTCGAACCAGCGGCCCTGGTACAGCAGGCGGCCAAGCTTGCGGCCGTTGTCACGGTACTGCTCGATGGTGTCTTCGTTGTGAATGCCGGTCACCAGGCGCTCGTAGCAGGCAAACAGCAGTGCCAGACCGGGGGCTTCGTAAATGCCACGGCTCTTGGCTTCGATGATGCGGTTCTCGATCTGGTCGCTCATGCCCAGCCCGTGGCGGCCACCGATGCGGTTGGCTTCCAGAATCAGGCTCACCAGGTCAGGGAACTCGACGCCATTCAGGGCCACCGGACGGCCTTCTTCAAAGCGCACGGTGACTTCTTCGGCTTTGACGACAACGTCTTCTTTCCAGAACGCCACGCCCATGATCGGGTTGACGATCTTCATGCCGCTGCTCAGCAGCTCCAGGTCTTTGGCCTCGTGGGTGGCGCCCAGCATGTTGGAGTCGGTGGAGTAGGCTTTTTCGGCCGACATCTTGTAGCCAAACCCGTGCTGCGTCATGAACGCCGACATCTCGGCGCGGCCGCCGAGTTCGTCGATGAAGGCTTGATCGAGCCAGGGTTTGTAGATTTTTAGCGACGGGTTGGTGAGCAGACCGTAGCGGTAAAAACGCTCGATGTCGTTGCCCTTGAAGGTGCTGCCGTCGCCCCAGATGTTGACGTCGTCCTCTTTCATTGCCGCCACCAGCATGGTGCCGGTCACGGCACGGCCGATCGGCGTGGTGTTGAAGTAAGTCACGCCACCGGTGGAGATATGAAAGGCAGCGCTTTGCAACGCAGCCAGACCCTCCGCCGCCAATTGGCTGCGGCAGTCAATCAGGCGGGCGGCTTCAGCGCCGTATTCCATCGCCTTGCGCGGGATTTCGTCGTAATCGGTCTCGTCGGGCTGGCCCAGGTTGGCGGTGTAGGCGTAGGGAATGGCGCCTTTGAGCTTCATCCAGTGCAGGGCGGCGCTGGTGTCCAGGCCGCCGGAGAACGCGATGCCGACTTTTTGGCCGACGGGGGTGTTTTGGAGAATGGTGTTTGACATTAAATTGGCCTCTAGCCCCCGCAGGATATGCGTTAGCAGCTATAAAAAACAGAGCGAAACGTAAGCGGTTTATCCGAAATGACAAATATAGTGGTAGGCCTCGAAGCCTTCCGTAACGCGAATGTCGAATTTGGCGTTGCCGGGCACGCTGAATTTTTCGCCTGCTACAGACTTCACCCACGCCTCAGTGCCGGCCAGTTTGTACTCGCAGCTACCCGCCACGCATTCCATGATTTCCGGCGCGCCGGTGTTGAAGGTCAGGGTGGCGGGCAGGATCACGCCCACGGATTTCTTGGTGCCATCGGGAAACGTGATGCCGTGACTGATGCATTTGCCGTCAAAGTAAACGCTGGCCTGGGTGGTGACGGACACGCCGTCAATTTTGGATGTAATCATGTAAGCAATTTTAATCGGGGTCGAAATGAGGTGGTAAACCCTTGTGACTTAACCCGTGCGACGAGCCAGGCCCGAATGCCGGGGGCTCATACGTTTCGCTTTTTGAAATCGCCCCCGACATCCAGTCCTGACTCGCCGCACTACCGTCACAGGTAAGCGTTAAGCGGCAAGTGATACCCGGACGATGAAGCCGATTTCAAAAAGCGAAGCGCATGAGGCTTCAGCGTCCGGGTGTCGCTTGTCGCGTCTTCGCAGAACACGTGTCGACTACGGTATCAAGCCCAGCCACTCAGTGGCGTCAAAGCCAATCGTTAAGTGGCCATCACCCCACACCACCACCGGGCGCTTGATGACGCTGGGGTGCGCCAGCATCAAGGCGCTGGCGGATGCGGCGTCCACCACGACGGCGCGGGTGGCGTCGTCGAGCTGGCGCCATGTGGTGCCTTTGCGGTTCACCAGTTTTTCCCAGCCCATGGCGGCGATCCAGCCGGGCAGCAGCTCAGCGGTGACGCCGAGTTTCTTGAAGTCGTGAAACTCAAAGTCCACGCCCTGGTCGGTCAGCCAGCTGCGTGCTTTTTTCACGGTGTCGCAATTGGGGATACCAAAGACGGTCACGGCGGGGGCAGTAGTAAGGGTCTTCATTCCCTGCATCATGCCACTGGCCCGAAGGTGGGCGACAATCCACAGCCGTATGAAAACCCCAATCAACACATTGACTGACTGGCTCGCCTACTGCGAGCAATTGCACCCCAAAAGCATCGACATGGGCCTGGAGCGGGTCCGCACCGTGGCCGAGCGCATGCAAATCCGCTTCGGCTGCCCGGTCATCACCGTGGCGGGCACCAACGGCAAGGGTTCGACCTGCGCCATGCTGGAATCGATCCTGCTGCAGGCCGGCTACCGCACCGGGGTTTACACCTCGCCGCACCTGGTGCGTTTTGAAGAGCGTCTGAGGCTCAATGGCGAACCGGTAGATGCTACAGATTTGGTAGCTGCTTTCGCAGGTGTGGAAAGCGCTAGAGGCCAAAATGATGCTGAAATATCGTTGACCTATTTCGAATTTTCCACACTCGCCATCCTGGACGTGATGGCGCGCGCCGGGCTGGACGTGGTGATTCTGGAGGTGGGCCTGGGCGGGCGGCTCGACGCCGTCAACATCATCGACCCCGATTGCGCCGTGATCACCAGCATCGATCTCGATCACATGGAGCTTCTGGGCGCCGACCGCGAGTCCATTGGCTTCGAGAAGGCGGGCATCATGCGCACCGGGTGCCCGGTGGTGGTGAGCGACCCGATGCCCCCGCAAAGCGTGCTGGACCACGCCAAAGAGATCGATGCCGATCTGTGGCGCTTTGGCGTTGATTTCAATGTCTCCGGCGACAAGCAGCAGTGGGGCTGGGCCGGGCGGGGCCGGCGCTACAGCGGTTTGGCCTACCCGGCCTTGCGCGGTGCCAACCAGTTGGTGAATGCGGCCGGTGTGCTGGCGGCCTTGACGGCTTTGCGCCAACGCCTGCCGGTAACGGCGCAGGCGGTGCGCAACGGGCTGGCTTTTGTGGAACTGCCGGGACGTTTTCAAATTATTCCGGGCCAACCGACGCTGGTGCTGGATGTGGCGCACAACCCGCATTCCGTGGCGGCGCTGGCGGCCAATCTGGACGCCATGGGCTACTTTCCGACCACGCACGCGGTGTTTGGCGCCATGGCCGACAAAGACCTGGCAGCCATGCTGGTCAAGGTCAATCCTTTGATTGACCGGTGGTATTTCACTGATTTGCCCACGCCCCGCGCCGAGTCGGCCGCCGGGCTTTCAAGCAAGTGGCAGGCTCAAAACATCCGAAAAGACGCGACAGGTTCGGCCTACCCGGACCCCCAGCAAGCCCTGCAGGCGGCGATTGATGCGGCAGACCCCGCTGATAGAATCGTCGTCTTTGGGTCGTTCTACACAGTGGGCGGCATTTTGAAGGACGGTCTACCCCGCCTTCACGCCAAACACATGCCAAACATTTGAACTCCTGAGTCCCCCACACCATGGCCTTTTTCAAGTTCCGAAAAAGTGGCGACGAGCAGTCGGCCACGCCTGTTCAGCCCGAGAGTGTTGAGGTGATGCGCAAGCGCGCCAAATATCGCCTGATTGGTGCCGCCGTGCTGGTGCTGATCGGCGTGATCGGCTTTCCGCTGCTGTTTGACAAGCAGCCGCGCCCCATTTCGGTCGATATGCCGATCGAGATTCCCGACAAGAACAAGGTCAAACCGCTCAGTATCCCAGCCCCGGCGGCGGTGGAAGCGGTCAAACCCGACATGGCCGCCCCGGTGCTGCCCTCAGTTCCGCTTCCGGCAGCGGCTGTCGTACCAAAAACTGAAGAAAAAGTGATTGCAGCCCCCGTCGCTGCTGCGCCGGAGGCTCCTAAAGTAATAGCAAAGCCAGAACCAAAAGTGGCGACCAAGCCAGCTGAGAAGCTCGTCGACAAGCCGTTGCCGGCGGTGAGTCCGGAGGCCAAGGCGGACGAAGGCGCCAAGGCCCAGGCGCTGCTGGAAGGCAAGGCGCCGGAAAAGAAGGTGGATGCCAGCGAAGGCCGGTTTGTGGTGCAGGTCGGTGCGTTTGCGGACGTCACCCGGGCGCGGGAGGCTCGGTCGAAACTGGAGCACGCGGGGCTGAAAACTTATACCCAGATCGCGGAGACCAAGGACGGGCGCCGCATTCGCGTGCGGGTCGGCCCTTTTGCGGACAAGGCTGAGGCTGACAAAGCAGCGCAAAAAATCAAGAAGCTTGAATTGCCTGCCGCCATCCTCACTTTGTAAGAGCGGCCTCGAACCCATGCCTGTGCTGGACTGGATTTTTTTGGGCGTATTGCTTGCCTCGCTGGTGCTGGGCGCCTGGCGCGGACTAATTTACGAGGTGTTTTCGGTACTGAGCTGGATTGCTGCCTTCATTTTGGCGCAGTGGTTTGCGCCGGACGTTGCGCAGAAGTTGCCCATGTCCGGGTCGGGCGAGTCGGTTCGTTACGCGGCTGGTTTTGCACTGGTTTTTGTGGTGTCCGTGCTGGCAGGCAGTTTGCTGGCCAAGCTGGTTCAAAAACTTTTTGCTGCAATCGGCCTGCAGCCGGCGGATCGGGCGTTGGGCGCGGCGTTTGGCTTGGTACGCGGTGTGGTGTTGTTATTGGCGGCAACGGTGGTGATCGGTATGTCACCGTTGCGGACGAGCGAATGGTGGCGGGAATCTGGAGGCGTTGGCATCACCACGGCGGCGCTCAAAGGATTGAAGCCGGTGTTGCCGGAAGAGTTTGGAAGGTATTTGCCTTCATGAGATCGGAAAAAATATGTGTGGAATCGTAGGCGTTGTCAGCAACGCACCTGTTAATCAACTTATCTATGACGCCTTGTTGCTGCTGCAGCACCGGGGGCAGGATGCAGCCGGTATCGTGACGGAGCAAGAGCGCAAGTTCTTCATGCAAAAGGCCAAGGGCATGGTGCGCGACGTGTTTCGCACCCGCAATATGCGCTCGCTGCCGGGCAACAGCGGGCTGGGCCAGGTGCGTTACCCCACGGCGGGCAATGCCTACAGCGAGGAAGAGGCGCAGCCGTTTTACGTGAATGCGCCGTTCGGCATTGTGCTGGTGCACAACGGCAATCTGACCAACGCCCACGCCTTGAAGGCTGAGTTGTTCAGCGCCGACCACCGCCACATCAACACCGAGAGCGACTCCGAGGTGTTGCTCAACGTGCTGGCGCATGAAATTGGGGAGACGACGCGCGGCATGCCCCTGCAGCCCGGTGACGTATTTGAAGCGGTGCGCAAGGTGCATCGCCGCATCAAGGGTTCCTACGCGGTGATTGCGATGATTGCCGGTCATGGCGTACTGGCCTTTCGCGACCCGTTTGGCATTCGCCCGCTGTGTATGGGGCGTAGCGACGACGGCACCGTGATGCTGGCCAGCGAATCGGTGGCGCTGGAAGGCACGTCGCACAAGTTTGATCGCAACATCGCCCCGGGCGAGGCGGTGTTCATCGACCTGCAGGGCAAGGTGCATGCGCAGCAGTGCGCGGACCATCCGGTATTGAGCCCCTGCATTTTTGAGTACGTTTATCTGGCGCGCCCGGACTCGGTGATGGACGGCATTTCGGTCTATCAGGCGCGACTGAATCTGGGTGAGTCACTGGCCAAGCGCGTGATCTCCACCGTGCCGCCGAATGAGATTGATGTGGTCATTCCCATCCCCGAGTCCAGCCGTCCGAGTGCCGCGCAGCTGGCGCATTTGTTGGGTCTGCCTTACCGCGAAGGGTTCGTGAAGAACCGCTACGTGGGGCGCACCTTCATCATGCCGGGGCAGTCGGTGCGCAAGAAATCGGTGCGCCAAAAACTCAACGTGATCGCCAGCGAATTCAAGGGCCGCAATGTGCTGCTGGTGGACGATTCGATCGTGCGTGGCACCACCAGCCGCGAAATCGTGCAGATGGCACGCGACGCCGGTGCCCGCAAGGTCTACATGGCCAGTGCCGCGCCGCCCGTGCGCTACCCCAATGTGTATGGCATCGACATGCCGACCCCGGATGAACTGGTGGCCCACAATCGTACGGTGGAACAGATCCGGCAGATCATTGGCTGCGATGCGCTGATTTACCAGGACGTGGACGGCATGAAGAAGGCGATTGGCTCGCTGAACCCCAACATCAAGGGCTTCGATGCCTCGTGCTTTGACGGCGTTTACGTCACGGGAGACATCACGGCGGACGACATTGTCCGGCTGAACACCAAGCGGGTGGGTGGCGATGAAGGTGCCGAGGATAACTCCCGCCTGGCGCTTCCGAATCACGCAGACTGACCATGACTAAAAAACAATTGCCTGACCATTTGCATCCGGACACGCTGGCCGTGCGCATGGCCGTGGACAAAAGCCAGTACGGCGAAAACTCCGAGGCGCTGTATTTGACCAGCAGCTTCGTCCAGCCCGATTCCGAGACCGCTGCGCGCCGCTTTGCCGGTGAGGAAGAGGGCTACACCTATTCGCGTTTCACCAACCCCACTGTGACCAGCATGGAGCTGCGGCTGGCGGCGCTGGAAGGCACCGAGGCCTGCATTGGCACGTCCAGCGGCATGGCGGCCATCATGCTGCTGTGCATGGGCTTGTTGAAAGCCGGGGACCATGTCATTTGCTCGCAAAGTGTGTTTGGCGCCACCATCCGCCTGATTGCCGGCGAGTTTGGCAAGTTTGGTGTGCAGAGTACCTTTGTGTCACAAACCGACGTGGCGCAATGGCAGGCGGCGGTTCAGCCCAACACCCGTTTGCTGTTTGCCGAGACGCCCACCAATCCGCTGACCGACGTCTGTGACATTCAGGCACTGGCCGACGTGGCGCACGCGGCCGGGGCCTTGCTGGCCGTCGACAACTGTTTTTGTTCGCCGGCCTTGCAGCAACCCGTCAAGTTCGGGGCCGATATCGTGATCCATTCGGGTACCAAGTACCTGGATGGGCAGGGGCGCGTCATTGCCGGCGCGCTGTGCACCACAAAAAAACTGATTGACGAAAAGTTCATGCCGGTGATGCGCAGTTGCGGGCTGACGCTGTCGGCCTTCAACGCCTGGGTCGTGCTCAAAGGCATGGAAACCCTGTCGATCCGGATGAAAGCGCAGAGCGACAACGCGCTGGCGCTGGCCACCTGGCTGGAGGCCCAGTCCCAGGTCGAACGGGTTTATTACCCGGGTTTGAAGTCGCATCCGCAGCACGCGCTGGCGATGCAACAGCAGTCCGGCCTCGGTGGCGCTGTGCTGTCGTTTGACGTCAAGGCGGGCGAACCGGTGCAAGCGCGCAAAAACGCTTTTCATGTGATTGACAGCACGCTGGTGTGTTCGATTACGTCCAATCTGGGCGACACCAAAACCACCATCACCCACCCGGCCAGCACCTCGCATGGCCGTATCACTGAAGTGCAGCGACAGGCCGCCGGTATCGGCCAGGGCCTGATCCGCGTCGCCGTTGGGCTGGAAAACATTGAAGATCTGAAGGCCGACCTTGCGCGTGGCCTTTCCAGTCTGGATACCCTGATATGACACAAAAAATTCGCACCCGATTCGCGCCGTCACCCACCGGCTTCATTCACCTCGGCAACATCCGCTCGGCTTTGTATCCCTGGGCTTTTGCTCGCGCCACCGGCGGCGACTTCATCCTGCGCATTGAAGACACCGACGTGGAGCGCTCCACCCAGGCGGCGGTGGATGTGATTATTGAGAGCATGACATGGCTGGGGCTGGACTATGACGAAGGCCCGTTCTATCAGATGCAGCGCATGGAGCGCTACAAGGCCGTGCTGGCCGAGTTGCAGGCGGCCGGTCATGTGTACCCCTGCTACATGAGTGTGGCAGAGCTCGACGCACTGCGTGAGAGCCAGATGGCCGCCAAGGAAAAGCCGCGCTACGACGGCACCTGGCGCCCGGCACCGGGCAAGACGCTGCCACCCATTCCCGAGGGCGTGAAGCCGGTGTTGCGCTTCAAAAACCCGCAGGGCGGCTCGGTGGTGTGGGAGGACAAGGTCAAGGGTCGCATCGAGATCGGCAACGACGAACTCGATGATCTGGTGATTGCCCGGCCCGACGGCACACCCACCTACAACTTCTGCGTGGTGGTGGACGACACTGACATGGCGATTACCCACGTGATTCGCGGGGATGACCACGTCAACAACACGCCGCGCCAGATCAACATTTTTCATGCGCTGGGCAAAGAGCCGCCGGTGTATGCCCATCTGCCGACGGTGCTCAATGAGCAGGGCGAGAAGATGAGCAAGCGCAACGGTGCCAAACCGGTGACGCAATTCCGTGATGAAGGCTATCTGCCCGACGCCATGGTCAACTATCTGGCACGCCTGGGCTGGAGCCATGGTGATGATGAAATTTTCAGCCGTGAGCAGTTTCTGCAATGGTTCAGTCTGGACCATTTGGGCCGCAGTGCCGCGCAGTTTGATGAAGCCAAATTGCGCTGGGTGAATGCACAACATCTCAAGGCCATGACCGACGACGCATTGGCAACGCTGGTGGCTGCGCTACTGCAAAAACGCGGCATCGTGGCGGACGAGCGCCTGCCCCGCATTTGCGGTCTGTTCAAGGACCGGTGCGACACCACGGTGGTCCTGGCTGACTGGGCGGCTGCGTTTTATGCTGACATCACCCCCAATCCCGATGAAGTAGGCAAGCATGTCACTGACGCCATTAAACCGGCGCTCAATTTGTTGATTGAAAAGTTGACGACCTGCACGTGGGACAAGCTATCGATTGCGGCGGCCATCAAGGAAGTGCTGGCCGCATGCAGCATCAAAATGCCGCAACTCGCCATGCCGGTGCGGGTGTTGGTGATGGGAACCGCCCAGACACCCTCGTTGGATGCGGTGCTCGAACTTAGCGAAAGAGAAAAAGTAATTGCCCGTTTGCGAACAGCCTGATTTTTCACGCTATAATTTGAGGCTTGGAAATTAAGAATACTTGAAAAAGTAATCTGCGGTTTAGGGGGTATAGCTCAGCTGGGAGAGCGCTTGCATGGCATGCAAGAGGTCAGCAGTTCGATCCTGCTTACCTCCACCAAAATTTCTGAGGTGAGTCTGAAAAGACTTGCGAGTTGTGACGGAAGTCCAAAGGTTATGACCCCATCGTCTAGAGGCCTAGGACACTACCCTTTCACGGTAGGTACCGGGGTTCGAATCCCCGTGGGGTCGCCAAATTCATCATCTGATGAGTGAAGCGCAAGTCGGTAACAGCAGGCCCGCAAGGGCAGGCGACTTGGCTCGAAAGAGTGAACGTTACCGCTACCAGGAGTGGTAGTTCAGTTGGTTAGAATACCGGCCTGTCACGCCGGGGGTCGCGGGTTCGAGTCCCGTCCACTCCGCCAGCACATGGAAGCCCTTGAAGATCGTTGATTTTCAAGGGCTTTTTCATTTTCTGCTACGCCATTCTCAAAACGTCAAAGTTGTGTTCTTCACTTGGCTCAGCCCATTCTGGCCATGCCAAAGGCCTTGTCGAAATCCCTGCGTGGTCGGTTGCTGTCGGTTCGAGGCGCGCAGAAATGCTTGATGGTGGAAATAGGGGTGGCGGAAAGCTTAAGCTTGAGCCTTGTCAAACAAGCATTTTTCATGGCGCGTAGCCTTGAGAAATTGAACTTAATTTGAATACCAAAGGACACGATGATGCGTAAAGTGCAAGTGACACGTGCAGGCAGCGAGCCAGCGGTCGAGCAAACTGAATCGATCGCAGACAGTCTTGTCGAGTCGATCATGCTGCGACCGGATGGGTATTACTGGCAGACGCCTGACGGTAAACAGGACTTCGGGCCGTTCGAAAGTATGGAGCTGGCCTTGGCCGACAGGGGGGCTGCCGACGAGCAGGCTCCGGAGCCAGGTGAAACGCTTCAGGAGGCCGAAGACGAAATCGGCATCGCCGGTTGGATCGATCCTGAAACAGGAGAGCCAGCGGAGGGTCAGTCGCCGCCTCGGTTTGAAGAAGAGTGACCTTGCCTGGCAGATTGCGCAGGCGCTCCGGTCGCGGTCAAAGAGCATTCGATAAATTCACACTCGGTCTTTAGCGAGAACACCATGAAAATCAACAAGCCTGCCGATTTGCCGGATGCGGAACGTGAACGCGGCATGCGCCTCGCCCGCAAAACGTATGCCTGCCGATTGCCGCTCAAGCTGGCGTCCAGGCTGGAGGCCCTTTGTGAGATGCATCCGGAAAAAACGCGCACTCAGATCATGGGGGATCTGCTTGGCTTGGGCCTGGCTGAAGTAGAGCGCGTCGGGTCTGGAGCCGCTGCTGGACCAGCCGGGTTTCAGCCCGACAAGAGGCAGCCGATCTACCTGCTGAACGGACCGTTTGCAGAGTTTCACGGCCTCATCCGCAAGCATCACCTCGCCATGGAGCAGGAGCTTGCCACAGACGATCCACAGGCGGCGTATCCGGTGGATGAATACCAGCTGGGCGATGCTGAGTAGGGCGTGCCAGCCTTGCGTTAGCGGCCCCGCAAAAACAGCTTGTCCAGATCCGTGATGCTGACCTGCCGCCAAGTGGGGCGCCCGTGGTTGCATTGGTCAGAGCGGTCGGTGGCTTCCATCTGGCGCAGCAGCGCATTCATTTCTTCCAGCGTCAGGCGGCGGTTGGCGCGCACTGCGCCGTGGCAGGCCATGGTGGACAGCAATTCGTTTTGGGCACGTTGAATGACGGTGCTGGCGTCGTGCTGCGCCAATTCCGCCAGCACGCCTCTGGCCAACTCGGTGGCGTCGCCTTGGGCCAGGGTGGTCGGCACTGCCCGTACCGCCAGGGTCCTGGGTGAAAAAGGGGTGATTTCCAGACCCAGGATTTTCAGGGTGTCGCTGTGGGCTTCGGCGGTGGCGACCTCGCTCGGAGTGGCGGCAAAGGTGGCAGGAATCAGCAGCGGCTGGCTCGCCAGTCCGGGCAACGCGCGGCCTTTGCCAGCGGCATCGGTTGAACCTTTAACGCCTGCTTCCAGGTTTTGGAGCAGCCACTGGGCCTTGAGCCGCTCGTAGACGATGCGCTCGTGTGCGGCATGCATGTCCACAATGATGAGGCCCTGGGTGTTTTCCGCCAGGATGTAAATGCCCTGCAATTGCGCCAGCGCCCGGCCCAGTGGCCAGTCGTCAGCTGGCGGTGCCGGGTTTGCGCCCAGGGCGGTCGGTGCCGGCTCGCTCTTGTGCCAAAGCATTCCCAGCTCGCTGACCCGGTGTCCGGCAGTTGCTTCAAAATTGATAGCTGGCTGCGCAGAGTACATGGGGGCTGGAGGTCTATTTAATGCATAAATAGCCGGTGATGAGGGGGCTCGGAGCTGCTCCGGCTGGCTTGCCCCATCGGTCTGTCCGGTGGCGAGGTCCGTCTGTGCGGCCGTGGCGGCACGCGGCGCGGCCAGCGCGTCCTCCACCGCGTGGCGCACCGCCTGGTGTACTTCGCGGCTGTCGCGAAAGCGCACTTCGATCTTGGTCGGATGCACGTTGACATCCACCCGGGTCGGGTCGATCTCGATGTACAGCGCATACACCGGCTGGCGGTGGCCGTGCAGCACGTCTTCATAGGCGCTGCGGGCGGCGTGCGTCAGCACCTTGTCGCGCACAAAGCGACCGTTGACGTAGCAAAACTGCTGGTCGGCCCGCGAGCGTGCGGCGTCGGGAATGCCGGCGCGGCCCCACACCCGGATGCGAGGCGTGCTCTCCGAGCGGCCGGGGCTGGCGCTGGTCTGGTAGTCCACCCATACCGAGCGCTCCACAAAGTCGGGACCCAGCACATCGGCCAGGCGTTGCTCCAACGCGGCGAGTCCATGGGTACGGCTTTCACAGCGGCGCCATTGCTCCACCAGTTTGCCCTCGTGCCAGATGGCAAAACCGACATCGGGCCGCGCCAGCGCGTGCCGGCGCACCGCCTCGACGCAGTGCGCCAGCTCGGTGGCGTCGGTCTTGAGGAATTTGCGTCGCGCCGGGGTGCTGAAAAACAATTCTTTCACCTCCACCGTGGTGCCGCTGCTGCGCGCCACCGGTTTCAGCTCGCCGCTGCGGCCATCCAGAAAATAGGCACTGTTTTGGCCGCTAGCCCTCGACAGTATTGCGCAGTCAGCTATTGAATTAATAGCGGCCAGGGCCTCACCGCGAAATCCCATGGTGGCCACCGATTCCAGCTCGGGCAGGCTGCTGATCTTGCTGGTGGCGTGGCGCTTGAGGGCCAGCGGCAGTTCTTCGCGCAGGATGCCTGCGCCGTCGTCTTCCACCGCAATCAGCCGCACCCCGCCGGCCAGCAGCCGCACCGTGACCTGCGTGGCCCCGGCGTCCAGCGCGTTGTCCACCAGCTCGCGCACGACCGAAGCCGGGCGCTCCACCACCTCACCGGCGGCAATCTGGCTGATCAGCTCGTCGGGCAGTTCACGAATGGGGCGGCGGGGGGAGGGAGTCAGGACGGCGTTCACAGGGAGGCATTCTAGGACCTTGCGGGCCAGACCGCAGCCACCCGAAGTGGGCAAGCCCTGTCCCCAACTGATTGGCAGGGATAATCCAGCCCCATGGAATTCATTACTTATCTCTTCGACTTCATTCTCCACGTGGACAAATACCTGGAGGCCTTTGTGCGCAACTACGGCCTGTGGGTCTATGCGCTGCTATTTTTGGTGATCTTTGTGGAGACCGGGTTGGTGGTCATGCCGTTCTTGCCGGGCGACTCGCTGCTGTTTGTGGTGGGTGCCATGTGCGGCGTCGGGCTGATGAGTTACCCGCTGTCGGTCGGGCTGCTGCTGGCGGCGGCCGTGCTGGGCAACCAGTCCAATTACGCCCTGGGCCGTCACTTTGGGCCCCGGGTCTTCAAGTGGGAAGACTCCCGACTGTTCAACAAAGCGGCCTTCAACCGGGCCCATGATTTTTACGAGCGCTACGGCGGTATCACCATCGTGGCTGCGCGCTTCATGCCTTTTGTGCGCACGTTTGCGCCTTTTGTGGCGGGTGTGGCGAAGATGAGCCGGACCCGGTTCACCTTTTTTGATGTGACCGGCGGCGCGCTTTGGGTGGTCGGCATCATCACCATCGGTTATTTTTTCGGCAACTTTCCGTTTGTGAAAGCGCATCTGGAAAAAATCATCTGGGCCATGATTCTGATTCCCGGGCTGGTGATCATGTTGGGCGCCTGGAAGTCGCGCCGCAAGGTGTGAGCCAACGCAGTTTGAATTACACCGTGCGCTTGGCGCTTTCCTCATTCACCCCCGCATAAACGACGATTTTGCTGGCTGCGTGATAGCTGTATGAACAGCCGACATTGCTGAAAAGACGGGAGTGTTTGTGCGCCGCGCCTGTGGCGTTCATTCGTCGTCAGGCGCTGGGGTTGTGTGAGTGATGCTCGCCGGTTCGGGCACCGTGGCTGGCTAGAACGCGTGAAGCATTCCACCCATTTGGGACACCCAGCCGTTGTTGGTCAGCACGAGCATGTCCATGCTTGGGGCGGGCGTTTTTTCAGCCTCAACGGCCTCCTTCAGGCGTCCTCCAATAGCCGCCAAAACATCAGATTTGCGATTCCGCAAGAAAACACATAAGCGCGGTAACTATAAACGACATCTTTTGAGCCACCTTCATCTCTGAATCAGGATGAATTTGTCAAATCATGTACACTTTCAATGTGTACATAAAGGAGACTGTCATGCCGAGAGCCGCTGTAGAAAACAATAGCCGGGTCGCGTTGCGAATTCTTCCGGCTGACAAAGCCAGGCTCATGCGTGCCTCGGCTTTAGCGCATACCGACCTGACGGATTTCATTTTGCGCAATGTCCTGCGCGCCGCCGATGCGGTGATTGAGCAGGCTGAGCGGGTGGTGCTTTCTGAGCGTGACAGTCTGCGGGTTTTGGAGTTGCTGGAACATCCACCCACCCCGAATGCCCGCCTCGTGGAGGCTGCGCGTGCCTTGCCGGGTCAGACATGACATTACCGCCATGGCATGAAGAGCCGATTTCCAAAAAACATGACCGTCAGGGCTTCGATTGCGGTCAACCCGAGCTCAATGAGTTTTTGCGGAACCATGCCAGGCAAAGCCACGAGCGTGGTGCTGCAAAAACTTTTGTGGCGATTGATGCTGGCAATAGCAAAACGGTCCATGGTTATTACAGCCTCAGCCCTGCGTCAGTTGACTATGCACGTACACCCGTGATCGCTCGCCGCGGCCTTGGCCGATATGACATTGGCGCCTTCCGCCTGGGGCGGCTTGCCGTTCGCCTTGATCTGCACGGTCAGGGTTTGGGTGGGCAGTTGCTTCTGGCCGCTGGGCGTCGCTGCCTGCGTGTGGCTGAAGAGATTGGCGGCACAGTCATGCTGATCGACGCCAAAAATGACCAGGTTGCCGCTTGGTATGTCAGCTATGGCGCGTTGCCATTGCTCGATGCACCGTTGACACTTTTGCTCCCGCTTGATCTGGTGGCCGCCGCAATAAAGGCTGCACGCAAACCTTAAACGGTGCGATTCCTGGCCAGCGGCGGATTCTTTGAGAAGTAGCCTTCGATGCCGCGCATCAGGGCGCTGGCCAGTTGCTCCTGGTAGTCGTCACTGTTGAGTTTGGCTTCTTCCTCGGGGTTGCTGATGAAAGCGGCTTCCACCAGCACACTGGGGATATCGGGCGCTTTGAGCACCGCAAAGCTGGCTTGCTCAACCTTGCCTTTGTGCAGTTTGCCGACCCGGCCGATTTCGCCCAGCATGGCGCTGCCCAGCTTCAGGCTGTCGTTGATCTGGGCGGTGGTGCTCATGTCGAGCAGGGCGCGTTTGACTTGTTCGTCCTTGGCTTTCACATTCAAGCCGCCGACCTGATCCGCCTTGTTTTCCTTGGCCGCCATCCAGCGCGCGGCCGTGCTGGAGGCGCCGCCCTGGCTCAGCGCAAAGACGCTGGCGCCCTGCGGGTGGGGCGTGAAAAACGCATCGGCATGGATGCTGATAAACAGGTCCGCTTGCACATGCCTGGCCTTTTGAACACGAACGCCCAGCGGCACAAAGAAATCGGCATCCCGCGTGAGGTAGGCGCGCACGGTGTTGCCATGGATGCTGGCCGCATTGATGCGGTCACGCAGCCGGTGCGCCAGGCGCAGCACCACGTCTTTTTCGCGGGTGCCGCCGGGGCCGATGGCGCCGGGGTCCTCGCCACCGTGGCCGGGATCCAGGGCAATGATGATCAGGCGGTCGGTGGCTGTGGGCGTTTCTACTGTGTTTTTGGGGTCACTAAAAAACTTTAAGCCATTTCGGTCTCTAGCCCCAGTCGATACTTCGCTAGCAGCTATAGATTGTGTAGCAACTGGGGGCTTGGTCGGTGTCGCTTTGACCGCTTGGGCTTGGCCATCGTCCTTGGCGCCCAGCTTCTGGTTTTGCTGGGCGATGAGTTCGCCCAAAGGGTCGGCGGCTGGCTTGACGAGTGCGCTGTCTTTGAGGCGTTCGGCTATCAGTGCCTCCAGCGGGTCCGTTACCTGGGTCGGGTACAAGTCAAACACCAGCCGGTGCCGGTAGGCCGCCACCGGAGTCAGTGTGAATACCTGCGGTGTAACGGCCTGTTTCAGGTCCAGCACCAGACGCACCACGCCGGGCGCATTTTGTGCCACCCGAATACCGGCAATGTTGGGGTCGTTGGCCCCCACCTTGGCCACCAGTTCTTTCAAGGCCGGATTGAGGTCAACGCCCTCGATATCAACCGCCAGGCGCGGCGGGTTGGCGATGAAAAACTGTTTGACCGTGAGGGCCGTGTCCGATTCGATGGTGACACGCGAGTAGTCGGGCGCCGGCCATACCCGCACCGCAATGATGGTGGCACCGCGTGCCAGGTGTTGTGCGCCCAGCAAAAGCACCAGCGCACCGGACTGCAAGAGGCTGCGGCGTTTCATGGGCGGGCCCCGTCATCTTTACGTTCGAGCGACCGGCCAGGGTTGACGGCCTGCAGCAACGCAACGCCAATCTCGGTTTGCGCGCTCAGGGTTACCTGCCGGGCGTCATCATCCAGTGCTTCCAGCTGAATGACCAGATCAGCGCGCGGCAGGAAACCGGCCGCTTGTTCCGGCCATTCGGCCAGCTTGAGACCGGGGCTGGAAAAGATGTCGCGAAAGCCGGCGTCTTCCCATTCGCGCGGGTCGCTGAAGCGGTAGAAGTCAAAGTGCCAGACATTCAGGCCCGGCAGTTCGTAGGGCTCCACCACGGCGTAGGTCGGGCTTTTAACCCGGCCCGGCACCCCCAGGGCGCGCAGCAAATGGCGCACCAGCGTGGTCTTGCCGGCACCCAGGTCGCCGTGCAACTCAATAAAGGCGTGGCGCAGGGCCGGCTGCGCGGCCAGCGCAGCGGCAAACAATTGCGTGGCCATCTCGTCGGGCCAGCGCAGGCTTTTTACAATGGGAGCGTGACCGACTCCAAAACGCATATCAACAGCAGCCAATGGGTGTCCAGAATTCAGGCGTGGGCCCGGGAACTGGGATTCTCCCAAATTGGCGTGGCCGGTGTGGATTTGTCTTCATCTGAGATCGGATTATCGGCCTGGCTGGCCCGCGGCTTCCATGGTGATATGGGCTATATGGCGGCGCACGGCCTCAAACGCGCCCGACCCGCCGAGCTGGTACCCGGCACCGTGAGCGTCATCACCGTCCGCATGGACTACCTGCCCACTGCCACGCCCGATGGCTGGCAGGCCCTTGAATTTGACCGGTTGACGCGCCCCGGCGAGGGCATTGTGTCGATTTACGCCCGGGGGCGGGACTACCACAAGGTATTGCGTAGTCGCTTGCAAAAGCTCAGCGACCGCATCGCCGCTGAGGTCGGGCCGTTTGGTCATCGCGTGTTTACCGATTCGGCGCCGGTGCTGGAGGCCGAACTGGCGGCGCGCAGTGGCCAAGGCTGGCGCGGCAAGCACACGCTGCTGCTCAGTCGCGAGGCCGGTTCCATGTTTTTCCTGGGCGAGATTTATGTGGACCTGGCGCTGCCCTTGAGCGCGCCGCTGACGGCGCACTGTGGCCGCTGCCAGGCCTGTATCGACGTCTGCCCGACGCAGGCCATTGTGGCGCCGCACCAGCTCGATGCCCGGCGCTGCATCTCGTACCTCACCATCGAACATGCGGGGCCGATCCCGCTGGAACTGCGGCCCTTGATCGGCAACCGCATCTACGGTTGCGACGACTGCCAGCTGATTTGCCCGTGGAACAAGTTTGCCCAGCGCAGTGTCTTGCCCGATTTTGATGAGCGTCAGGGCTTGGCGGGCAGCCAGCTGGTAACCCTGTTTGGCTGGACGGAAGAAGATTTTTTGCGCTTCACCGAAGGCAGTCCGATCCGGCGCATCGGGCACGAACGCTGGCTGCGCAATATTGCAGTGGCCCTCGGCAATGCGCTGCGCGCGGCTGCCGATTCCGAGCGCTGCAACGCGCTGCGTGTGGGTCCAGACCCGGAACTGCTCCAGGCCCTTGTAGCGCGCTCGAACCACCCCAGCGACTTGGTGCGTGAACACGTCGCCTGGGCGCTGGGAGTTTAAGTGTTTTAGGCCTCTAGCCCCCGTCGAATAAGCGCAAGAAACTACTAAATTTATAGCGGCCTCAGCACCCCGAGCGCAAACGGCAAACTCACCATCCCCAGCAGGGTGGACAGCGTGACCAGCCCGGCGACATAGGCGCCGTCATAGCCCATGCGTGCCGCCAGCACGTAACAGCTGGAGGCGGTCGGCAAGGCGGAAAATGCCAGCAGCACGGTGGTCTGAACCGGGTCGAGGTGAAACAGGCGCGCGAACCCCAGCGCCACCAGCGGCAGCAGGAAATGCCGGATCGCCAGCAACGCTACCGCCAGCGTCTTGGCTTTGCTGAGTGCCCCGAACTGCATGCCGGCACCCGCCGCCATCAGACCCAGCGCCAGAGAGGCCGCTCCGATGCGGCTGACCGTGGGCTCCAGCCACACCGGCAGCGTAAAACCCAGTAAATTCGCCGCCAGGCCGGATGCCGTGCCAATGATGAGCGGGTTGCGCACCAGCTCGCGCAGAAAGCCACGCTGGGCATGACGGGCCATGGGCCATACGGCAGCCACGTTGAGAATCGGCACACAGACGCCGATCAGTACCGCAATCAACAGCAAGCCCTGCGGGCCCGCCAGGCGGTCTGCCAATGCCAGGGCGATGAATGAATTGAAGCGAAAAGCGATCTGCGCGCTGGCCGCATGCTCCCGGGTGGGGATGTGTCGGCCCAGCCATGGCCAACGAGGGAGTGAATAGGCCAGGGCGATGCCCGTGAACGTCACGGCCCAGCCGGCACCGATCAGGCTGGAGGCGGAGGCAATGTCCAGCGGGCTTTTCACAATGGAATGAAAGAGCAGAACCGGGAAGAACAGGAAATACACCAGGGTCTCGACCTGCGCCCACACCGTGCGGTTGAGGGCGGTGTAGCGGCACACCAGGTAGCCGAACAGGATCAGGGAGAAGTCGGGGAATAAGAGTTGGGCGTAATTCACGCGTCAAGAATACCAGCCAAATTAACCAAAAAAAGAGGCAACCTTGCGGGTTTGCACCTACGTGCCAAACACCGCCAGGATCAGCGGTGCGACGGTAAACTGTGTGTTGAATTTTCATTCAATCCGGACCTTGAGGAGCAACACCACATGCATCGTCGAACTTTATTTGCGTTAAGTCTGTTCGCTGCCGCTGGTGCCGCCATGGCGCAGGCTTATCCCAACAAGGTCATCAAGCTGCAGGTGCCATTTGCGCCGGGCGGTACCACGGACATCATTGCCCGCACGATCTCGGACGCGCTGGGCAAGGCCTTGGGCCAGACGGTGGTGGTCGAGAACAAGGCTGGCGGCGGCGTGATTGGTACCAACGAGACGGCCAATCTCAAACTCGAGTGACGACCGACGCGCTGCGTGGTGATGCATCCATTGATGCCTTCATCGACGCCTTGTGGCTGGAAGAGGGTTTGTCCAAAAACACCCTCACGGCCTACCGACGCGATCTGACGCTGTATGCCGCGTGGCTGCAGGGTCGCGAGCGGGGGTTGACGGATACGATGGAGAGCGACCTGAACGGGTACTTTGCCGCGCAACACAGCACAACCAAGGCCACCACGGCGAACCGGCGGCTGACGGTTTTCAAGCGCTACTTCCGCTGGGCCTTGCGCGAGCACCTCATCACATCTGATCCGACGCTCAAACTGCAGGCCGCCAAGCAGGCACTGCGGGTGCCCAAGACCTTGACGGAATCACAAGTCGAGGCGCTGCTGGCGGCGCCTGATACCAGCACCGCTTTAGGCGTGCGCGACCGCACCATGCTGGAGCTGATGTATGCCAGTGGCCTGCGCGTCAGTGAGTTGGTGACGCTCAAGGTGTTCAATGTGAGCCTGTCGGAAAACGTGTTGCGTGTGTTTGGCAAAGGCAACAAGGAACGGCTGGTACCTTTCGGCGAGGTGGCCAGTGTCTGGATCACGCAGTACCTGGCCGGGGCACGCCCCAGCCTGCTGGCGGGCAAGCAGACCGAGGACCTGTTTGTGACCCATCGAGGGCCCAAGGTCGGCACCGCCATGAGCCGTGTCATGTTCTGGATGATTGTCAAAAAATATGCACGCAGCGCGGGTATCACAGCACCTTTGTCACCCCACACCTTGCGCCATGCGTTTGCGACTCATCTGCTGAACCATGGTGCTGATCTGCGCGCGGTGCAGATGTTGCTCGGTCATGCCGATATTTCAACCACGACCATCTACACCCATGTGGCACGCGAACGGCTGAAGGCTTTGCACGCCCAGCATCACCCCCGCGGCTAGCGCCTGTGCCAGGCGTTCTTCGACCGGCGTGTGGTTTAGTCCCCGAGCGTCTCGGCCCAGGCCAGGGCTTGCAGATGGGCCCAGTTCACCTGTTGATTGGTCAAATGCAGGGACTTGGCAATTTTGGCAAACACCGCATCGTCGGCGCTTTCGCAGGCCTTTGCCAATTCCAGAAATGGTGCCAGCACGCCCGTGTGATGCAGCAGTGCATTGACCACTGTTTCAGGCAGAGAAATGGACTCAAGCGCCTTGTTCAACGGTATGCCCAGCATGGTATCGAGCAAAGAAAATACGCCGACGACAAAGGCGTTGTCGCATTCTTCGGGCGACAGCAGTTCCGCCGCCAGGAGTTCCATCAACCGTCCGCGTACGACGGCCATGCTGCCGACCGCTGGCGGCGCGCCATTGGAGCGTGAGGTCGTCATCAGCAGGGCCGCCCAGCGAAACAGCTTTTTAAGGCCAAGAATCATGATTGCATGGCGAAAGGACGTGATCTTGCAACTCAGCCCAAACCCCGATGAATTGATAAAACGCAGAAGGTTGAACGACAGCGTGGGATCCCTTTTGAGAACCTCTTCAATTTCGACGGTACTGGCCTGCTTGCGCACCAGGTTGATCAGCTGAATGATGGCGGCCTGCGCTGGCCGGAGGGTTTGCGCTGTGAAGAGTACTGGTTTTGCAAACCAGTAGCCCTGAAACAGTTTGATGCCAAGGCCCGCCACCAGTTCGTATTGGGCAGCGGTCTCCACTTTTGCAGCAATGAGCCGGGCGTTGGCGTTTTTTTGCGCCAGGTGGACGAGCGTGTTGACGGCCTCGGGTGGGAGTCTTGAAATATCGAGTTTGATGAACGAGGCCAAGGGCAGCCAGCTGGCATAGGGCCGGGTCAACACGGTGTAATCAAAGGATAGCCTGAAGCCCCGCTTGACGATCTCGGTCAGCGTCTGTAAATGCACTTCGATCTCATCGTCTGTAACGGTAGACAACGAAGGTATCTCCAGAACCACCCGGTCAGGTTGAATCAGTTCCAGATGCCCGCCGGCCAGGGTTTCATGGGTGCAATTGATGAAGATGACTTTTCTGTCAAACAGTACCTCGGTGTCTGCGTGCGACAGGACATTGAACAGCATGGCGGCATCGCTTGCCGCAGTGTGTGAAGACGATGTCAGTGAGCGGTCAAATAATTCATAACCGAAAACAGCGCGATCCGGGCCCAGAATGGCTTGACGCGCAATGGCGGTAGGGTCATGGGGGATCGTTTCGGAAGCACTTTCGGTTTCAGGTGAAGTTGACATGACGCGCCAGGAATATGTGATGGCTCATTTTACGGAGCATTCAATGATTGGCGTCGAGTTGTTCGTTGAGTTGATCGGGCGCGGTCTACCTCCTTACAATTCCATGAAAATTGAAGGAATGGAATCGACATGGCAATCTACGAGCTTGACGGCGCGGCCCCCCTCATTTCAGACGCGGCCTGGGTTGCTGACAGTGCCCAGGTGATGGGTGATGTTGAGCTGGCGGATGACGCCAGCGTTTGGTTTGGTGCGGTGATCCGGGGCGATGTCGAATCCATCCGGATTGGCCGACGCAGCAATATTCAGGATATGAGCGTCTTGCACGCTGATGTGGGCATGCCTTTGACGGTGGGCGATGATGTGACGGTGGGACATCAAGTGATGTTGCATGGCTGCACGATTGGCGACGGTTCCTTGATTGGCATCGGCGCTGTCGTGCTCAATGGTGCAAAAATTGGCAAGGGCTGCCTGGTGGGGGCGGGTTCATTGGTGACAGAAGGCAAGGAATTCCCGGATGGCTCGATGATTCTGGGTAGTCCGGCCAAGGTCGTGCGCCAGCTCACGCCAGAGCAATTGGAAGGCTTGCGACTGAGTGCCCAACATTACGTGGACAATGCCCGTCGCTTTCGCTTAGGGCTAAGAAAAATTGCTTAGTGGTCTGCAATGTTTTTTCACGAATTGCAGTTTTGAATCTAAACGGAAAAGTACGTGTCTGAAATTCACAAGTTTTTATTTGATGGCCTGCCGGTGCGCGGCGTGCTGGTGCGGCTGACTGATGCGTGGACTGAAATCCTGCGCCGACGTACCTCGGGCAGTGCGGCGAGCGCTTACCCGTTGCCGGTGCAAAATATGCTGGGCGAGATGGTGGCTGCGGCCGCCTTGATGCAGTCGAACATCAAGTTCAACGGCTCGCTGATATTGCAAATATTTGGCGATGGTCCGGTCAAGCTGGCCGTGGTTGAGGTGCAACCTGATTTCGGTTTGCGGGCAACGGCGACGGTCATCGGTGACATTGCAGCAGATGCTTCTCTGAGCATGCTGGTCAATGTGAACAACGAAGGGAAATGTGCCATCACGCTGGACCCCAAGACCCGATTCCCGGGGCAGCAGCCTTATCAGGGTGTGGTGCCTTTGTTCGGGGATGGGCGTGAGAAGCTCGAGAAGTTGAGCGAAGTACTGGAGCACTACATGCTGCAAAGCGAGCAGCTTGACACGACCCTGGTGCTGGCCGCCAACGATAAAGTGGCAGCCGGCTTGTTGATCCAGCGTTTGCCGCTGGAGGGCAGCGGCAATCTGACTGGCAGCCTGGTGAGCCAGGCCAATGAAGATGAAATTGGCATCAACGAACACTACAACCGGATTGCCATCCTCGCGTCGAGCTTGAAGCGTGAAGAGCTTTTGACGCTGGATGTGGAGACGATTCTGCGGCGGCTATTTTGGGAAGAGTCGTTGACACGCTTTGAGCCCTTGGCGGGCGACACCGCACCACGCTTCTCATGCACCTGCAGTCGCGAACGGGTGAGCAACATGATTCTGGGGCTGGGCCTCGAGGAGGCGCAAAGCATCGTCGCCGAGCGCGGGGATATTGAAGTGGGATGTGAGTTTTGCGGCGCGCAATACCGGTTCGATCCGATTGATGTGACCCAGATTTTCAGGGTGACTGGCGACCTGCCGCCATCGAGCGCCGCAGTGCAGTAAGCGGGCGATCTTATTTGGCGATTTGCACGTAAATCTCGTTGGACTTGACCATACCAAGTTCCATTCTTGCTTTCTCCTCGACCATTTCCAGTCCTTCTTTCAAATCCCGAACTTCGGCGGCCAGTCGATTGTTGGCGAGCAGTGCCTGCTGGTTTTGCTGGTTCTGCGCATTGAGCTGTTCAGTCATGCGCGCAACCGTGGGCACGCTGCCACGGCCAAACCACAGCTGCGCGTGAAGAATCACGAGCAGTGCGATCAGAGCGGCCGGGACAACGCGATGGCCCATGGATGGTTTTAGCGCAGGTTGTAAAAAGCGGCGCGTCCGGGGTAGGTGGCGATGTCACCCAGATCTTCTTCGATGCGCAGCAGCTGGTTGTACTTGGCCATGCGGTCCGAACGGCTCAAGCTGCCGGTCTTGATCTGGCCCGCGTTGGTACCAACCGCGATGTCGGCGATGGTGGAGTCCTCGGTTTCGCCCGAACGGTGGCTGATGACGGCGGTGTAACCCGCACGCTTGGCCATCTCGATGCAGGCAAAGGTCTCGGTCAAGGTGCCGATCTGGTTGATCTTGATCAGGATCGAGTTGGCAATACCCTTGTCGATGCCTTCCTTGAAGATTTTGGTATTGGTGACGAACAGGTCATCACCCACGATTTGCACCTTCTTGCCCAGACGGTCGGTCAGGATCTTCCAGCCATCCCAGTCGTTTTCGGCCATGCCGTCTTCGATGCTGATGATGGGGTATTTGTCAACCCAGGTCGCCAGGACGTTGGTCCACTCTTCAGAGGACAAGGACAATCCTTCGCCCGCAAGATGGTATTTACCGTCTTTGTAGAACTCGCTGGCTGCGCAATCGAGACCGATGGCAATCTGCTCGCCGGCGGTGAAACCAGCTTTGTCAATGGCTTCCAGAATCAACAGGATGGCTGCTTCGTGGCTGGCCACGCTGGGCGTGAAGCCGCCTTCGTCGCCCACAGCGGTACTCATGCCCTTGTCATTGATGATTTTCTTGAGCGCATGGAACACCTCGGCGCCGTAACGCAGTGCTTCGCGAAAGCTGGGTGCTCCCACCGGGATGATCATGAACTCCTGGATGTCCAGGCTGTTGTTCGCGTGCGCGCCACCGTTCACAACATTCATCATGGGAACGGGCATCTGCATTGAGCCCATGCCACCAAAATAGCGGTACAGCGGCAGGCCAGACTCTTCGGCGGCGGCACGGGCTACCGCCATCGAGACTGCCAACATGGCATTGGCGCCCAGACGTGACTTGTTCTCGGTGCCGTCCAGATCAATCAGGGTCTTGTCCAGAAATGCCTGTTCGGACGCATCCAGTCCCAGCACGGCTTCAGAAATTTCAGTATTGATGTGTTCCACGGCTTTGAGCACGCCCTTGCCGAGGTAGCGGCTTTTGTCGCCATCGCGCAGTTCAATGGCTTCACGGCTACCGGTTGAGGCACCCGACGGCACCGCTGCACGGCCCATGGTGCCGGATTCCAGCAATACGTCACATTCCACTGTCGGGTTGCCCCGCGAATCAAGAATTTCACGTCCTACGATGTCAACAATTGCACTCATTGATTTCTTTCAAAAACAAAAAACAAAACGAAGATAAAAAACTAAAAACTATTTTCGAGGAAGCCGTTTTTCTTGGTCACCGCATCGAGTGCGACCAGAGTCTCCAGCAAGGCCCGCATGTGTTTGAGTGGCACGGCATTGGGTCCGTCGCTGAATGCTTTGGACGGGTCCGGATGGGTTTCCATGAACAGACCGGCGACACCCACAGCAACGGCGGCGCGGGCCAGCACAGGCACCATCTCGCGTTGCCCGCCACTGCTGGTGCCCTGACCGCCAGGCAACTGAACCGAGTGCGTGGCGTCGAACACCACCGGGGCGCCGGTCTCGCGCATGATGGCCAGTGAACGCATGTCTGACACAAGGTTGTTGTAGCCAAAACTGACACCCCGTTCGCAGGCCATGAAGTTGTCTTCTTCCAGACCCATTTCACGTGCAGCAGCCCGCGCCTTGTCGATCACATTTTTCATGTCGCCAGGTGCCAGAAACTGCCCTTTTTTGATATTGACCGGCTTGCCCGACTGCGCCACGGCGCGGATGAAGTCGGTCTGGCGGCACAAAAAAGCAGGGGTTTGCAAGACATCCACCACCGAGGCCACTTGTGCGATCTGATCTTCCGAATGTACGTCGGTCAAAATGGGCAGATTGAGTTCGCGTTTGACTTTGGCCAGTATTTCGAGCCCTTTGTCGATGCCGGGGCCGCGAAACGTGCTGCCGCTGGAGCGGTTGGCCTTGTCAAAACTGCTCTTGAAGATGAACGGAATCCCCAGACTGGCCGTGATTTCCTTCAAGGTGCCGGCCGTGTCCATCTGTAGTTGTTCTGACTCGATGACGCAGGGACCTGCGATGAGAAAGAAGCGCTGCTGCAAACCAATATCAAACCCACATAATTTCATCAGGCAACCGCTTTCAAGTTTTTACCCGCTGTTTGGTGGTCCAGTGCCGCCTTGACAAAAGCATTGAACAGAGGATGTCCATCCCAGGGGGTCGACTTGAATTCAGGGTGAAACTGCACACCCATGAACCAGGGGTGGACGTTCTGCGGCAGTTCGACAATTTCGGTCAGCTGTTCGCGTTGCGTCAGGGCCGAAATCACAAGCCCGGCCTTGCGCAGTGTGTCCAGGAAATGCACGTTGGCCTCATAGCGGTGGCGATGGCGTTCGGTGACAACGTCACCGTAGATTTTGTGCGCCAGTGTGCCTTTGACCACGTCCGAACTTTGCGCGCCCAAGCGCATGGTGCCACCCAGATCAGAATTCTGATCACGGGTTTTGATGGAGCCGTCTTCGTCTTTCCATTCAGTGATCAAGGCAATCACGGGATTGGGGCTGTTGGGCGCGAACTCTGTGCTGTTGGCGTCTGTCAGACCCGCTACATGCCGGGCAAACTCGATAGTTGCCACTTGCATCCCGAGGCAGATACCCAGGTAGGGGACTTTGTTTTCCCTGGCAAAACGAGCTGCACAAATCTTGCCCTCAACGCCGCGAATACCGAAACCGCCCGGAACCAGAATCGCATCAAATTTGGCGAGTTGCTTCACGCTGTCCGGCGTGATGGTCTCGGAATCGATGTAGTCAATCTTCACGCGCACATGGTTTTTCATGCCGGCATGGCGCATTGCTTCATTGAGCGACTTATAGCTGTCACTCAAGTCCACATACTTGCCGACCATGGCGATGTTGACTTCGCCTTGAGGGTGTTCTGTTTCATACACCAGATCGTCCCAGCGCTTCAAATTGGCTGGTGGCGTGTTCAGGCGCAGTTTGTCGCAAATCAGGCCGTCCAGGCCCTGTTCATGCAGCATGCGTGGCACTTTGTAGATGGTGTCCACGTCCCACATGGAGATGACACCCCAGTCGGGCACGTTGGAAAACAGGGAGATTTTTTGCCGCTCCTCTTCCGGGATGGGCCGGTCGGCACGGCAGATCAGTGCATCGGCCTGAATGCCGATTTCACGCAGCTGCTTGGCCGTGTGCTGGGTAGGTTTGGTTTTGAGTTCGCCGGCCGCTGCAATCCACGGCACGTAGCTCAAATGCACAAAGGCGCTGTTGTTGGGGCCCAACTTCAGGCTCATCTGGCGGACCGCTTCCAGAAACGGCAACGATTCAATGTCACCCACGGTGCCGCCAATTTCGACAATGGCGACATCGACCGCTTCGGGTGTGCCAATGCGGGCACCACGTCTGACGAAATCCTGGATTTCGTTGGTAACGTGCGGAATAACCTGAACCGTTTTGCCCAGGTAGTCGCCACGGCGCTCTTTTTCCAGCACGCTTTTATAGATCTGGCCGGTGGTGAAGTTGTTGGCTTTGCGCATCCGTGTTTCCACAAAGCGCTCATAGTGGCCGAGGTCGAGATCGGTTTCGGCGCCATCGTCGGTCACGAATACTTCGCCATGCTGAAATGGCGACATCGTGCCGGGATCGACGTTGAGGTACGGGTCAAGCTTGATTAAAGTGACTTTGAGGCCTCGCGATTCCAGAATCGCTGCTAAGGAGGCTGAGGCGATTCCCTTGCCAAGGGAAGACACCACACCGCCGGTGACGAAGACAAATTTGGTCATGTCAGAGGGAGCTGCACGCTCGGGGAGGTGGTAAAGCGAGATTATAGGTGCCTTGTCTGCTACATTGCGGCCCATGAATGACCTTGCTGGTAAACACATTGTTCTCGGGCTCACCGGTGGTATCGCCTGTTACAAGGCGGCCGAACTGTGCCGCGCTCTGATCAAAGAGGGCGCAACGGTGCAGGTGGTAATGACCGCAGCGGCAGAGCAATTTATTACGCCGGTCACCATGCAGGCCTTGAGTCAGCGCACTGTCTACGACTCGCAGTGGGATGCGCGTGAGTCCAATAACATGCCTCACATCAACCTCAGTCGCGAGGCCGACGCGATTCTGATCGCGCCCTGTAGCGCTGATTTCATGGCCAAACTTCTGCATGGTCGGGCGGATGATCTGTTGAGCTTGATGTGCCTGGCGCGTCCGCTGGATCAGGTGCCCTTGCTGCTCGCGCCCGCCATGAACCGTGAAATGTGGGCGCATCCGGCCACCCGACGCAACGTGGCCCAGCTGACAGCAGACGGGGCCATGATTTTTGACGTTGGCCGTGGCGATCAGGCCTGTGGCGAAACGGGCGACGGCCGCATGTTGGAGCCCCAGGAGTTGCTGGACGACGTGATTGCATTTTTCCAGCCCAAAATGCTCCTCGGTCAGCACGTGCTGGTCACTGCCGGCCCCACCTATGAAGCGATTGACCCGGTTCGCGGCATCACCAACTTGTCGAGCGGAAAAATGGGATTTGCCATTGCGCGGGCCGCCCGTGAGGCGGGAGCTGACGTGACGCTGGTGGCGGGGCCAGTGCATTTACCCACGCCGCGTGGCGTGACCAGAATTGACGTCAACTCAGCACAAAATATGCTTCAAGCCGCCGTAGAACGTGCGCAGGCAGCTAGTATTTTTATAGCAACTGCGGCTGTGGCAGATTGGCGTCCGGCAAACGCGGCAGAGCAAAAAATCAAGAAGGACGGCTCGGGCGAGGTACCCAGGATGACATTCGTGGAAAATCCGGACATTTTGGCCATCCTGGCCCAGTCGCCACGGGGGCAGTCCGGTGATCTTTATTGCGTGGGCTTTGCCGCCGAGAGTCAGGATCTGCTGGCCAACGCACAGGCCAAGCGCCTGCGCAAAGGGGTTCCTCTGCTGGTGGGTAATATCGGCCCGGCCACTTTTGGGCAGGATGACAATGCGCTGCTGTTGGTGGATGCGTTAGGCACGAAAGACCTGGCACGCGATTCCAAGCTTGCGCTTGCTCGCAAATTAATAGCGGAAATATCAACAAGAATAAGGGCTAGAGGCTAATATGATGAAAATTGATGTCAAGATCATGGACTCACGCATGGCGGACCAGTTGCCGGCCTATGCGACGCCCGGCAGCGCCGGGCTCGATTTGCGGGCCTGCCTGAGTGAGCCGCTGACCTTGCAGCCCAACGCGTGGCAACTGGTGCCCACCGGTATCGCCATTTACCTGGCTGATCCGAATTTTGCAGCGATCATCTTGCCGCGTTCAGGCTTGGGTCACAAGCACGGCATCGTGCTGGGCAATCTGGTCGGTTTGATTGACAGCGATTACCAGGGGCAGCTTATGGTGAGTGCCTGGAATCGCAGTGACGTCGCCTTCACCATCGAGCCGATGGAGCGCATTGCACAACTGGTCATCGTTCCTGTGGTGCAGGCCCAGTTCAATGTGGTGACCGAATTCCCCGCCAGTGCGCGCGGGGAGGGGGGCTACGGTTCTACCGGGAAAACCTAGCACCCCCCTGTTGCGGCTCACTCCGTGTAGCCGCCTCTCCCCCCAGGGGGACAACCCCAGTGGCCCGGCGAAGCCGGTTCCACGGGGTTCCCTGTTTTGGGCAACTGGTGGCAGCCGGATCTATCAGTGCAAGGTATCGTTGCCGGGGGCTGCTGCATGCAGGGGCTGAATCTTGAAAAAACCGGTTCCGGCCGAGCCACGGCCAATTTCTTCTTCAGTGGCTTCCCGAATCGCCTCGACCGTCAGGCTCAGGCGCAAAGCGATACCCGCCAGGGGATGATTCCCATCCAGCACGACATGCTCCGGATAGATTTCTGTGACGGTGTACAACGCATTTTTGGGTGCGTCCGGGTTACAGCCTGCGGGCAGTGATGCGCCTTCGAACGTCATGCCTTCTTCCAGTTCTGCTGGGAAGAGCTTGCGAGATTCCAGAAATACCAGCTGATCGTTGAAGTCGCCGAATCCTTGTTCAGGTTCGATTTGCAGGGCAATCTCTGCGCCTACTTCATGGCCCTGCAAGGCTTCTTCAATGGCTTGAAAGAGGTCTTCGCCGCCAACCAGAAACTCGACCGGGTCGTCCAGCACGTCAAGTTCCTCGCCCAAGGTGTCTTCCAGCGTCCAGGTCAGAGCGACCACACATTGTTGTTTGATTTTCATAGGAGAATTGTCGCAGTTTGAAAATTAACGGGAGAAGCGTATGGATGTGAGTCAATCCCTGCAATTGTTGGGCGGTTTGAGTCCCCAATTATTCATGAAGCGGCATTGGCAAAAAAAGCCCTTGCTGGTGCGACAGGCAATTCCCAACTTCAAGCCTTTGCTGGACCGTGCTGAGTTGTTTGAACTGGCGTCTCATGAGGACGTTCAGGCGCGTCTGGTGATTCAGGAGCCTGGAAAGACGCCGGGCTGGCGCTTAAAAAATGGGCCGTTTGAGCGGCGTGCAATACCGGCCCTGAAGCGCCCGGGCTGGACGATTTTGTTGCAAGGGGTTGATCTGCAGCATGATGCCGTCCATGCGCTGATGAATAAATTTCGTTTTGTGCCGGACGGGCGACTCGATGATTTGATGATCAGCTATGCCACCGAGGGTGGTGGCGTTGGGCCACACTACGACAGCTATGACGTTTTTTTGCTGCAGGCACAGGGTCGCAGACGCTGGCGAATCGGGCGTCAAAAAGACAAGACCCTGCAGCCGGATGTTCCGCTGAAGATCCTCGCCAACTTTGAGCCGGAACAGGAGTTTGTGCTGGAGCCCGGGGATATGTTGTACTTGCCGCTTCTTCATGCCCATGACGGCATTGCGATAGATGAATGCATGACGTATTCCATCGGTTTCAGGTCGCCCGGCCGGGGTGAACTGGCCCGTGAACTGTTGCAGCGTCTGGCTGAAGATGCGCAAGACGTCGTCGGAGTTTCTGTGTATCGGGATCCATATCAGGCGGCGGTAGGTCAACCCGGTGAAATTCCGATGCAAATGGTCGAGTTTGCGCGTGATGCCCTGCAAGGGGCGCTTAAAGACCCCGACGCCCTTGGGCGGGCTTTGGGTGAGTATTTGACCGAGCCTAAACCCAATGTCTGGTTTGAGACAGCCGAGCCGGGAGCCACGCAATCAGATGAGACCGTGCGCCTTGATCGTCGTACAAAAATGATGTTCGATGCCCGGCACATCTTTATTAACGGTGAAAGTTTCAGGGCGTCCGGCCGTGACGCCACACTGATGCGGCGTTTGTCAGATGAACGCTGCCTCAGCCGGCAGGACTTGGGGCGGACCAGCGCCGAAGCCCGGTCTTTGCTGCAATCCTGGTGCGAGGCGGGGTGGTTGCATGGACTCTGAGAATGAGAAGCCCGCCTTGGCGAATACCTCACCCGAACCTTTGGCCAGTGGCCGATTTTCCGGTCGCGAAGCATTTCAGCAACTGGTGCGTGACGCGTTTAGTCATGCGGCCCGCGAGGGGTGGCAAGAGATCATTTTGAGTGATGCCACCTTCGAGGATTGGCCTTTGCACGAGCGCTCGGTGGTTGAATCCTTGCATGCCTGGTCGGCGTCTGGTCGACGCATGATCATGCTGGCGACTCGTTATGACGAGGTCATGCGAAACCATGCCCGTTTCGTATCGTGGCGAAAAACCTGGGGGCATATCATCGACTGCAGGGTTTGCCGTGCGGCGGCCCCGGCCGACTTTCCCAGCGCAATCTGGAGCCGGGCCTGGTCAATGCATCGCCTGGATCCGCAGCGCAGTAACGGCGCCTGTGGTTATGGCCGGGAACGTTGGATCCAACTCAGGGAAGTCCTGGATGAAAAAATCCGTGATAGCTCTCCCGGGTTTCCTGTTTCCACATTGGGTTTGTAATTGGATGTTGTCCAAATGCGCGTGGGATGACAAATTTTTCGTCTTATAATTCTGAGCTAGGCAAAAAGAGCTCGAGTCATTTTGCCTAGTCCGTGCAGTTTTTCTGCACTGACAATTTCCGGAAGTTGTTTCGTTAACTCACTAGGTAATTTTTAAAATGAATAAAACGCTTGTTTTGGCCGCAGTTATTGCTGCCGCCGCTTTGGTTGCTTGTGGTAAAAAAGAAGAAGCTCCTGCACCTGTTGCAGCTCCCGCACCTGTTGCAACTCCTGCTGCTGTAGTTGAGGCTGTCAAAGATGCTGGCGCTGCTGGCGCTGCTGCTGCTGCTTCTGCTGCTACCGGTGCAGCTTCTGCTGTTGCTGGCGCTGCCAATGAAGCTGCTGGCGATGCTGCTAAAAAGGCCGCTGACGCTGCTACCGCTACGAAGAAGTAAGCTTTTGCTTTCTCAACTTTGTTGATGAAAAAGCCACCTGACGGTGGCTTTTTTTTGCCTGAATGAATCTATAACTGCAACATTTAATCGCAGTATTCTTCGATTCGACTACTTGAGATCGTCGGCAATAACTTTCACGATGCGCTGAGCATTGCCGGACGTATCTGGCGTGCCACTGGCGTTAAGCACGGATACTGTTGTTGATTCTCCTTGACTGATAACCGCAATGCGGTATTTCAAAGGAGCTGTATCTGCTTTCGAGGTGCCAAAGATTTTTCCCAGGAAGCCTGGCTCTGACTTGTCGGCCACAGGTTCCACGTAACGGACAAAATAAATCCCCTTGCTGCGGTCCCGATCTTCGACCGTGAACCCGGTACGGTCCAGTGACAAACCAACACGGCGCCAGGCTCGATCGAAGCCTTCATCAATTTGCACCACGGACTGCCCGTCAACCGTCGTGACGCGCGAACTATTTTTCACGGCCCCCGCGGCTATCAATGCCTTGGATTGTTCCTGGGTTACACCCAGTTTGACCATCAACCGACGCAAGAACTCTGCTTCGAGTTCCGGGTCGGCGGCGCGCGGTTGCCATACGGTCGAATCTTTTTGTGGACTGTTGAACACCTCAACCATGCCCCGATGACTGATGAAGATGTCAGTCCCACCAGTTGCATTGCGTTCAAGACGGGTGCGAAACTTGTCGCGCTCGCCGGTTGAATAGAACGAGTCGAGCACTTTCCCCAATGAACTGCGAATAAAGTCTTGCGGTACTTTGGCGCGGTTTTCGGCCCAGTCGGTTTCCATGATACCCAGATTAGCCTGGTCCATGGCCAGCAGAAAACCATTCTCCTGCCAGAAGTCGCGTACCGGCTCCCAAAGTTTGTCTGCAGGCCGATTGATCACGAGCCATCGTTGGTTGCCTGCACGTTCAATACGAACATCGCCTAACGAAGTGACTGCGGTGGGTACGGATTGGCTGACTTGGCCAAGTTGGAAGCTGGACGCGGTCACGGCGCTGCCGGGAACTGCATAACGGGTGTCGCGCGACAGTTGGGTCAGGTCGGGAGGGACCACAAGCGACGGGCCTTTGCCAGCGCTTTTGTAGTCGATTCTGTCGCTTTCGAGCGCCGAGCACGCGGCAAGTGTCAGTGAAAGGCTCAGCAGCGTTAGTTTGGAAAAATGATTCACAAAAGTGTCCCTTAGGGTAATGAGTGAGACCTGATCAAATCGATCAGAGCAGGCCGGTTGCGCGCAAAGCGCTTTCAACCACGGCTTCGTTGGCTTGTGTCAAAGGTGTCATGGGCAGACGCATGGTGCCACCGCACAGTTTCATCCTTGCCATCGCCCATTTCAGGGGAATGGGGTTGGCCTCCACAAACAGGTTTTTATGCAATGGCAGCAACTTGAATTGAATTTCCATCGCCCGTTTTGTGTCGCCAGCCATCGCTGCAACGCACAACTCGTGCATGAGGCGTGGTGCCAGATTGGCGGATACGCTGACGTTGCCGTGTCCACCGCACAGCATCAGGGCGACCGCTGTCGGGTCATCCCCTGAATAAATGGCAAATCCTTTCGGCGCTTCGCGAATAAGCCACTGTGCCCGTTCAATATTGCCGGTCGCTTCCTTGATACCAACAATGCCCTGTACTTTAGCCAGACGCAGCACGGTGTCATGCAGCATGTCTGCCACAGAACGACCGGGTACGTTGTACAAAACCATGGGAAGGTCAACCGCTTCCGCAATGGCCTTGAAGTGCAGGTACTGCCCTTCCTGGGTCGGCTTGTTGTAGTAAGGCACAACCTGCAACTGGCAATCCGCGCCCACCTGTTTGGCAAACTTCGTCAGTTCGATCGCCTCAGCCGTGGAGTTGGCGCCGCAGCCGGCCATGATGGGGACGCGCCCCCCGGCTTGCTCCACGGCGACGCGGATGATTTCGCAGTGTTCTTCAACATTGACGGTAGGCGACTCACCGGTGGTGCCAACGACGCCAATGCAGTCGGTGCCTTCCACGATGTGCCAGTCGATCAGTTTGCGCAGTGTGGGGTAGTCCACGCTCCCATCTTCAAACATGGGTGTGACTAGCGCCACGATGCTGCCCGTAATTTGGCCGGTTGAGGATGTCATGTCCGAGTGTTGGTTAACGGTAAAAGAGCATTCTAACTAGAGCGTGTAACGCGTCGGTGAAGCATCGGGTGCAGCCCGCGAATCAGGTCGCACAGCCGCGATCCGTTGCACAAAGCGAGGAGGATTTTCAAGAAAACCTTCTTCAAAAGCGACGACGTGCATGTTTTTGAAAGTTTGCAACAATTCTGCCGGATGCAAAAGAAAATCAGATCGGGACGGTTTCCCCACCGTTTCATTCCCTTGGGCAAAAGTCTCATAAATGAGGATGCCGCCGGGCGCAACGCTTTGGGCGATCAGCGGGAACAGCGGTCGCCACAGATAGTTCGTCACGATGACGGCCTCAAATTGGCGAGTTTGGCCGCCGTCCATCAAGGGCCAGGGCCCGTTTTCGATATCCGCCAGAACGGCATCGCCGAAATTGGCCGCCGCATGAATCGCCTCGGGTGAGCGATCAACGCCAGTGACCGCGTGGCCCTTCTCTGCAAACCATTTCATGTGGCGGCCCTGCCCGCAGGCGATGTCCAGTACCGACCCAGAGGATGGGACGAGATGCGACCAGCGTTTGACCCAGCCTGATACGGGGCTCGGGCCATGCGAATCTGGCCACGTAGTGACAAGCGTGGAGGCCATAGCGCTAGAAACAGGCCCAGACCTGATTCGCCAGGGTAACCAGGAAGTCGGGACGTGTGTAGAGCGCAAACACCGCCAAAAGCACGCAAACGGCACCCGCGTAGAGCAGAATTTTGTGGCTACGTTTCATGACTTCACGCCCCTTGCACAGTCGTGTTGCGGATGATCGACGATTCCTTGATCGGCAGATTCACCAGAGCCGCCAGCACGCCCAGCGCAATGGCGATGTACCAGACTACGTCATAGCTGCCGGTACGGTCATACAGGTAGCCACCCAGCCAGACGCCCATGAAAGAGCCGATCTGATGGCTGAAAAACACAAAGCCGCTCAGCATGGAAAGATGCGCCACGCCAAAGATCTGTGCCACCGCCGCATTGGTCGGCGGCACGGTGGAGAGCCACAACAAGCCCATCACCGCAGAAAAAACATAGACGCTAAATGGTGTCAGTGGGGCCAGCAAAAACAGGGCGATGGCGATAGCTCTTGCCAGGTAAATAAAAGCCAGGATATTTTTCTTCGGCAGCCTTTGCCCCAGCACGCCTGCCGCATAGGTCCCAAATACATTGAACAGGCCGATCAGCGCCAGGGCGTAGCTCGCCACTTGGGGTGACAGGCCTTTGTCCCGCAGGTAACTTGGCATGTGCACGCCAATGAAGACGACCTGGAAGCCACAAACGAAATAGCCGGCCATCAGCAGCTGGAAGCTTGGGTATTTGAAGGCTTCGGTCAGGGCCTGAAGAATGCTCTGTTCGCGGCGAGTGACGGCACCACCTGTCAACCCGGGCTCCCGCAAGCCCCAAGCCAGCGGTACCATCATCAGCGAGGCCAGACCCAGCATCATCAAGGCATCTTGCCAGCCAAAGCTGCTGATCAAAAAACCCTCGGTCGGTACCATCAAAAACTGGCCAAATGAACCTGCCGCCGCGGCGATGCCCATGGCCCACGAGCGTTTGTCGGCCGAGATGTTGCGGCCAATCACACCGTAAATGACAGCATAGGTGGTGCCGGCTTGTGCCATGCCAATCAACACCCCCGCCGTGGCGGTAAATACAAGTGGGGTGGTGGCAAGCGCCATGCCGATCAAGCCGAGCGCATATAAAAGAGCCCCGCCGACAATGACCCGGAAGGCGCCAAACCGGTCGGCCAGCATGCCGGCAAAAATGCCGGAAACCCCCCAGGCCAAATTCTGGATGGCGATGGCAAAGGCAAAGGTTTCCCGGCTCCAGCCCTGGCTTTGGGTCACCGGCTGCAGCCACAGGCCAAAGCCGTGCCGGATGCCCATGGAGAGCGTCACGATGGCTGCGCCGCACACGAGCACCCGGGCCATGGAAAGTTTTTGGGTGGGAATTGACATCCGATAAATGTAGCCAATCTGAGGCTGTAACGCTGGCGGAGGTTTATTTGACAGGCAAACAAAACTGTTGTTTTATACAGTCATTCATTGACTAGAGACTACAATTCGCCGCTATGGCAGTCAAACCAACCACCGAATATTCAGAAGCTTCCATCCGCGTGCTCAAGGGGCTGGAGCCGGTCAAGCAGCGTCCTGGCATGTACACCCGGACCGACAACCCGATGCACGTTATCCAGGAAGTGCTGGACAACGCAGCCGACGAGGCGCTGGCGGGGCATGGCAAGAAAATAAAGGTCTTGTTGCATGCCGACGGCTCGGTCAGCATCGAGGATGATGGCCGAGGCATTCCGTTTGGTCTGCACCCGGAAGAAAACGCGCCAGTGATCGAGCTTGTTTTCACGCGGCTGCATGCCGGTGGCAAGTTTGACAAGGGCAAGGGCGGCGCCTACAGCTTTTCGGGCGGCCTGCACGGTGTCGGCGTCAGCGTGACCAACGCTTTGGCCACACGGCTGGAGGCCACGACCAACCGCGAGGGCATGGTGGCCCGTCTGGTTTTTTCCGGCGGCGACGTCATTGAACCCCTGCAAGTGCGAAAAGCCGGGGAGGGCGACCGCAAATCAGGCACCACGGTTCGGGTGTGGCCCGACGCCAAATACTTTGAAGCACTGGCACTGCCGATGGCGCAACTGACCCACCTGTTGCGAAGCAAGGCGGTGTTGATGCCCGGCGTCACGGTGACGCTCTTCCATGAGAAGACCAAAGAGACGCAAGCCTGGACCTACAAAGGGGGCTTGCGTGATTACCTGCTGCAAACGCTCAACGGCGAACTGGTGATTCCCGTGTTCGAGGGCGAGGGTTTTGCCGATGCGCAGCACGACAACTTTGCCGAAGGCGAAGGTGCGTCGTGGTGCGTGGCCTTCACCGAAGACGGCCAGCCGGTGCGCGAAAGCTATGTCAATCTGATTCCTACCAGCGCGGGCGGTACCCATGAAAGTGGCTTGCGTGACGGTTTGTTCACGGCCGTTAAAGGCTTTATCGAGCTGCACTCGCTGCTGCCCAAAGGTGTCAAACTGTTGCCGGAAGACGTCTTCGCCCGCGCCAGCTATGTGCTGTCCGCCAAAGTGCTGGATCCGCAGTTTCAGGGGCAAATCAAGGAGCGCCTGAACTCGCGTGATGCCGTGCGGCTGGTGTCCAGTTTTGTGCGCCCGAACCTCGAATTGTGGTTGAACCAGCACGTCGAATATGGGAAAAAACTGGCAGAACTGGCGATCAAGGCGGCGCAGTTCCGCCAAAAAGCCGGCCAGAAAGTCGAGAAGCGCAAGGGCTCCGGTGTCGCCGTGCTGCCGGGCAAACTGACCGATTGCGAAAGCCGCGATCTGGCCTGCAACGAAGTGTTCCTGGTGGAGGGCGACTCGGCCGGCGGCAGCGCCAAGATGGGGCGCGACAAGGAGAGTCAGGCCATCCTGCCCTTGCGTGGCAAAGTGCTCAACACCTGGGAGGTCGAGCGCGACCGCCTGTTTGCCAATACCGAAATTCACGATATTGCGGTGGCCATCGGCGTTGATCCGCATGGCCCCAACGACAGCCCCGATTTGAGCGGTCTGCGTTATGGCAAGGTTTGCATTCTGTCGGACGCGGATGTGGATGGCTCGCACATTCAGGTGCTGCTGCTGACCCTGTTTTTCAGGCATTTTCCCAAGCTGATCGAGACCGGCCATATATTTGTGGCGCGTCCCCCCCTGTTTCGCGTGGACGCTCCAGCGCGGGGCAAGAAGCCGGCTTCCAAAGCGTACGCGCTGGATGAGGGTGAACTGACCGCCATTCTTGACAAGCTGCGCAAAGAAGGTGTGCGTGAAGGCGCCTGGAGCATCAGCCGTTTCAAGGGCCTGGGCGAAATGAATGCCGAACAATTGTGGGACACCACGCTCAACCCCGACACGCGCCGCCTTTTGCCGGTGGCGTTGGGAGCCATCGACTTTACGCAAACCGAGGCCTTGATCACCAAACTGATGGGCAAGGGCGAGGCTGCCGCGCGGCGTGAGTTGATGGAGCTGCACGGGGATACGGTCGAGATCGATATCTGATGAGCCTGCCGCTGTTCTCTACCCGTAACGTTTCATGCTTTTTTGGCATGCGGCCCTTGTTGGTACTGTGTTTGTTGCTATCTTTTTTGATGCAACCAGTGTACGCAAACATTTGGGGTTATGTGGACGAGAAGGGTGTGGCACATTTTGCGGCGGAGCGCGTGGATGAGCAGTACGAGATTTTTTTTCGTGACGGAGAGAGTTTCGATACCAGCCGTGGCATGAAGGGTGCAGGCGACTCCCTCAATCCGGCGGTGGCGTCCAGGGTGATCGCTTTTTTTGAAGTCTCTCCCAGCTACAAGGTGGTGAAACACCATTTGCGCGAAGCGTCCAGCGCCCTCCATATTGACTATGAACTGCTGCAGGCGCTGATCGCGACCGAGTCCGGCTTTGATGCGATGGCGGTGTCGCCCAAGGGTGCCATCGGCCTGATGCAGGTGATGCCGGCCACAGCGGCACGTTACGGCGTGGCCGGCGACAAAAAAACGTCGGTGGAAAAGAAACTTTCCGACCCAAGAATCAATATCAAGACCGGTAGTCGCTATCTGCGCGACCTGATCAATCTTTTCCCGGGCCAGCTGGAGCTGGCTTTGGCCGCCTATAACGCGGGAGAAGGGGCGGTGCAGCGGGCCGGCAACAAAATTCCCAATTTCAAAGAGACGCAGAATTACGTGAAGACCGTGATGCAGCTCTACACCCTGCTGAAACCGCCCGCCCTGACGGCGGATAAACGCCATTTGCCGACGCGGGTGCGCATGCAAATACAAGGCGGGGCGGCGCACCGTGGCAACATGATTTCATCGGGTTCATCCATGAACCCGACTTCCTCCGAAATCCAGGCGCAAGACCGAGACTAAACCGAAACTTTGCGGGAAAGACCGCCGCTACGCGCCAGCTGAGCCAGCGCTGTCCCCAACTGATTTTATGAACGACCAAACGACACTCGATTTTCCCCAGAGCCCGGCCCCTGAAGAGGGCAGCGACTCCCCCAACCTGGCCTCCTACGCACAGCGTGCCTACCTTGAATACGCTCTCAGCGTGGTCAAGGGGCGGGCTTTGCCGGATGTGTGCGATGGTCAGAAACCGGTGCAGCGGCGCATTCTGTATTCCATGTCGCGCATGGGGCTGGGCTTTGGCGGGGGCACCGGCAACACCGGCGCCAAGCCGGTCAAATGTGCCCGTGTGGTGGGCGATGTGCTGGGCCGGTTTCACCCGCATGGTGACCAGGCCGCCTACGACGCACTGGTGCGCATGGCCCAGGATTTCAGTCAGCGCTATCCGCTGATCGACGGGCAGGGCAACTTTGGTTCGCGCGACGGCGATGGTGCCGCCGCCATGCGTTACACCGAGGCCCGGCTGGCCAAAATAACCAGCTTGCTGATGGATGAAATCGACGAAGGTACGGTTAATTTCACACCCAACTACGACGGCTCCACCGAGGAGCCGTGCCAGCTGCCGTCCCGCTTGCCGTTTGCTTTGCTCAATGGCGCCAGTGGCATTGCCGTCGGTTTGGCCACCGAAATCCCCAGCCACAATTTGCGCGAAGTGGCGGATGCCTGTGTGGCGCTCATCAAGTCACCCAAGCTCAGTCATGAAGAGTTGTTTGCCTTCATTCCGGGCCCCGACTATCCCGGCGGTGGCCAGATCACCAGCACCGCCGGCGACATTGCCGAGGCCTACCGCACCGGGCGTGGCTCGCTCAAGGTGCGCGCCCGCTGGAAGATTGAGGAGTTGGCGCGCGGGCAATGGCGACTGGTCGTGACCGAGCTGCCGCCGGGTGTCAGTACCCAGCGCGTGCTCGAAGAAATTGAAGAGCTGAGCAACCCCAAAATCAAGACGGGCAAGAAGGCGCTGTCCCTTGAGCAAAACCAGCTCAAAGCCACTATTTTGTCGGTGCTCGACGTGGTGCGTGACGAATCCAGCAAAGACGCGGCGGTGCGGCTGGTGTGCGAACCCAAGACCAGTCGAATCCAGCAGCAGGAGCTTATCACCACCTTGTTGGCTCACACCAGTCTGGAGACCTCGTCCCCCATCAACCTCACCATGGTGGGGCTCGACGGCCGACCCACCCAGAAGTCCTTGCGGCAGATGCTGTCCGAATGGATTGAATTCCGTCAAACCACGATTGAACGCCGCTCGCAACACCGGCTGGACAAGGTGCTGGCCCGCATGCACATTCTGGAAGGGCGGCAGCTGGTGCTGCTCAATATTGACGAAGTGATCGCCATCATTCGCCAATCGGATGAGCCGAAGGCCGCGCTGATGGCGCGCTTCAACCTGTCAGAGCGGCAGGCCGAAGATATTCTGGAAATCCGGCTGCGCCAGTTGGCCCGGCTGGAAGCCATCAAGATTGAGCAGGAGTTGAAAGAACTGCGTGACGAGCAGAAGAAGCTGGATGAAATTCTGGGCAACCCGGTTGCGCTGCGCCGGCTGATGGTCAAGGAAATCGAGCTTGATGCCAAAACCTTTGCCGACCCGCGCCGCACCCTGATTCAGGCCGAGAAAAAAGCCGTGCTGGAAGTCAAGGTGGTGGATGAGCCGGTGACGGTGGTGGTCAGTGACAAAGGCTGGGTGCGGGCGCAGAAAGGGCACGGGCACGAGGCGGCGAGCTTCGCCTTCAAGGCTGGGGACGGTCTGTATGGCACCTTTGAGTGCCGCACGGTGGATATGCTGCTGGCGTTTGGCAATAACGGCCGGGTGTATTCGGTCGCGGTGTCGCTGTTGCCCGGTGCGCGCGGTGACGGCCAGCCGATCACCTCCTTGCTGGAACTCGAAGCGGGGACCCAGCTGTCGTATTACTTTGCCGGCCCGGCCAGCGCGACACTGCTGCTCAGCAGCTCGGGCGGCTATGGCTTTATTGCCTCGGTGGAGAACATGACGTCCCGGCTCAAGGCCGGCAAAGCCTTCGTCACCTGCAACCCCGGTGAAGTCTTGTGCCGGCCCTCGCCGGTGGCCGGTAGCTCGGCTGCCGTGCCTTTGCTGCCCGCCACCCATGTGGCCTGTGCCTCGACCGGCGGCCGCATTTTGACGTTCGAGCTCAGTGAGCTCAAAGCCATGAGCCATGGCGGCCGCGGGCTGATGCTGATCGACCTGGAAGCCAAGGACACCCTGGCCGGTGCCGCCGCCTACACCCGCAGCGTGAAGATTGAAGGCATCGGTCGCGGCGCTAAACAACGCGAAGAAACGCTGGAGATTCGCAGCCTCAATAACGCCCGAGCCGCACGCGGGCGTAAAGGCAAGGCGGCCGATTTGGGCTTCAAGCCGGCGTCGGTCACGCGCGTTGAATAGTTTTAATTTGATTGACGCTCTGTTATGCACCCAACTCTCATTCTCTTGCCCGGCCTGATGTGCGACGCCGCCGTCTGGGCTCCTCAGTGCGCGGCGCTGCAGGCACAGGCGCAGTGCGTCGTGCCGGCCTATGGCCTGTGCGACTCGCTCAGCGCCATGGCGCAGCAGGTGCTCAGCCAGGCACCCAGCGAGCGCTTTAGTCTGGCCGGCCACTCCATGGGCGGACGCGTGGCACTGGAGGTGCTGCGTCTGGCGCCGCAGCGCGTCGCGCGGCTGGCGTTGCTGGACACCGGCGTGCAGCCGCTGCCGGCTGGCGCCGACGGCGAGCGGGAACGCGTCGGCCGCCTGGCCCTGCTGTCCCAGGCGCGCAGGCAGGGCATGCGCGTCATGGGCAGCCAGTGGGCGCGCGCCATGGTCCACCCCGACCAGCGCGACACCCCGCTGTTCGACGCCGTTCTTGACATGCTGGAGCGCAGCAGTGCCGACCAGTTTGCCGCGCAAATCAACGCGCTGCTGACACGGCCCGATGCCAGCGCGCTGCTGCCCACCATCAGCTGCCCGACGCTGGTGCTGTGTGGCCGTGAAGACAGCTGGAGCCCACCCGCCCAGCACGAACGCATGCGCGACGCCATTGCCAACGCCGAACTGTGCGTCATCGAACGCTGCGGCCACATGAGCACGCTGGAGCAGCCACAGGCGGTGAATGACGCGCTGGCGGCGTGGCTGCAGCGCTGACAGCCGGTTTTGGCTGGATCGCCACCCATTCGTAACGCTATAAAAATAGTAGCTGCTTACGAAGGTTACACGGGGGCTAGAGGCCGATTTGGCTTAAATTTTTGCTGGAAATCGGCGCGGCTGCACTTGTTTTACGAACAAGTGACACAATCTCGCCGAAGTAAGTTAACTACCTTTTAAGGGCAAAACGCATGTTTACCGGATCAATCAAGCAGCGCATCGGCAAGTGGCTGGCGGTTGCGGCATTGTTGAGCTTTGGCTTTGCCATGGCGCAGTCAGAACCCACGCTGAAGCAGGTTTACGCGGAAGCCCAGGCCGGGCGCCTGGAGCAGGCCCAGGTGATGATGCAGCAGGTACTGGTGGCCCATCCGGGCAGTGCCAGAGCGCATTTTGTGCAGGCTGAATTGTCGGCACGCCAGGGCAAGATGAGCCACGCCCGCGAAGCGCTGGCCACGGCGGAAAAACTGGCCCCGGGTCTGCCGTTTGCCAAGCCGGAAGCCGTGCAAGCGCTGCGCACCCAACTGGCTGCCAAGAGCAGCCCGCCCGCCAACAACGGCCCATCCAGCCGGGCGCCTGCCACGGCCGCACCCGCTGCATATTCAGCGCCTGCCGCACCGTCTTCGTCCTTCCCGTTGGGACTGGCCTTGGCGCTGGGCGGCGGCGCGATCGCCATCGCTATCTTTTTGATGCGCAAAAAGCCGACGCCTGAATTCATGCCGCAAACGGCTTATGCCAATCCGGGTGCCATGCAAGGCGGCTTGAACGGCCAGCAGGGCTTTGGCATGAACAACAACATGGCTGGCGGCGCGATGGCACCAGGCTATGGCCAACCTGCCTATGGCCAACCGGGCTACGGTCAACCCGCAGGCAGCGGCATTGGCGGCAGGGTGATGGGCGGCCTGGCCACCGGCCTGGCGGTGGGCGCCGGCGTGATGGCGGCGCAAGCCATTGGCAAAAGCCTGATGGGCAATGACGCGCCCGCACACCAGCCGGACGGCGCAGCCAACAACAGCTACGAGCCCTTTGCCGGTAACAACGATCTCGGTGGACAGAACTTTGGCGTGAACGACTCAGGCTCGTGGGACGACGGTGGCGCCCTCGCCAGCAGTGACGGTGGTGGCGGCGGCGACTGGGACAGTTAAGTAAATGGGGGCGGGGTGCTGCGAAAATCCGCGCATGAACCGCGATCTCCCCTCCCTGACCCAATCCCTGCGTGACTTCGCCACAGCGCGTGATTGGGAGCAGTTTCACTCGCCCAAAAACCTGGCTTCGGCCCTGAGTGTCGAGGCGGCGGAGTTGCTGGAACACTTCCAGTGGCTGACCGAAGAGCAAAGCCGAAATCTCTCCGCGCCGAAGCAGGCCGAAGTGGCCGCCGAGGCGGCCGATGTCTTGCTGTACCTGCTGCAGCTCTGTGACAAACTGAATATTGATCTGATGGCGGCGGCGCGCAGCAAGCTGATCGTCAATGGCGAAAAGTACCCGGTTGCCAGTGCGCGTGGCTCCAGCAAAAAGTACACGGACCTCTAAGCTGCCCGGCTGAACCCAGGCGACTTCAAGTTGCTATTATTGTGATAGCTTCTTGCGCATATTCCACGAGGGCTGGAGGGTGATTTGTTTCTTGAAACCCAGCAGTCATAGCGCAGGCAAGTCAAGTGGGTACCATTGGGTGCATGAGCACAAGTCGTTATCAAGCCACAGGAGTCGAGGTGGAGTTTGAACCCGGCTCGCGCGGGCGAGTGCTGCGCAATCTGCTGGGCATTACCCGCGTGCGCGATATGAACCTGGCGGAGTCGCAGGCGTTGGAAATTGCGCAAGACCTGGCTCTGGATCGGTTTGACGCTGACCACCGGTTTACGGCCCAGGACATTTGCGACCTGCACGCCTTGTGGCTCGGCCCCATCTACCCATGGGCGGGCGAATACCGGTCGGTTGACATTGGCAAGGGTGGTTTTCAGTTTGCGCATGCGCGCCTCATTCAGGGATTAATGGCGGAGCTTGAACGGGGAGCCCTTCGACAGTACACGCCGTGCCGGTCTGCGGATGACGCAGCCTTGGCTCTTGCCTTGGCCGAGGTGCATGCCGAGCTGATCTTGGTTCACCCGTTTCGCGAGGGCAATGGTCGTCTGGCGCGCTTGTTGTCCCTGTTGATGGCGTTGCAGGCGGGCCTGCCGCCGCTGGACTTTAGCCCCATGCTGGGTCGTGGGCGGCGCATCTACATTGGAGGCATTCATGCCGCGATGGGGCGGGACTATCGGCCTCTGGCGGCCGTGTTCGAAAAAGTTATCGCGCGCTCGAAGCAGCGCGCTGCTGCCAATACGCCGTAAAGATTTCCTGGGTGGCAGGCGCCTTGGTGCCGGTGCCTTCAGCAAATGGAGCGCGAATGCCTTCCACTGCAGATGACGTTTTGGCAGAAATCCGAAGCGCAGCCTTGCGCGTGGCCGCGGTGCGGCTGCGCAGGTACGGGTTGGATTCTTTGAGCGTCATGCGGCAATGGTACTACTGGCCCGGCGATATCCCAAACGACTTTGTTCCTTTGCCTGTTGCCGCCGACCGAAAATTGACCCCCGGGGGGTGCGGCGCAAAACTTGGACTACTTGGAGGTAGTTCATGTACTCATACGAAGATCGCATTCGAGCAGTTAGGCTCTACATAAAACTCGGCGAACGCGCCGGCTTCATCAACAAGGCGTTTGACCAGCAGTTTATGGAAAGCCTGCAGACCAATCCCGAGTGGGCCACGCAGTTCAGTATTCATGAACTGGTGGAGAAAACCTGGCACCCAGGGCGTGGAACTGTTGATGTGGCTGGCCATGCGCGCCGCCCTCACGACGGGCAGCGGTTCGGGTGTGCGCCAGGTGCACAGCAACTACCACATCCCGATTTCCAACACCGCCACCGGCGTGCTGGCGCTGGAAAAAGTGGACTGAAAATAGCGTTTAAGCTATCAAAAAAATAGCGCTTCACGCCCGATGAATAAGGGTCTTAGGCGCTTTTTATGTGGATTCGTTTAACGTTGCTGAACTTCGTGCAGTTCCGTGAGGCTGATGAGGGCTGCCAGCACCTCGTGCTTGAAGCCGACCCTCGCCCTGCCAACGCCGTCGCCACCGTTGAGAATCAATTGTTGCAGGTACTCAACGCAGTCCCGGTGACCCCAGAACATTTCGATTGCTTTGGCAATGCGTTCATGGTGCGCGCGGATAACCGCCATTTGATGGTCAATGCGGGCTTGGCGGGGCAGTTCGTGCAGCGTCATGGGCCGCGTGGCCTGAAACTCTGCGCCGTGGTGGAGGTCAGGAAAGCCGACGAATTTTTTTTCTGACATAACTTGCATTTTAGTTTCTGTGCAAGCGCAGCAGGGTGCTCATGTCATGAATATGTAATATTGATTCATGAGGAATGTCAACAAATGCTTCTGATCCGGACCGAAACCACTGATTTGGCGCTCATGGGTCAATCGACGCGTTCCAGGCTTTCTGGATGTCGCGCCGGTCACGTTTGGTGGGGCGTCCGTGCTCAATCGTCTGTGCCGGTTCACTGGCCAGACGACGTTGCTCGGCGGCATGTTCCCGCTCCCGGATGCTGTCCTGGGTCTCGGCATACAACTGTTGCGCGACGGTGGCCGGGCCACGCTGGTGGCTGAGGCCCAGCACGCTGACCGTCCGGATCACCGGACCCTGACGCATCAGCACCGTATCGCCCACCTTGATTTCACGGGACGGCTTGGCGACCTGTGCGTTGACTTCGACACGCCCTTTCACGATCTCCTCGGATGCCAGAGATCGCGTCTTGTAAAAGCGTGCGGCCCACAGCCACTTGTCGATGCGAAGTCGTTCCATCGGCGTATCAGATGGCGGCCAAACGCCAGAGTGAGGTCACTTCACGCGACCGTGCATCGTGCAGCGGATCGGTGGTATCGGCCGCTTTGGCGTGCTGTGGCCTGGCATCGATTCGACTCACCACTTTCAAGCCGTTACTTTCGAACATGGCCAGCAATTCCTCACGGGAACGCAAGCCCAGGCGTTCGGCCAGGTCAGACAGGATCAGCCAACCCTCACCTTTGGGGGCCAGGTGCGCAGTCAAACCCTTGAGAAAACCCGTCAGCATGCGGCCACCTTCGTCGTACACCGAGTGTTCAAGCGGCGAGCTGGGCCGCGCGGGGATCCAGGGCGGGTTGCACACCACGAGCGACGCACGGCCCTCGGGGAAGAGATTGGCCTGCACCACCTGCACTTTGTCCAGCATGCCCAGTTGCGCGAGGTTTTCACGCGCGCAGGCCAGCGCTCTCGGGTCCTGATCGGTGGCTACCACCTGATCGACGCCACGACGAACGAGCACGGCGGATAGCACACCGGTGCCGGTGCCAATATCAAATGCCACCAGCGTCGCCTGTCCCGCTAATTTTTTTGGCAAGTGGACCGTCGCGACCAGATGGATGTACTCACCCCGCACCGGCGAAAACACGCCGTAATGGGGGTGAATCCGGTTGTGGGGTGGCTCGCCGAGCGCCGGAATTTCAACGCCGACGCGGCGCCATTCGTGCGCGCTGGTGATGCCCAGCAGCTCGCGCAACGATGCCACCGAGGCACCCGCTGCCTCATCCGCCGGGCCCCAGGCTTCGGCGCAGGCCACTTTGGCATCGGGGGCACGGCGCAGGGGAATGCTGTAGTCCGCATTGAACGGGATAAGCAGCATGCCCAGCATGCGCGCCCGCTGCGACTGGGCCAGACGGTGCTTGTGAAAAGCATCCGCCACCGCCACCACTTCGGCGGCTTTTTTACGCTTGCGGGCGGGGACATTGTCAGCACGCCGCGCCAGTGCCTGCAGCAATTGTTTGGCGTTCTGAAAATCTCCGCGCCAGAGCAGGGCGGTGCCTTCGCAGGCCAGTCGGTAGGCGGTGTCGGCCGTGGTGGTGTCGTCCGCCAGCACGACCCGCTTGGGTGGTGGCGCGCCGCGTTCTGAGCGCCAGAGCGCGGAACACTCTGCGCCCGCCTCGGTCCAGTGGATAAGCGGCGGCGGGCAGTTGAGGGGTTCTTTGGTGACAATGGGGGTTGAATTAGACATCGGCTTGGTAATACGCAAAAAAAGATAACAAGTGTTTTAACAGATGTCTGGGGAATAAACTGATCGGCTGATCAAGGCGGCACAAGCCAATGCCTTGCAGCACAGCTCATGGAGGTGTCGAAATGGCCAAACGCTCTTACCCCCTGTCCAAGGTCTACGGTCTGCTCGAGCCGGGACCGGTGCTGCTGCTCACCACGGCGCACAAAGGCAGCGCCAACGTGATGACGATGTCGTGGCACACCATGATGGAGTTCGTGCCGCCGCTGGTGGGTTGCATCGTCAGCGGCAACGACTTCAGCTTTGCTGCGTTGAAGGCGACGCGCCAATGCGTGCTCAACATCCCGACGGCGGAGCTGGCGGCGCAGGTGGTGGGCTGCGGCAATACCTCCGGCCGACGCGTGGACAAGTTCAAAGCCTTCGGTCTGACGCCGGCGCCGGCGGCGCTGGTGGACGCACCGCTGGTTGCCGAGTGCTACGCCAACCTGGAATGCCGGGTAGTCGATACGCGGCTGTTGAACCGCTACAACTTCTTCGTGTTCGAGGTGCTGAAGGCCTGGATTGACCCGGCCTGCAAGGCGCCGCGCACGCTCCATCACCGGGGATGGGGCGTTTTCATGGTGGCCGGCGAGACCATCAAGCTGCCCTCGAAGATGAAGTAGCCGCTCAAGCTTCAGGGGTTGACGGCAGGGGTTTGCAGGCGGCGCTTTTGATCCAGCGCTGTGCTCACGTCGCGTTTGTCCAAGCCGTACATATCGGCAAACTCTTCGAGGGTCTTGCCGCTGCTCTCGAAGGCCCTGACCAGTGCCTCCTGTTTGGCCCGCTTTTGCTCGCACGCGGCCAACGCTTCTTCCAGCAGGGTGTTGGCGTCAACATCGTTGGTCTGGACCCGTGCCAGGTAGTCCTGGCGGGTCAGGCCCGACGCCTCAAACGCGGCCATCAGCTGGGCGCGCAACTTCGGCCGCAAGTCCTCTGCGCTGCGGGCCTGTCGACGGCGGAACAATTCAAGCAGGGCCAGGTAGACATGCTCCGGGGACACGTCTTCAACCGCAACGCCCTGCAGGTCGTGACGCTTGTTGCCCGCGGCAACGCTTTGCAGGTAACGCCCGGAGCGCGTATGCAAGCCCAGTGCGGCTTTGAGGGTGTCACGCTCGAACTGGTCGGGGTGATTTGCCAACAGTTCCTGAAAAACGCCGAGCTTGAGGGGCAAGAACGTGGACCCAAACAGGTTCGGATAGAGTTCAAACAGCTTTTCAAGCACGGGCTGGACCGCGCGCGAGCGACCCGGTTTCCTGGCTTGATCGTTTGCTTGCGTCGGCGCAGCGGGCTGGAGCGGTGTTTCTGATGTGGTATCGGTCATGGGATTAAACGTTCGGTCAACCCGTGATTGTCAACCAAGTCACGGATGCCCATGCCGCACCCCCAGTCGAGCACGTGGCCATGCCAGTGAGATCAGTCAGTAATGGGGCGGCAGATCATCGCGTAAATTGCGCGGCATGCCGACGCCCTCGTCCGTGGTCGACTGTCGAAGGTGACCGATCTCCCGAATCAGGATGTCGATTTGCTGCTGTTGGCGGACGATGACCTGGTTCAGTTGATCCAGCAGGTCTTCGGTGAAGCTGGCCTTGATCTCCAGATCGGTCAGGCGTTGTTCGTTGTTGTGCGGGTGTTCCATCCCCGTATTGGACATGAATTCAGCAAGCCGCACCTGTCAGTACGGCAATGCGAAGCCGTTGCGCCCCGCATTGATGCGCCGGGCCGTGGGTTTGCCGTCGATGAGCTGTGCCGATGCAGCTGCCCGGCTGGATGTCAGCCAGGGCGATGGGGAGCACTTCAAAGATGACGAGCTTGTCGGGCAGCACCAGCTCGATCACCTCGCCGCTGCGTTCCTTCATCGTGAGCGTGACCGGCGCGACGTTGCAGTGGAATCATGGGGGGCTCCGGTGGGGTGGTCCGGCACAGTCTAGCAAGACACTGTGGGCACCATGTGTGCTAAATTGGCTGGCCTTGAAATCAATTCTTAGTTCGCTGCGGATATTTTTACTGCTGGGGTCGCTGTTTCTGACAGCACAGGCCTCGCTTGTGCATGTCTATTCGAACCACTTTCATGCGCTGACCAGCAGCGAACCCGGCGCCCCCGACCAGGCGCAACACGAGTCCCTCTGTGACTTGTGCATCGCGCTGCTTCAACTCGGGTCGGGGCTGGCCTCGCATCACGAATGGCGTTGTGCGGCACAAGCGGTGCCGGACTACCAGCCGGTGTCCGCCTGCCCCGCCACCCCGCCGGTCGTCGTCGCACGCCTGGCCCGCGGCCCTCCTGTCAAGAGCTGAAGTTGCGCCCTGCAAAGGGCTTCATCCCGGAGCGCGACCGCGTCTCCGCTGTTCGGCTTTGTTAACAGAAAAATTCATGTCCATACGCACCATTGCGGCGATTGCGCTTTGCGCCGCCGATCTCATCGCCCTGCCTGCGCACGCGGCAGACCCCACCGAACTGCAGCAGATCAGGGAACAAATCAATCAACTCAAAGCGTCCTATGAGGCTCGGATGCAGGCACTGGAGCAGCGGCTGCAGGCCATGCAACAGGGTGGCGCTACCGGTGCGGTGGCCGCCTCGGCACCGCCAGCACCTGAAGCCGCCCCCGTCACCAGCCAGGCTTCGGCGTCCGCCTTCAACCCGGCGATCTCGCTGATTCTCAACGGCAGCTACGCCAGCCTCTCGCAGGATCCGGCCCACTACCGGTTGCAGGGTTTCATACCGTCAGGCGGCGACGTGGGGCCAGGCTCGCGGGGTTTTCAGCTGGGTGAATCCGAGTTGAGCCTGTCGGCCAGCATCGATCCCACCTTCTCCGGGCACCTGACCTTTTCGCTCACGGGTGACAACAAGATCAGCGTCGAAGAAGCGGTGTTTGAACGCCAGGGGCTGTTCAATGGCGCCTCGCTGAAAGCCGGACGTTTTCTGTCCTCCGTGGGCTACCTCAATACCCAGCACGCCCATGCCTGGGACTTTGTCGATGCGCCCCTGGTGTACCAGGCGTTCCTCGGCGGCCCGACCAAAACCGACGGCCTGCAGTTGCGCTGGCTGGCGCCGACTGATCGATTCCTCGAGCTGGGTGCCGAACTGGGGGCGGGGCGCAGCTTTCCGGGTAGCGACACCGGCCGCAACGGCCTGGGCTCCAGCGCCCTGTTTGCCCATCTGGGCGACGATCTGGGGGACAACGCCAGCTGGCGGATCGGCCTGTCCTATCTCAACCACAAGGCCGATGGCCGCCCTTATACCGACACCATGTCAGACGGTACGACGCCAGTGACCAACACCTTCACCGGCAGCAGTCGCACCTGGATTCTGGACGGCATCTACAAGTGGGCACCCAACGGCAATGCGACGCAAACCAACTTCAAGCTGCAGGGCGAGTACTTTCAGCGCAGCGAAGACGGCACGCTGAACTACGCCACCCAGACCGACGGCACTGGCGGCACGCCTGGCAGCTACCGCGCGACACAAAGTGGCTGGTACCTGCAGGCGATTTACCAGTTCATGCCTATGTGGCGGGCGGGTGTGCGCTATGACAAGCTCAATTCGGGCTCGCCCGGGATTGGCCAGGTCAGCTCAGGTTTGCTGAATGCCGCCGATTTCCCCGTTCTGCAAAGCGCCAGCCCGTCGCGTACCAGCCTGATGGTGGACTATTCCCTGTCCGAGTTCAGTCGCTTTCGCCTGCAGCTCGCGGGCGACCAGAGCCGCCCCGGCAGCACCGACAAGCAAATCTTTCTCCAGTACATCATGAGTCTCGGTACTCACGGTGCGCATTCGTTTTAGGACATCACCATGAAACCCATCTCTTTCAAACACCTGTTGGCCCTGCTGCTGATCGGCCTGGGCCTGAACGCGCAAGCCGCCCTGAACGTCGTGGCGTGCGAGCCCGAATGGGCCGCCCTGGCCAAAGAACTCGGCGGCGACAAGCTCAACGTCAGCTCGGCCACCACGGCCCTGCAGGACCCGCATCACATTGAGGCCCGCCCCAGCCTGATTGCCCGGGTGCGGGGCGCCGACCTGCTGGTGTGCACCGGCATGGAGCTGGAAGTCGGCTGGTTGCCGGTGCTGATCCAGCAGTCCGGCAACGTCCGGCTGGCGGCCGGCTCACCGGCCAACTTTGAGGCCGGTCGCTATATCACGGCACTCGAAGTGCCAAGCCGGCTGGACCGCAGCGACGGCGACGTGCACGCCATGGGCAACCCGCACATCCAGCAAGACCCGCGCAACATTGCCAGGGTGGCGGCGGCGTTGGCCGCGCGGCTGGCGCAACTGGATGCGGCCAACGCCCGGCTGTACCAGGACCGGCTGCAAAACTTCTCTGTGCGCTGGAGCGCCGCCCTTCAAAAATGGGAGCAACAGGCCCAGCCCCTGAAAGGGCTGACGGTGGTTTCCCACCATAAAAACATGGATTACCTGTGGGCCTGGCTGGGCATGCGTGAAGTCGGTACCCTGGAGCCCAAGCCGGGGGTTGAACCCAGTGTGGGTCATCTGTCCGAGCTCAAGGCTCAGCTTGCGCGTCAACCGGCCAAACTGGTGGTGCGCGCCGCGTATGAAGACCCGCGCGCCTCGCAGTGGCTCGCCAGCCAGACGTCAATCAAGGCCGTAGCGCTGCCGTTCACGGTCGGCGGGAACGAGCGGGCCAGCGACTTGTTCGGCTTGTTTGACAGCAGCATCGCCTTGTTGCTGGAGGCCGCCAAATGAACTGGAATGCCGTTGACTGGTCGATCCTGGCGCCCGCGTTTGCCGCTGGCCTTCTGGTGCTGGCCACCCATGTGCCGCTGGGGGCGCAAGTGCTGCGCAAAGGCATCGTGTTCATTGACCTGGCGATTGCCCAGATCGCCGCTTTGGGCGTGATTGCTGCGGGCCTGATGGACATCGACCCCACGGGCTGGCAGATTCAGGCTGCAGCCGGCATCGCCGCGCTGGGCGGCGCGTTGCTGCTGAACTGGGCCGAAAAGAAATGGCCCGAGGTGCAGGAGGCCCAGATTGGTGTGGTATTTGTGCTGGCGGCCACGGCCGGCATTTTGCTGCTGGCCAAAAATCCGCATGGCGGCGAGCACCTGCGTGAGTTGCTGGCCGGGCAAATCCTGTGGGTGAGCTTTGGGCAGCTCCTGATCCCGCTGCTGGCCAGCACCGTCATCCTGGGCGTCTGGTTCAGCCTGCGCAGTCGGTTGTCCACCTTGGGCTTTTACCTGCTGTTCGCGCTGGCGGTCACCGTCTCGGTGCAACTGGTGGGGGTGTACCTGGTGTTTGCCACCCTGATTGTTCCCAGCCTGGGCACCCGCAACCACCCGGCCAGGCGGCGCCTGCCGCTGGCCTACGGGATTGGCTTGCTGGGTTATGGCCTGGGACTGCTGCTGTCATCGGCGCTGGACCTGCCCTCCGGCGCGCTGATTGTGTGGTGCCTGGCGGCGCTGGCTGCCATCACGCACGGTTTTGCGCCACGGCCTCCAATCCGGCTGACTGATTGATTGCTTTTTGCGCTATTGAATTAATAGCTGCTTGCGCAGTAGCGCCGGGCTAGAGGTCGATTTTAGGAAATAAGGCCTGTAGCCCCCGTACAATCTACACAATAAGCTACTTAAATGATAGCAACTTTCAGCGCAAACCGACGCCAGCCCCGGCTTCGGCGCGCTGAATGAGCTCAATCTTGTAGCCGTCAGGATCGGTCACGAAGGCAATCACGGTGCTGCCGCCCTTGACGGGCCCCGCCTCGCGCGTGACGTTGCCGCCAGCGGCTTTGATTTTGTCGCAGGCGGCATAGGCATCGGGCACACCCAGCGCAATGTGGCCAAAGGCGGTACCGGGCTCGTACGAATCCACCCCCCAGTTGTAGGTGAGTTCGATCTCGGCTTGCTCCGGGTTGCTGCCATAGCCGACGAAGGCCAGCGTGTACTTGTAGTCCGGGTTTTCCGAGGTGCGCAGCAGTTGCATGCCCAGCACCTGGGTGTAGAAGTCAATCGAGCGTTGAAGGTTGCCAACGCGCAGCATGGTGTGAAGAAATCTCATGTTGTTGATTGTGGCGGAAATTCAAACACCAGACAGGTGGTGGTGGCATGGGCATAGAGCGTGCCATCCGGGCCAAACAGCCTGGCCTCTGCCGTGGCCAGTTGTCGCCCGCAGTGGATGACTTTACCTTCGGCCCGCACCCGCGTTACCTTGGGTGTCAGGGCGCGCACGATGTTCACGCTCAGTTCAGCGGTGGTGTAGCCCTGGCCTGGCGCCATGCGGGTGTGGACCGCGCAGCCCAAAGCCGAATCGAGCAGGGTGGCAAACCAGCCGCCATGTACCGTGCCCATCGGGTTCAGGTGCGCAACACCGGGCGTGCCTTGAAATACCGCGTGGCCATGCCCGGCTTCGACAATGGTGAAGTCCAGGGTTTGCGCAATCGACGGGTAGGGCAACTCGCCCTGCAACATCGCCTGCATCAACGCCAGTCCGGTTTTGCCGGCGATTTGGTCGGGGCGGGCAACGCCCGGGCCGGCGCCAGCGTCCAGCACAGCGCGGATGGTTTGTTCCTGGGCGAGCCAGGCGTCGAGGTGGTTGGTTTTGGTCATGCGGGCTCCGGTTGATCATTAAATTTGTATATGCAATCATTGTAGCTACAATCATAGGCATGAATACCAACACGCTTTCCCCGCCGGTACTTGCTGCGACGAAGTTGCAGGGCTGCACCAATCTCAAGCTGCGCCAGTTGACGCGGCGCATCACGCAGCATTACGACGCCGAGCTGGGCCAGGTTGGGCTCAAAACCACCCAGTATTCGCTCTTGTCCCATGTGCTCAAACTGGGCCCGATCCGGCCCGGCGATCTGGCGCAGGCTATGAAAATGGATGCATCCACGCTGACGCGCAATCTCAAACCTCTTGTTGTCGCGGGCTGGGTCCGACTGGCGGAAGGCGCGGATGGGCGCAGCCGCCTGATCACCATCACGGATGCGGGCCGGGAGAAGCGCCAGGACGCCCAGCGGCACTGGAAAGCGGCGCAGACCCGTCTCAACCGCCTGCTGGGCATGCCGCGCATGCTGGCACTGCATGCCCTGATCGATGAGTCGCTGGAACTTCTGGCAGCCCCTGCAACGGGGGAAAACGATGACTAAACCGTTATGTTGGTGTTGGCCCTTCGAACTGCCGATCCGGGAGGCGAAGGTCATTGCACATAAAAAAAGGGCTGATCTTGCGACCAGCCCTTAAGGGATCCCTGAACCTGAAGGTTTCGAAAGGACCCGAGGAGACAACCTGTAGAAACTACTTGTTTCTAAAAAATCTAACTGGGGTGAAGTATCTCAGGGTTTTCCCTGAATTCATAGAGTCGACACTCAAAAAAAGCGATCTGTCTCTGCGTTACTTCACACCAGCGTCATGAATTAACGCTTTTTCGAGCTTGTCTTGGCGGCGTCCACAGCGGAAGCCGCAACCGTGTTGAAATTGGATTCAGCGGCGTCGGTCGCTTGTTTGACAGCCTTTTGCACAGATTCCAGTGCATTGTTGGCAGCAGCCACAGCGCTCTTCATCACGGCAACAGCGGACTCGGAGCCGGCAGGCGCGTTCTTGGCGGCGGTGTCCACCAAGCCCATGAATTTCTTCTGTGCGTCAGCCGTCTGGCCTTCGAGCGTCTTGCTCAACTCAGCGGTAGCGCCAGAAGCGATGTCATACAGGTGACGGCTGTAAGCTGCGGTCTTTTCAGCCAGAGGCTGGAGCAGGCCGGATTGCAGGGCCAACAGTTCTTGTGCGTCTTTCACGCTCAGCATCGCTTTGGCGTGCTCGCCAGACTCAGCCAGAGCAGCTTTGGAAGCGGTCAGGTTGAGTTCAACAATTTTCTCAACGCCTTCGAAGGCTCTGGAAGTCAGACCCAGCAGAGTCTCGATGCTTGCTTTTTGTGAAGCCAGGACTTGTTCGACGGTCAACATATAAATATCTCCAATAGAGTGAGGTAAAAAAGTATCTGCGCCTAAACCTAGCCTCCGCTTCGTTTATGTTGCAGTGCAGCATGATTTGAATTATAGGGATATCACGATCCCTTGCAAGCAATTTTTGTTGCAATGCAGCAAATTAGACGGCGGGTTCTAGAAAGCGGGTTTTTCACGGCCCCGACACAATGCCGGCTTGAAGGCGTTGCAGACCTTATGAAAGTCTGCCCCCTGTGCACTGGCAAAATCAGACCCCATGAGCGAAACCAAACCTGATAAACCCCAAGCCGAGCCGCGCAGTGCCTACAAGGTGTTTCGCACGATCGGCACGCGCTGGATGGACAACGACGCCTATGGCCATGTGAATAACGTGGTCTATTACAGCTGGTTTGATACCGCCGTGAACGCCTATCTGATCGAGCAGGGCGTGCTCGATATCCAGCATGGCGAGACCATCGGGCTGGTGATTGAAACCCAGTGCAACTACTTTTCTCCGCTGGCATTTCCGCAGACGGTCGAGGCCGGTATTCGCGTGGCCCGGCTGGGCTCCAGCAGCGTGCGCTATGAAGTGGGTTTGTTTGCCCAGGGCGAGCTACTTACTGCGGCGAAGGGGCACTTTATCCACGTCTACGTTGACAAAAACACCCGCCGCCCGGTGCCTTTGCCTTTCAATCTCAAAACTGTTCTGGAGACTCTTGTATGACCCAAACCATTGTGGATGCCGCGATCACCTCGCGCATGTCGGCCCGCGCCTTCACCCAGCAACCGGTTTCACGCCAGACCCTCACCGAGTTGCTGCAGGTGGCCAGCCGGGCGCCGTCGGGCACCAACACCCAACCCTGGAAAGTTTACGTGCTAGCTGGCGCCAGCCGCGCGACGCTGGTGGACAAGGTGTGCGCCGCCCACGATGCCATTCGCGTCAATCCGGCGTTGGCCGCTGACTACCGCGAAGAATACGATTACTACCCCGAAAAATGGATCAGCCCTTACATTGACCGCCGGCGCGAAAACGGCTGGGGTCTGTATGGCCTGCTGGGTATCGGCAAGGGCGACAAGGACAAGATGCATTTGCAGCACCAGCGCAATTACAAGTTCTTTGACGCGCCGGTCGGCCTGATGTTCACGCTCGACCGCGTCATGGGGCGCGGCTCGATGCTGGACTACGGCATGTTTTTGCAAAACATCATGGTGGCGGCACGGGGTCACGGTCTGCACACCTGCCCACAGGCGGCATGGAACGGGTTCTCCAAGATTATTCTGCCGCACATCGGGGCCGGTGCGAATGAAATGCTGGTCTGCGGCATGGCGCTGGGCTACGCGGATGAGACCGATGTGGTGAATACGTTTCACACCCCCCGTGTGCCAGTGGAAGAGTTCACCCACTGGCTGGAATAACGAGCGCCGCGCTTGCCCGGGCTTAAGGCATGCCGATGTTGGGGGCTGCGCAAAACAGCATTCTGGCTGACCGCGCAGACCGGGTAATTACGCTGGTGGCGGGTCAACTCATCGCTTAAAGTCAACCCATGATCATCACGCTTGTCATTCTTTTTGTCCTGGCCTACGCGGCCATTGCCCTGGAGCACCCGCTCAAGGTCAATAAATCGGCCTCCGCCCTGATGGGTGCGGGCCTGCTGTGGACGATTTATGCGCTGTCCAGCGACGATGCGAACAAAGTTGCCGCCGACTTGAGCGAGTCGCTGCAGGGCATGGCGCAGATCGTTTTCTTCCTGATGGGTGCCATGACCATCGTCGAGGTGGTGGACGCGCACAACGGCTTTGAGGTGATCACCTCGCGCATCAAGACCACCCGGCTGTCCACACTGATGTGGATGATTGGGTTTGTGTCTTTCTTCCTCAGCGCCGTCCTGGACAACCTGACGACCACCATCGTGATGGTTTCGCTGATGAAAAAGCTGCTCGGCGAGCGGGACGACCGCCTGTTCTTCGCCGGCATCATCGTCATTGCCGCCAACGCCGGCGGCGCCTGGACGCCGATTGGCGACGTCACCACCACGATGTTGTGGATCGGTGGTCAGATTACGGCGATGGCGATCATGAAGGGGTTGTTCCTTGCGTCGCTGGTCAATCTGATGGTGCCACTGGCCGTGACCAGCTACCTCCTCGGGGACCGTCCGGTCGTACCGCCGCCGCAGCGAGACGACGCGGGCGAGCTTTATACGAGCCCGTTCGAGCGCCACCTGATGTTCTTTTTGGGGCTCGGCATCCTGGTGGCAGTGCCGGTGTTCAAGACGGTAACGCACCTGCCGCCCTTCATGGGTATTTTGTTTGGCTTGGGGCTCCTGTGGGCCGTGGGGGACCTGGTGCACCGCAAAGAAGAGGACCTCAGAAAGCAACGCCTGACCCTGGCACGGGCGCTCACGCGCATCGACATGAGTTCGATCGTCTTTTTCATCGGCATTCTGTTGGCGGTGGCGATCCTGGAGCACACCCATATCCTCGCCTCACTCGCGCAATGGCTCGACCAGACAGTCGGCCGCCAGGACATCATCGTCATGCTCATCGGTCTGGTCAGTGCCGTCGTGGACAACGTGCCGCTGGTGGTGGCCTCGATGGGCATGTACAACCTGGCGCAGTACCCGCCCGACAGTTTTCTGTGGGAGTTCATGGCCTACTGCGCCGGCACGGGCGGCTCAATCCTCATCATCGGCTCGGCGGCCGGCGTGGCAGCGATGGGGCTGGAGAAAATCGATTTCATCTGGTTTGTACGCAAAATCAGCGGGCTGGCGCTCGTCGGTTACCTGGCCGGCGCGCTGGTCTACATCGCGCAGTACCGGCTGCTCCATTGAACTCATAACAAGGCACCCTGAATGAAACCAAAAATCCTGCTGGCCCGCGCCATCTTCCCTGAAGTGATCGCCAAACTGGCACAGCACTTCGATGTGGCGTCCAACCAGGCCGATGTGCTCTGGACCCCTGCCCAGCTGATTGAGCAACTGCAAGGAAAACAGGGCGTCTTCACCACCGGCGGCGAGCGCATTGATGCCACGCTGCTGGCCGCCTGTCCCGCCTTGAAAATCTGCGCCAACATGGCCGTGGGGTACAACAACTTCGACCTCGATGCCATGACCGCCGCCGGTGTGCTGGGCACCAATGCGCCGGATGTGCTGACCGAGACCACGGCCGATTTCGGCTTTGCCCTGCTGATGGCCACGGCCCGTCGCATGGCTGAAGCCGAACACTTTCTGCGGGCTGGACAGTGGACCAGGTGGAGCTACGACATGTTTGCCGGTTCCGATATTCACGGCAGCACGCTCGGCATTCTGGGCATGGGCCGCATCGGGCAGGGCATTGCCCGGCGCGGCGCCCACGGTTTTGGCATGAAAGTGATTTATCACAACCGCTCCCGCCTGGATGCTGCGACTGAGGCCGAATGCAAAGCGAGTTTTGTCAGCAAAGAAGAGTTGCTCCAGACCTCGGACCACTTGGTGCTGGTGCTGCCGTACTCGGCTCAATCACACCATGCCATTGGCGCGGCCGAGCTGGCGCAGATGAAGCCCACCGCCACGCTGGTCAATATCGCGCGCGGCGGCATTGTGGATGATGCCGCGCTGGCGGCTGCCCTGCGCAACAAGACGATTGCCGCCGCCGGTCTCGATGTTTTTGAAGGCGAGCCCAAGGTGCATCCGGACCTGCTGACCGTGCCCAACGTGGTGCTGACGCCGCACATCGCCAGCGCCACCCTGCCCACGCGACTGGCCATGGCCAATCTGGCGGCGGACAACCTGATCCAGTTCCTCACGCAAAACAAGGCCCTGACGCCCTTGAATCCTGCAGTTCTTGCTCGTTAATTGATAGCATTGCCCGCGCTCGCCGGTGTGCCGCAGGCGCTGCTAGCTACGAGTGGGATGCGCGCTCGTGGCGCCGTCGCCACCAAAGCCACGCCAGGCCCAGCGCGACCAGCACCACAGCGGCAGCAGAGAGCAGCACCACATACTGTTTTTGCATGAAAGCGTTGCCGAGAAAAACCGTACCCAGGGCGTACGGCAGCTCGGTCAGCATCAGCGCGCCGAAATAGACGCGCAGCGGGTAGCCCAGCAGCCCGAAGAAGTAGCCCGAAACGTCTGACGGAACCGCCAGCTGAACCAGCACGGCGGTGACGAACGAGCCACCTTCCGGAATACTTTTTTCGTAGCGGTCGAACACGCCACCGGGCAGCATCCGTTGCACGGCAGGGCGTTTCAGGCGGCGGCCAATGGCGTAGGTGACGAGCCCGCCCAGACACCAGCCGCTCCACAACAAGAGCACGCAGCCCGTCTCGCCCCAGGTCTGTACGCCAATGGGAACGATCAGCACACCGGAGAAGAACACCAGCATGGCCGAGAGCGCCGCCAGCGCCATGAAAATCAGGGCGCCCAGAACACGGTGCTGTGAAATCATGGGCTCGGCAAGCGCAATAACGGAGACGATCTGGTTGTGAACAGTGTCGGACAAGGCCAGCAGCCCGGTGACCAGCAGGACCGCGATCAGGATTCCCGCGCGTCGCGAAATGTCAGACGATGAGCCCCACCGCCCTGAGTGTTCCAGGCCGGCGTTTTTGGCGGCGCCCTGTGGCTGCGGTGGAGGAGGGGCAGGCGGTGCGGGCATCGGGAGTTTGAGTTCCGTTGATAAGCTGGAATTATGCGGTGAATTATCTGTTGGCGGTTGTACTCGGCAAGCATGCGTCGCGCCAGATGTTGTCGTACCCTGCCGCTATCATTGCTCATGGATCGTAACTTCCCGCGTCTGCTCGAGACCCTTCAACTGATTCCCGCGAGAGGAAAAATCTCCACGTCGATGCTTCGGGATCGGTTAGAGAACTTGGGGCATAAGGTAAGCGCTCGAACGGTTCAACGGGATATGGAATCCCTGACGATTCCCTTCGGCCTTGAGTGCGACACCCGCAACAAACCGTACGGCTGGTACTGGGCCAAGGAGAACAAACGGATTACGGTGCCGGGCATGGATGCTGGCCAGGCGCTCAGTTTGCGGCTTCTGCAGATCTATCTCATTGATTTGCTGCCGGAATCGACGGTCCAAGAGCTACGCCCCTATTTTGAAGAGGCAAGCAACAAGCTCAACCAGCACTATGGCAACACCGCTGTGCAACGCTGGCTCGACAAGGTGGCCATCGTGCCAGCCGCACAACCGCTACTTCCGCCACCGGTCAAGCGTGCCGTGCATGACACCGTGACACAAGGCCTGCTGTCTGAGCGGCAACTGGATATCAAATACACCAGCCCCGGCGGCAAGCAAGCCAAGTCCGCCACGGTTCACCCGCTGGGCCTGGTTCAGCATGGTGTGGTGCAGTACCTCGTCGCCACTTTTTTTGAATACGACGACCCCCGGTTGCTGCCACTGCATCGCATCAAGTCTGCCACGCTGCTTGACGCGCCCTCCACCACACCACCCGGTTTCACGCTGAAAAGTTTCATTGCGCAAGGTGCATTCGGTTTCGGCACCCAGAGTGGCAACGCGAAGCCCATCCGACTCGTAGCGGTTTTCGGGCCTCAATCCGGAGCGCATCTGCTGGAATCTCCGCTTTCAACGGACCAGACAGTTCAAGAACTGGCCGACGGGCGTCTGCGCTTTACCGCCACCGTGCCCCACACGGAGCGCCTGATCTGGTGGCTGCTGAGCTTCGGCCCGTTCGTGAAGGTTGAGAAGCCGCTAGCTCTTCAGCGTGAAGTAGCGGCCCGCCTGCGCGAGGGGGCCGCGCAGTATGGCGAAGCAGCCGGGGCTATTCCGGATCCGGGTTGAACGCACAGCGCTGAATCGACTTCGGCCGCAGTGCTGGGCATCGGTCTCAGACCTTGTTTTCAGCGACAGATTTTGTCGCAATAGTGGGCGACCATGAGCACCTTCAAGGAGATGCCTCATGCCCATGAAACCTCCCCTTGATTTTTTCGACAACTTCAATAACAACTTTCTCAAGGTGGAACAACATGAGTCAAGCCGACGAACTGGAAAAGCTGAGCCAACTCAAAGAAAAGGGAGTGCTTAGCGCAGAAGAATTTGCTGCCAAAAAGGCGGAAATATTGAATTCCAGCAGCCCCAAAGTAAAGAAGTCACGCCGCCTGCTTTGGGCAATACCCCTGCTACTCATCGGCACCATCAGCCTTTTGAATGCACTTGGCAGTCTTGCTGGCCACACTGCCCCTGTCAGCCCTGTCAGCCCTGTCAGCAATGTTGGCAATTCAAGTAGTTCAAAACTGCAATGCAATAGCGCTGTCGCCAAGGACACGCTTCAGAAAGCATTTGATCAGTCTCAGTTTGCAAGATCAATGAACTTGAGTGCGATTCTGGTCAGTGATGCTACAGAGCAAAGCCGCGATGAAAAATCGGGTGAGCTGTCATGCCGAGCGATCATTATGCTGAACACCACAAAAAAAGCCCCCGTGTCTTACAAAATACAGCTGAGCCCCGACGGTCATTTTTTGTTAACTTTTGAATTGATTGACGACGCCAAAAGCTCCAGCGTTATTCCCGTGACTCCAACCCCAACGAATCGAATCCAATCCATTCCAGCGCAGGCAAACCCCGTTCAAAGTTGTGTGGAAAATTTAACCGACAAGTTTAGAAAAGAGTACGGCGAAGATGTTCTGGTCGGGAGCGATATGCTTGATGAATGGGCAGCCGAATGCCAGAAGAAGTCGCACGGATGAGCCAACGGGCGGAATCAGGGAATCACTGACGCTACTCGCGACAGATTTTGTTGCAACATTGAGCGACCATGGGCACTTCCAAGGAGATACCTCATGCCCATGAAACGCCAAATTCCCCGCCGCCAATGAACGGTGATGCATTCCGCCGTCTTGATGCCTTCGCCCGCGCGCAGCCCACGGCTGTACTCAGAAACTTCGTTGAAGCCTACGCCGGAATGTCACGCCCCTACTGTCTTCCCCGGTTCTTGCCGTTGGACAAATCCAACCCAGCCCATCGGCTGGCCGATCAACTGGGCCCCGGCTTTCCGTTTACCAGCGCGGCGTGGCCGTGGCCATTGGCAGACGATGAGCCGATGCAGCCAATCGCCCAAGTCAACCTTGAAAGCGCAGGCAAGTTGCTGGGGGAAAGTATGGGTGATGGCCTGCTGCAATGTTGGGCCAGTGCCATGTTTGGGCATCCCAACCACTGGGACCCGCTGCTGCGGATCATCCCCAAAGCGGATCTGCTTCAAACGATGGACAGCAACTATCCCCAAGGGGGTAGACGAAATCGGTACAAGAGGGATAGTCGGCGTAAGGGCCTCGGTGGCCCTGGTGAATGGTGGACCAGGCCCAGGGTCGAGTGGATTCCGATGGGTGGCATGTTCCCCGATCCGATAGAGGTCATGGTCGGACTGTGGAGCCCTGAGAACCTTGGATTATCTGAATTGAGAGACGCGCTAAGTTTTTCCGCAGCAATTCACCAGACCGGAATTCCGCTAACTTTTCAAGGCTGCTTCGGTCTGATGGAAGGAGTTCGGCTGGGTGGATTTCCTGATGCAGGCCATGTTCATCTGTCTGAGTGGCTTGACTGGGAGCCCATTCAAAAATCACCGTTGAATTTTGACAACATTCTCGCAACCGGTGGCATCAGCGTCATTGGCAAGATGAGGGTCGATGGTTGCGATGGTGAACAGTTGTCAGGCCAAAATTTGTTCTGGCGCCGAGGGGGTGGTCGGTGGTGATGGAGCCTGGAGTTCGCATTTATAGCTCCATAGTTCTGACAGTCGGTTATCTTTATCTGTGACGCTTGGTGGCGATCACTGTCAGTGTTCTAGTGCTCTCTTTTCCCAATCTGAAACTGCCCGGCAATCCTCGCCGGACTGCAAAAAGATGTTCCTGCGCTATCCAAAGATTAGCCGCTGCCAGTTTTCCAGTTTGTCGTGGAAAATACTTTGCTGCTTCGGGCCGTCCATTGTCAGTTGCGTACTGCCCAACGACAAAATATCGGAATTTTTTTACGTTGTCCGAACTTGGGGTTACGTTGTCCCAATCTGGATCAAAAGCTAAGAATCCGTCGTCATGTCTGCCAAGCAAAACGATGGAATGCTGGCCAGCATCGACGTCACAAACTGCAACCTGGTCGTTAAAGTGAAGCCTCTTTATCGCATCCTGAACCTGCCCCTGTGTGTAGGTCTGAATATTTAGTTTTGACCGCTCGCCAACCGCTTTCAAAACAGTTTTCCAACCACTTGCCGCATGCACACCTTCGTCGGTCAATACTGAATGAAGTAGTCGATAGACCAGGCCGTCGATTTTCCCTTTGTCACGGTGCAGATAAAGAAGTGCGTTGAGGACGGAAGTGACCCAGCACGAATTGGCTTGAATTTGATACGACAGTGGCTGCATTAAAAATTTGGCTCATGTGCGGAGATTTACCGTACACGATAAATCTCAAAAAATCAGCTTAATCTAGCCGGTACGGTTGTGTTACCTGCCCCGCGTGCGCCAAATTTTGCTTCATCGGATTACTGTACTGAATGCTCTGTGCACTTTTTCGATAATGCTTTTGAGTGCGCTCTCGGCGCTGTCGAAACTGTCGTGAACGCTCTTGTTCAGTTTGAGTGCGTTTTTCCGATTCACAGACCCCTTGGCGGCCGGGAATGCAGTGCTTAGTGCTGTGCAGACACGTTCCCGGTCGTCTTCTGGTACGCCATACGGACGCCAGACAAGTTCGATCCGAAACTGCGGTTGGCCCTTACTTTCAGAATCGATATGCCTGACTCGCAAAAAGAGCGGCCACTGGTCATCTATTTTTGGCAAGCTTTGGTCCATTGGAAGTTGGTAGTTAGACCAGACACGCCCATACTCGTACAAATCGGCGGATTGGTCCGGCTGATCCAGCACAGGCAGATGCTCGGCGAGTCGCGCATGTAACAATTGCAACGGCGACAGGTCGACCAGCCAGCTGATCGCATCCTGATTTTGCAGGCAAAGCTTCAAGAGTTGTCCCTCTACGCTGTCAGGTCGCAGAAGCTGCGGTGTCCATGTCTCTGGGTGGTACAGCTCGTTGGAAACTCGCTTGATCTCGGCAATGACGGCCGGAAAGAGAATGGCAATATCCCGCGCTAGGCGCGTCATGGCTCCCATCTCTTCGGACTCCCAGCCAGTCTGGGCACGGCAATAGGTCAGAAGCAACGACGCGCTCTGGTTGCCGCGTTTCACTGCCACCTCGGCACGCTTACTCGCAGGGCGCAGCCAGTCGTAGCTCAAACGTACCCAGCGCCCATCGACGTTGTCATCCTCATCGGACTCGCTGTCCATGTCGTGGTTGCGATCCATCGCAACAAAAACTACTTGAAAGTTCTTGAAGACTTGACGTGACAGAAGTGTCTTCTGCACTCCTTCTAGATAGCCTTGCAACTGGCCGGTATGAAATCCTGTCCCCGCCTTGTTCTCGATCACGATAATCAACTGATTGTCGGGATCGACAACCAACAGATCGAGGCGCCTCTTGACGCTGTCGCCTTTTTCCTGGGGCAGCGTGTACTCGCGATAGCTGATGGCCGTTGCAAAGCTGCTTGTCATGATTCGCGCAGGCGTCCACGCCCGCACGAAATCCCGACTAAGGCCTTTGCCGTGCACCTTATCACCGGGCTCGCTGTTCGTTGCGGCCCGAAAAATGGCCAGCAGGAAATCCTTGAGGATGGTATCTCCTTGACCATGCCCTTCTTTGGCATTGAAACACCATGCGAGGATATCTGAATGCTGGTTCTCGTGGGGGCTCAGCAGATCAAGCAAGTCATTTGAACTTTTGGCAAGCTCCAACAGTTCGACCAGTTGAGGGGCTGCGTAAAAATCGGTCAATTCCATAGTAATTTTCAGTATAAGAATGTTGAGTTTGGATAAGCGCGTCAACGCCGTCACCTGCTCGGGCTCCGGTGCGGAAAACGCCAACCGGGTGCAGGGAGTACGGCAGTCACCCTTGATGCTACACCCGCACTTCCGGATGATCTCTAAATCTCGTTCTGTATCCGGACGCAAGCGTTCTCAACGCCTGCTGTTCAAGAAAGTGAGAAGGTCGAATAATCCACTATTCACTGTGCGACACACTTTGTCGCAAAACTAAGAACAATCAAACCCGTTGATTCCCTAAATAAAGGAGAACGGGTATGGATCGCAGGTATTTCTTGAAAGAACTCGGGGCCGGAACTATCGGCCTGAGTCTGCCTTTCACGGCATCGTCGGCAAGGTCTTGCAAGATCATCGGCATTGGAGGCGCTGGTTGCAATTTTGTGGAGGAAGCTTCGCGGTCGGGCGCGATTCCGGCAAGTTCAAAATGGGTGCCCGAGTTCATTTGCATCGACCTCGACCAGAATGGTCTGAACTATATTGATGCCGACAACGCAGCCATGCCCGGTTGCTCACCAATTAAGACCCTATCGCTCGCCGCGTTAGGCGCAGCAGGGCGAGTCAATCGGGGCCGTGTCGCTGCCTTGCGAAAGCGTGACGCGTTAAAGACCATGCTGGTCGACACAGATATGGTCATTCTGGTGGCCGGGTTGGGCGGAGGTACAGGCAGCGGTGTCACGCCCATCATGGCGCGGCTGGCGCGAGAAGCTGGCGCACTGACTGTGGCGGCTGCTGTGACGCCTTTTGCGTTTGAAGGGGAAGTAAGAAACCGAACGGCCGACACCGCATTCAACCACCTCAAACGCGAGGCCGACTTGGTAGTGCGTTTTTCCAATCAGGAACTGATGGACGTTACATGTGACGACATCGACCAGGGTGAATTTTTCGCCCTTCAAAACCAGCGCATCGTGGCTTGCCTGCGCGGCTGGATGGAAGGAGTGAACGGTGCGACAAAGAGTTAAAAATCCAGCAGACTACTTGCGCGACAAGTTGAATGTCCGGAGATCAATGACGATTGAAATCCAGGAAATCTGGTTGCGTGACCACCAGCGCGACTTGCACCTCATCGTCAGGGACACGCGCACGCCCAATGACTACGACCGTGAATATGTCTGTGCCTTGGCAGCCAACAAGCTGCCGGTCATCCTGGATGAATGGCTGCATCATGAGTTGGCCGGGACGTTCGTCGGTATTGTCAAGCCCCACATCATCAGCGACCCGAAGTGGTTTGATTGGCTCGTCCCCTATGTGGATTTCAGTACCGAAGGGCTGGCACGGTATAGCGCCGTATGGGAGGGCATTGACCAGCGGGCTTTGATGGCAGGCTTCAGGCGGGAGACTTTCGAATTCACCCCATGGCGGACCAAGTGCTTGCGCTACAACGCTCATAGCACGCCATTGACGTCGCCCGCCGAGCTGTGGTGGTGCGATACGCCCATCGGATTGTTATGGTGCCCACTGGACTTCGAAAATGATTTCCCCGAAGGCTTCTTAAACAGCGATCACCAAAATTTGTGGCTGCGGGCGCAGGAGCAATACCCACAGATAGCAAACCTGAACTTGGAGGATGTGGTGGTCGGCATCCTGATGCCAAATTACGTAAAAACGGACGGCTGGTTTATCCAGGTCGAAATACCTTTTTCACTGAAAAAAAATCTGCACGAGTCATACCTTGGACAAGGGTACGGAGGTCCCCTCCTGCCGCAAGCGCGTACCGCGCGCCAGCAGGAGATTTGCACGTTTTTCGGGCTTGGGCAGCAACCAGTGAAGTTTCGCTGACGTGCATTGACCACCCGTACCAAAATGCTGATTGAGAGAACCATGCGACAAGAACTTGACGACCTTCTTTGCCAGCGTTACCCCGACATATTCCGTGACCGGCACGGCGATAAGGCAGAGACCGGCATGTGTTGGGGTTTCGGTTGTGGGGATGGTTGGTTCGACATCATCGATGGCCTGTGCGCGGAGATCACCAGTCAAGTGAAAGCCGGCACGATGCCGCCGGTGGTAGCCAGCCAGGTCAAAGAGAAATCTGGACACCTTCGTTTTTATATTCGTGGCCATTTCAAACGACATGAAAATCCGGAAGCCCATCGCCTCATTGACCTCGCCCAGCAGAAGGCAGAGCGAACTTGCCAGTAATGTGGCAGGGTACAAAGAATTACCTGGATGATTTTTCACCAATCAAAATCAGCCGAAGCAGGTTTTGCACAACAATAGGGGGTTTGGAGGAAACCGGTTTGAATGATGTTTTGCTATGGCTGGTGCTGGCGCTCGCCGTTTTGAATGGATTGGTATTGCTGTGGCTGGCATTGCGCCGACCCGATGCCGCCGGGGCTTTGGCGGCAGAGCAGGGCAAGGCCGAGTTGCTGGCAGCAGTGCAGGGCGGCTCCGAACGCACGGAGCGCCTGGAGCGTGAACTGCGCCGCGAGATCAGCGAGTCTTCGCGCGGCGGGCGGCAGGAGTTAACGCAAAACCTGGCCACTTTTCAGCAGGCGCTGGTGCAGCAGGGGGCGGAAGCCACCCGCACCCAAAACACCCAGATTGACGCCTTTGGCCAGCAGCTGGCGCTGCTGCAAAAAACGCTGTCTGACACCCTCACCAACCAACTGTCGGGCTTGAGCGAATCCAACGCGCGGCGCATGAACGAAGTGCGCGAGACGCTGGAGAAGCAACTCTTGCAACTGCAAACCACCAACTCGGCCAAGCTCGACGAGATGCGCGCTACCGTGGACGAAAAGCTGCAAACCACGCTGCAAACCCGATTGGGTGAAAGCTTCAAACAGGTGGCGGACCGGCTGGAGCAGGTGCACAAGGGCCTGGGTGAGATGCAGACGCTGGCGCAGGGCGTGGGCGACCTCAAGCACCTGCTGACCAATGTCAAAACCCGCGGTATTTTTGGGGAGGCGCAACTGGCTTCTCTGCTGGAGCAGGTGTTTGTGGCCGACCAGTATGCGGCGCAGGTGGCGACGCGTCCGGGCAGTAAAAACGTGGTGGACTTCGCCATCAAGTTGCCCGGCAAATCCGAGCACGGCGAACCGCTGTGGCTACCGATTGACGCCAAGTTTCCGAATGAAGACTACGAGCGTCTGCTGGACGCGCAGGGCCGGGCCGACGTCGTCGGGGCCGAGGCGGCCGGCAAGGCGCTGGAAGTGCGCATCCGGCTGGAGGCCCGGTCCATCGCCGATAAATACGTGGAGCCGCCGCACACCACGGATTTCGCCATTCTGTTTTTGCCGACCGAAGGTCTGTATGCCGAGGTGCTGCGCCGCCCCGGTCTGATGCAGGCCTTGCAGCGCGATCACCGCATCACGCTGGCCGGGCCCACCACGCTGCTGGCCATGCTCAGTTCGTTGCAAATGGGCTTTCGCACGCTGGCGCTGGAGAAGCGTTCCAGCGAGGTGTGGCAGGTGCTGGGCGCGGTCAAAACCGAGTTCGGCAAGTTTGGTGACGTGCTGGCCAAGGTCAAGTCGCAAACCGAGACCGTGCTCAAAACGCTGGACAGTGCCGAGACCCGCAGCCGCGCCATGGGCCGGGCGCTGAAAAAAGTGGAAGCGTTGCCCGAGCCCGAAGTGCAGGCCCTGATTCCCCTGGACAAGGACTTCGACAGCGATGCGGGGGCCGAGCAGGCGTGAACCCTGCTGCTGACCCCACGCAAGCCCCCCGCTTTGCGCTGGCGCGCCTGATTGCGGGTCAAGTTTGTTTGCACGCCTGCATGGCCGGCATGCGCATGGCGGCGCCCTTGCTGGCGCTGCGCGAGGGCTTCAGCGCGCTGGCCGTGGGCTTTTTGCTGGCCCTGTTTGCCTTGACGCAGGTCTTTCTGGCTTTGCCGGCGGGTCGCTATGCGGACCGGCATGGGCTGAAGCGCCCGGTGGGCTTGTGTGTGGTGGCCGCATCGTTGGGCGCGGGGCTGGCGGTGGTTTTTCCCGTTTTTGCGGTGCTGTGCCTGAGTGCCTTGCTGACCGGTGGCGCCACGGGGGTGGCGTCCATCTCCTTGCAGCGTCATGTCGGGCGGGCGGCGCAGAATGCGACCGAGCTCAAGCAGGTGTTCAGCTGGCTGTCCATCGGCCCTGCAGTGTCGAATTTTCTCGGGCCTCTGACGGCGGGCCTGCTGATTGACCAGAGCGGGTTTCGAGCCGCCTTTTTGTTCCTGGCGTTGTTGCCGCTGGCAACCTGGCTCTGGGTGCGCCGCACGGTGGAGTTGCCGCCTGTTGTTCCCAATCCGGGGGCGGCGCCAAAGAAGGCTTGGGATTTGTTGCGTGAGCCCCTGATGCGGCGCCTGATGCTGGTGAACTGGCTGTTGTCCTCCTGCTGGGATGTGCACACTTTTGTGGTTCCGATCCTGGGGCATGAGCGGGGCTTCAGTGCCTCGGTGATTGGCGCGATTCTGGGATCTTTTGCGCTGGCCGCCACGCTGGTGCGGGTGCTGCTGCCGCTGTTTGCAGCGCGCGTGCATGAGTGGGCGGTGATCACGTCGGCCATGTTGATTACGGCGCTGCTTTTCAGTGTCTACCCATTCATGGCTTCGCCCCTGGCGATGGGGGCTTGTTCGGTGCTGTTGGGGCTGGCGCTGGGCTCGGTGCAACCCATGATCATGAGCACCTTGCACCAGATTACGCCTGACGCGCGCCATGGCGAGGCGCTGGGTTTGCGGCTGATGGCCATGAACGCGTCCAGTGTGCTGATGCCGCTGCTGTTTGGCACAGCGGGGGCGGTGGTGGGGGTGTCGGTGGTGTTCTGGACCGTCGGGCTGGCGGTTGGTGCCGGCGCACGGCCCGCCTGGCTGCTGCGTCCCGTGGTGCGATTTGCATCGCATTCAAACTAGGAAATACTCCTAATTTAATAGCTGCTTACGCAGTGAGTACGGGGGCTAGAGCCTGAAATAGCTAAAAAAAAGCGGGCAAGTCGCCTGGACTGCCCGCTGGATTTTTGCTACCTGTCAACCTGGAAAAGTCCAGGATGACCGGTCATGGCGCTTATCGGTTGAAAGAGCCGCGTGAACCGCCGTTCCCGCCACCAAAACCACCGCCGCCGCCACCGGAGCGGCCACCGGCGCCACCGCCACCAAAGCCGCCGCCATTGCGGTTGCCGCCACCAAAACCGCCACCGCCACGGCGGGCGCCGCGTTCGGCCATCATGTCGACACTGGTGCGCATCGGATCGGGCTGGCTCGGCGCAGACCTGGAAGGCGCCGGATTTCCGCCGCCGTTGCCACCGCCAAAACCACCGCCGCCATTGCCGCCACCGTAGCCACCGCCATTGCCGCCGCGACCTTGCGCGGGCCGCGGGCCGCGGGCTGCCTGATCGCCGGCCGGGCTGTGGCTGCGCTGACCAGCAGCCCGGTGGCCGCCACCATTGCCGCCGCCGTTACCACCACGTCCGCCACCCGCAGGGCCGCCGCGGTCGCCTTGAGCACCCTTGGTGTCGCGCACGCGTTGCAGCATCTCGGTGCGCGCCGTCTTGGCCGCCGCCTGCATGACGTCACGGCTTGGCGGTTTGCCGGCACCACCCCAGACGGTCTGGCGACCCATGGCGATGGGCTCGGCCTTTTCGCCGGGTTCGGGCATGAAGCCTTCCACGATTTCAACCGGAATATTCTGCTTGGTGAAACGTTCAATGGCTTGCATGAAGCCTTCTTCGTCCAGGCACACCAGGTTCGACGCAGTACCGTCTGCGCCAGCACGACCGGTACGACCAATGCGGTGCACATAGTCTTCGCACACATTGGGGATTTCATAGTTCACCACGTGCGGCAGATCATCAATGTCGATGCCACGGGCCGCGATGTCGGTGGCCACCAGCGCGCGAATGTTGCCACTCTTGAAGCCGCTCAGGGCCTGGGTGCGGGCTGACTGGCTTTTGTTGCCATGCAGGGCCATCGCCTCAATGCCGTTCTTGGTCAAAAACTCGGCGACATTGTTGGCGCCAAATTTGGTGCGGGTGAACACCAGCACCTGGCTCCAGTTGTGTTCCTGGATGATGTGCGCCAGCAAGGCTTTCTTTTTGCCGCGGCCCACCGGGTGGATGACCTGCGTGATGCGCTGCACGGTGGTGTTGCGCGGCGTGACTTGGACGCTTTGCGGGTTTTTCAGCAGCGTAGCGGCCAGGTCGCGAATTTCGTCACTGAACGTGGCCGAGAACAGCAGGCTCTGCTTGTCTTTGGGCACCACAGCCAGCACTTTTTTCACGTCATGGATGAAGCCCATGTCCAGCATGCGGTCGGCTTCGTCGAGCACCAGCATTTGTACCTGGCCCAAGTCGAGCACGCCTTGTTGCAATAAGTCCAGCAGACGACCCGGCGTGGCAACGAGAATGTCCACGCCTTTTTTGACACGGCTGATTTGGGGGTTCATGCCAACACCGCCAAAAATGACGGTGGAAGACAGTTCCACGTATTTACCGTAGGTCTGTACCGACTCTTCCACCTGAGCCGCCAATTCGCGCGTCGGTGTCAGCACCAGGGCACGAATGCCAATGCCGCCGAATTTATTCTTGGGCGTTTCGCCAGCACTGAGTTTGTGCAGCATGGGCAGCACAAAAGCTGCTGTTTTGCCGGTTCCGGTTTGGGCACCGCCGAGCAGGTCATGTCCTTCCAGGACGAGTGGAATCGCCTGCGCCTGAATGGCTGTGGGTGTCTCGTAGCCTTGCTCGAGCACGGCTTTGACAATGGCCGGAGCCAGATTTAGTTCTTCAAATTTCATAGTGTGGCGCCTATCCTGGGCGCTATGGCATCGGCCTATCTTGGTGCTTGAAACACCAAGTCAGTGAAAGGCAGATGGGTACAAAGGTGGAACGTCTGCGCGAGGCATTGTTCCCAGCAAGGTGCTGGCATCGTGGGCAACTGAAGCTCCACAACGAACCGCATTGTCGCACGGTCTGCAAATTGTGTCCTGCGCTGAGCCAAAAATGGTGAAAACGGGTCAATCGCCGATAATGTCAGGTTTCCATCTCGACAAACCTCGCAAGACCAATGGCTCAATACGTATTTTCCATGAATCACCTCGGCAAGATTGTGCCGCCGAAGAAATTCATTCTCAAAGACATTTCCCTCAGCTTCTTCCCCGGCGCCAAAATTGGCGTGCTCGGTACCAACGGTTCCGGCAAGTCCACCCTGCTCAAAATCATGGCTGGGGTTGACAAGGAGTTTGAAGGCGAAGCCATGCCGATGCCCGGCCTGAATATTGGCTATCTGCCGCAAGAGCCTCAGTTGGACCCTGAGCAAACCGTGCGCGAAAGTGTGGAAGCGGGCATGGGCGACGTCTTTACGGCCAAAGCCCGCCTGGAAGAAATTTACGCGGCTTACGGTGAAGAAGATGCCGATTTTGATGCGCTCGCCGAAGAGCAGGCCAGGATGGAAGCCATCATTGGCAGCGCCGGCACCGACTCCGAGCACCAGCTGGAGATTGCCGCCGACGCCTTGCGTTTGCCCCCATGGGACGCCAAGGTTGGATTGTTGTCGGGCGGCGAAAAACGTCGTGTCGCCCTGTGCCGCCTGCTGTTGTCCAAACCTGACATGTTGCTGCTGGATGAGCCCACCAATCACTTGGATGCTGAATCCGTCGATTGGCTGGAGCAGTTCCTTGCGCGCTATCCCGGTACCGTGGTGGCCATTACCCACGATCGCTACTTTTTGGACAATGCGGCCGAGTGGATTCTGGAACTCGATCGCGGCAACGGCATGCCGTACAAAGGCAACTACAGTTCCTGGCTGGAGCAAAAGCAGGAGCGACTGTCGCAGGAACAAAAAGGCGAAGAGTCCCGCGCCAAAGCGCTCAAGAAAGAACTTGAATGGTCACGCCAGAATCCCAAGGCGCGGCAAGCCAAGAGCAAGGCGCGTCTGGCCCGCTTTGAAGAGTTGTCTGATTTCGAATACCAGAAGCGCAACGAGACCAACGAGATTTTCATCCCGGTGGCCGACCGCCTGGGCCAGGAAGTGATTGAATTCACGAATGTCACGAAGTCCTTTGGCGACCGTGTGCTGATCGACAACCTGAGCTTCAAGGTGCCGCCGGGCGCCATCGTCGGCATCATCGGCCCCAATGGAGCCGGTAAATCCACACTGTTCAAGATGATTGCCGGACGCGAAAAGCCCGATTCCGGCGAAGTCAAGATCGGTCAGACCGTCAAGATGGCCTTTGTCGACCAGAACCGCGATGACCTGGCAAACGAAAAAACCGTTTGGGAAGATGTGTCCGGCGGGCTCGACATTCTGAATGTCGGTAAATTCCAGATGGCCAGCCGCGCTTATTGCGGACGCTTCAATTTCAACGGTGCGGACCAGCAAAAACGTGTCGGCACCCTGTCAGGCGGTGAGCGCGGACGCTTGCACTTGGCCAAAACCCTGATTGCCGGCGGCAATGTGCTGATGCTGGATGAGCCGTCGAACGACTTGGATGTGGAAACCCTGCGTGCGTTGGAAGATGCCTTGCTGGAATTTGCCGGAACGATCATGGTGATCAGCCATGACCGCTGGTTCCTGGACCGTATTGCCACCCATATTCTGGCCTGCGAGGGTAACAGCCAGTGGACCTTCTTCGATGGCAACTATCAGGAATACGAAGCCGACAAGAAGAAACGTCTGGGTGAAGAAGGTGCCAAGCCCAAGCGCATGAGGTTCAAGGCGCTGAAGTAATCAGTAAGCGGCCCTTTACGGGTCGCGCTGGTCCTTCATCCCGGCGCTACCTCCGGGCGACGCGCTTCCCAGTCGGCCAGCCAGGCCGTCAGGTTCTCGGCCGGCATGGGTTTGGCAATGAAGTAGCCCTGGGCCAGGTCGCAGCCCTGCTGGCGGACAAAATCCCAGTCCGCCCGGTCTTCCACCCCTTCCGCCACTGATTCCATTTTGAGCTGTTTTGCCAAGCCAAGACTGGCGTTGAACATCGCACGCTGCGTGTCATTGGCCCAAGCACCATGCACGAAGCTTTGATCGATCTTGAGTTCATCGAAAGGAATGTCGCGCAACTGGGCGAGAGAAGAATTACCGGTGCCGAAATCGTCGATTGAGAGGCGAAAGCGCTTCAGATGCAATCGAGTCAAAATTTCAAGTGGTACGCGCTGGTCGAGCATCAAGCGGCTTTCCGTCACCTCCAGGACCAGCTCCTGCGGCGGCACGCCCGCCTGGGTCGTGAGATCGGCAACGTAATCCAGAAAATTAAGTGAAACCAGGTTGTCCATTGACAAATTAACGGCTACCCGCAACGACAACCCCGCATCCTGCCAGATTTTGGACTGGGCCAGCGCTCCGGTCAGTACTACGCGGGTCAGTTCGTTGATCAGACCATGTTCTTCCGCGATGCCAATAAACTGGTCTGGCAATACCATTCCATCCTTGGGGTGACGCCAACGCACCAAGGTCTCCACACCGATGACTTCTCCGGTAGCCGTCGTCACCTTGGGTTGGTAATAATTGATCAGTTCGCCGTTGGTGATGGCCGCACGCAGCTCGTCCGCACTGTAAATTTTTTTGACCGCTCCGATGGCGCCTTGCGATGGCGGCACCCACTTATCAATCAACGCCGCCAGCCACTCCGGCGCGACGGGCTTACTCAGATGGCCAAGCACTGTAATCTTATGGGCCAGCACCAGTTTCTCGACGGACTGCAACACACGTTCATCTTCCCCGCTCACCAGAATGAGCGCGCCTGAATAGTGATGTTCAACCAAATGCCGAACGAATTCGACCCCATCCATTTCCGGCATATTGATATCTAACAGAATCAGATCCGGGAAGTTGTCTGGGCTATCAACCAACGCCAGCGCAGTCCGTCCGTTGTCACAGGTCGTGACCGAGGTAAATCCCAAATTTGTCAACATGCGATCGAGCAGCTTGAGCATGAACGGTTCGTCATCGAGCGCCAATATCTTGATTGCAGATTTATTCAACACAAAGGTAAGCCCCCTATTTCGTTAGTCGTTGCACGTTCTGTCCTGTTATTTACACTCAAGCGACGGGGTGGATAAAGGCACATCGTGTCGTATTTATGCCTCATTCTGACTGCGCTTTTCATACGCATCAAGAAGGCTTTCAACACTCGCCAACTTTTGCTCAAACTTGGGCAACAGCACGGCCAAGGCTTCAGCATCGCCACCCTTGCCCGCCTTCTCCATTTCGGCGCATAGTTCACCCAGTGCCAGCGCGCCCACCGAGCGGGCCGAGGACTTGAGTTTGTGGGCCGCCGCACCGGCAGTCGCAGCCTGGCCAGCCGCGCTGGCCGTGCGCAATTCCACTGCTATCTTGGCCGCGCTGATGCGGAAGTCATGCAGGAACTCACGGATCATCGCCTCGTCACCGCCGATCAAGGCCTTGAGCATATTCACGTCAACCGCTGCGGACGTTTCAGCAGAGGGTGATCCGGGTGGCGTAGTTTCGGGTGGCGTGGTTTTGGATGCGATCGGCACAGAGATAATAATGGGCAGCCATTTTTCCAGCATCGCTTTCAGGTTGACCAGTTGCACCGGTTTGCTCAGGTAATCATCCATGCCCATGGCGAGGCAGTGCTCGGCCTCGCCCTTGAGCACATTGGCGGTGAAGGCGATGATAGGCATGCGAGCCTTGCCAGCTTCGGCGGCGCGGATAGCGGTAGTCAACTCGTAGCCGTCCATCTCCGGCATGTGCAGGTCGGCGAGCAGGATGGCGTAATCGCCGCTCTGCCAGCGCTTCAATGCCTCGCGGCCATTGTTGGCGATGTCTGCAGTGTGCCCGAGCAACAGGAGCTGTTGCAGGATAACTTTCTGGTTGATCTCGTTGTCTTCGGCGATCAGGATCAGACGACCCTGCTGGCGCGTCTCCTCGCGGGACCGTTGCGTGGGGGCCGCTTGGACCACAGTTGGCAGATCTTCCCGGTCAGGCTCTTTAGCTCGACCGGCCGCAATCGCCACCACTTTCAGCAGAGCCCTGCGGGTAAGTACATTGCCATCCACGAACACCAGATCGGCACCCTCCAAACGCGGACTCCGACGCTGCCCACGCCCGATGACGACGAAGTGGGTTTTCTGTTCCGGGTGGGCGCGGGCTGCGGCGCGCAGGTCATCCAGCAGCGGGTGGGCGGCTGTGGTGTCGATGACGACGATACACAGTCCGGATGGACGGTTGGCCATCCATTGCCGGGCGGTCGCCAGATCCGTTGCCCGTTCGACCCGCGCTTTGTCATAGGCGAGATAGGTGGCCAGATCGTCAGCCAGACTCTCCGACCCGTCCACCACCACCAGACAGTCCAGCCCTGCGACCAGAGAGGGTGCCTCGTTGATTGCAGGATTTACCGGTGCTTGCAGGAAGGAGATGCGCACATTGAGTGTGGTGCCCTTGCCCAGCGTGCTGTGCAGCGTGATCTCACCGCCCATAATTCCTGTCAACTGGCGGGATATGACCAGCCCCAGTCCGGTCCCGCCGAAACTTCGGGTGGTGGAAGAATCAGCTTGAGTGAATGGTGCAAACAACCGGGCCTGGGTTTCTTCATCCATGCCGATGCCGTTGTCGGCCACATGAAACTCGAGCATCACCTGCTCTGGTGTGCTTTCAGCCAGTATGGCGCGAACCGACACCCGGCCCGTTCGCTGCTGCCCGCTGGAAAACTTGATGGCGTTGTTCGTCAGATTGATTAATATCTGGCGCAGTCGCCCCGGATCGCCCATAACCACTGCGGGAATAGCAGGTTCGGTGAACAGCGTCAACTCCACCATTTTATTCAGGGCCATGCGATCCATGGTTTCGCATACGCCTTCAACCACGTCGGCGACGCACATGGGTATGGATTCAATCTGGAACTTGCCAGCCTCAATCTTGGAGAAGTCGAGAATATCGTTGATGACGGCAAGCAGGGCAAACGCCGAGTCGTGGATGATGTTGGTCATCTCCATCTGCGGGCCGTTGAGGCTGCTTTCCTGCAGTACGTCGATCATGCCGATCACGCCGTTCATCGGCGTGCGGATCTCATGGCTCATGGTGGCGAGAAACTCCGATTTGGCGAGGTTGGCTTTTTCCGCCACAGACCTGGCGTTCTCCAACTCCACGTTCTTTTCTTGCAGCACCTGATCCAGGCGATTGCGCTCGGTGACGTCGCGCGCTGAGGCGAACACGCCCTGCAGCTTCCTGTCGCGGTCGTAGAAGGTGGTCGCGTTGAAGGACACCACCGTTTCCTTGCCGTCCCTGGCGCGCGCGGTGAGTTCGTAGTCAGTAACCTTCTTGTCGCTCAGCACCAGTTTGATACTCGTCTCTGCCCGCTCCGGATCGGTGAAGTTATTCTTGAACGGCGCGCCGATCAATTCGTCGCGCGTGCAGCCGGTGAGCGCCTCCATCTGCTTGTTGACGTCGGTGATGATGCCGGACGGATCGGTGGTCATGATCGCGTCGATGTTGGATTCGATCAGGGAGCGGGTGTAAAACTGATGGTCGCGCAGACGCTGATCGAGCTTCTTCTGCTCTGCTTCGATCTGCTTACGTGCGGTGTTGTCGGTACCGATCAGCAGGTAGCCGATGATGATATTTCCAGCATCGCGCAGCGCGGTGACTGACACCACCCCCGGGAAGCGGCTGCCGTCCTTGCGGATATAGGTCAGCTCGTAGATGTCCTCAATGCCACGTGAGGCCTTGAACACCAGCGCCTCAAAGCCGGGTGTGATCGGCGTGCCGAGTTCCGCGGTGAGTGCCTTGGCCCGCTCGATCACTTCCTGCGGATCGGAAATGTCGGCCGGCGTGATCTTGTTCATCACTTCGGCCGCGGTGTAGCCCAGCATGCGCTCGGCGCCGACGTTGAAAATCTGGATGACGCCCTTGGCGTCAGTGGCAATACTGGAGAAATTGGCGCTGTTGAAAATCGCTTTCTGCAAAGGCCCCGCCTTAAGCAGCGCCTCTTCGGCCTGCTTGCGCGCGGTGATATCACGTAAAACGCCGGTGAAGTAACGCTTGCCCCCCAGCCACATCTCGCTGACTGCCATCTCCATCGGGAAACTGCGGCCATCTTTGCGCCGACCCACGACTTCGCGTGCGAGGCCGATACCTCCCGCCTTATCGTTTGCACTGGAATACTCGAGGGCCCCATTGGGCTGGTCTCGATCAAGCTCAGGTATCAGCGTGCTGAAGTTTTGTCCGATGAGTTCTGCTGCGGTATAGCCAAACATTCGTTCAGCGGCCGGGTTAACGGTCTGGACAATGCCGCCGCTGGCATGGAGGGTGACGATGCCGTCCACCACGGTATTGAGAACCGTCTTAATCAACGCGGCACTGTCGCGCAAGGCCTGCTGCGCTGCATATTCCCTGGTGACATCACGGAACACCAGTACGGCTCCGACCACCTGAGCGCTACGGTCGCGAATCGGTGCGCAACTGTCGGCGATAGCGCACTCGCTGCCATCGCGCGCAATCAGTACCGTGTGGTTGGCCAAGCCTTGTATCGTGCCATGCGCCAAGGTTTCCATGACCGGGATGGTGACGCGTTGACGGCTGTCCTGGTTGATGATGTGAAAAATCTCGTCCACCGGGCGACCGCTGGCTTCGCGCTGCGTCCAGCCGGTGAGCCGTTCGGCCAGCGGATTGAGCAGCGTCACACGCCCCTCGGCATCGGTGGCTAACACTGCATCGCCGATGGAGTTGAGCGTCACGGCAAGCTTTTCCTCGCTGACCAGCAAGGTGCTGTTGGCCTGCTGCAGTTGCTTATTCGTCTCCTCCTGGATTTCGAGCAAATGCAGTGTTTCGAGGTGAACCAGATTCTTGAGCCGCTGCTGTGTTCCTCGATAGATTAAATAGACGAACGAAAGTGCAAACAGCAGCGTCATCAGGCTGGCGGCAACGAGGATGGTAAATAGATAGTGCAGGTTCGCCTGGAACTCTGCCTCGTGCTGCGCCAACGCGTCTTCCTCTATCTGGACGAAGCCTTTCATCTCGGTACGAATCAAATCCATCGTCCGCTTGCCCTGACCACTGCTTACCACCGCCAGTGCAGCTGTCATGTCATGGTTGCGGCGCAACTCAATGACATGCGACAGTTCAGTTAATTTGGCCTCTACCAATAACGCCATTGCGTCCAGGTGTTGATGGGCCGCACTGATCAAGGTGAGTTGGCGCAATTTTTCCAGCTGGCCACTGACGCTATTGCGCACCGCCAAATACGGTTCCAGAAAGGCCTCGTCACCGGTCAACAAATAGCCGCGCCCACCGGTCTCGGCATCTTTCAACGCAGACAGAAATTCTTCTGCGGTGTCCAATACAACGAAGGTATGCTTGCGCGCCTCGGCTGCTTGCTCGGTCTGTCTGAAAGCCCAGAACGATATCGATATCCCCAGTCCAGCCAGCAGGACTGCGCCCGCAAGTGCAGCAACTATTTTACGAGTGGTTTTCGGGAGAAAATTTGCCATGCGTCTACCTGCATTCGGTGTCGAAACTTCAGATCAGCATAGTTGCAAGTGCAGGGGTGGTCTGTGCGCTGTCACACTTAATAACAGGGCACTCCTCGCCAGGAACGAATTGCGGTGGCGCAAAGCGCCAGGCTCAACCGCAGGGACGTCAAGCTCTGAGAATCCTTTGGCGCACCAGCTCAATGTGCTCGCGCAGGGCATAGAGCTCGTCCGCATAGGACAGGGGCACGGTGATTTTGCCAACGCGCGTCTCCAGTCGGTTCAGTTCATCGACCAGGACCTGTGGCGATTCGGTACTGCTACTGGCACGGTCTTCGATTTCTCGCAACTGCCCATACCAGCGAAAAACCCGGGAACGGATTCTGAACTCATAGAGTGGCGGCACAACGCGGCTCAGCGGCAGCAGCACTGCAATGATGATGCCCAGCGCCAGCCACATGCGTTCCATCAGGTTCGCGTAGGAAAAAGGCAGATAACGTTGCATCAAGGGAATGCCGTTGCGGATCGTGCGATCCGCCTCCCTGGACAGGGGAAACTCGGTGTTGGCAACGTTGGGGAATTCGTGAGCGCGGTTGAACCAGCCGGCCGGGCTGTGAAACGCCAGGGATGCCTGGGAAAAGAGTTGCAGCACGGCAGGATGCACACTGTCTCGAGCCATCAGCGTGGTGGTGGGCGCCACCAGCCGCACGTTTTGTGGCGGAACGTCATTGGCCAGATCAACCACGCCGCGTGGCAGGGTCACCGGTGTTAAAAACGCGAAGCGGCGTGAGTAGGCTTCGCTCTGCGCAAAGTTCATCAATTTCACACCCGGGGTTTGCAGCAGCATTTGCACCATGAGCGATTCCGGCGCCGAGGCAAAAACCAGCGCATCCAGTTCGCCATTCAAAAATGCCACCGTGGCCGGTGTCTGCTCCAGCCGGGACAGTGTGATGCTGCCTTCGTCAATGCGATTGACGTCGAACAATTTGCTCATCAAGCTGGGCACACCGCTGCCTGCTGTGCCGACATTGACGCGCAGACCTTTAAGTTGGGTCAGTGAATCCAGGGTGGCGTCCGTCGTCACTTTTTGAGCGGCTTGCGTGCGGTAAAACAGCCACACCGGTTCGACGAACAGGCTGCCCAGGGATGCCAGCCCCTCGTGGTCACTGGCCGGCAGTGCGCTGCTGCCACCCTGAACAAAGCCGAGATCAGCCTTGCCCGCCGCCAGCCATTCAAGATTTTGGGATGAACCCTCGCTGGGCAGGAGCTGCACTTCGATGCCATAAGCGGCCAGGGCCTTGGCATAGCGTTTTCCGAATTCGGCGTAGGCGCTCTGGGCTGGGCCGGTGGCCAGCGTCACATGTTTGGGCGGTGTCGGGTCAAGCCACCAGTAGGTCAGCGCCAGCAACGCGATGGTCAGCAGGATAAAGGGCCCCGCCGATGTCAGCATCTCGCGCAGGGACAGCAAGGTGTAGCGGATGGTTTTGGGCATGGTGTGCTGCGTCGTGGTGATTCAGGTGGCGGCCGGTCGCAACAGGTCGCACGCTGCCGGCCAGCGCATACCGCCTGAGCTGATGCCCTTGGCGGCCAGTATGGCACGCACGACCGCCCGGGCGGTGACCTCGGCGGCCAGGGTACTGAGCAGCAGCATGTCCGCTGCTTTGCCCGCTTGGCCGGTACCCAGTGCAAACAGGGTGTCGCCGTCGAGCATCGTATGCACTGGATTGATGGTGCGGGCCAGTCCGTCGTGCGCCACCTGGGCCAGCCGGTGCGCCTGCGCCTTGGTCAATAGCGCGTCGGTGGCAATGACGCCGATGGTGGTGTTGGTGCCCGCCAGCGGTGACTGGGGCGCAATACCCGCCAGAATCGCGTCGCGACTGTTGAGCAGCGACGCGCCATCGGGCGTTCGGGCACCGGCCAGCACCTGGCCATTTGCCGGGTTGATGACGTCGCCCACGGCGTTGCAGGCGATGATGGCGCCGACCGTGATGCCGTCCACCGTGACCGACGCGGTACCGATACCGCCCCGCATGGCGCGCTCCAGACCAAAGAGTTTGCCGACCAGTGCGCCGGCGCCGGCGCCGACATTCCCCTCGGCCGGCGCATGGCGACTGGCTGCCATGCAAGCCTGATAACCGGCACTGGCATCGGGCCGGATGGTGGCGTCGCCCACCGACAGATCAAACAGCACGGCGGCGGGCACGATGGGCACCAGCCCGAAACCCACTTGCAATCCGATGTGGTTCTGTTCCAGCCACTGCATCACGCCGCTGGCGGCGTCCAGCCCCCAGGCACTGCCACCGGCCAGCGTGATGGCGTGCACACGGTCTACCAGGTTGGACGGGTGCAGCAGGTCGGTCTCGCGGGTGCCGGGGGCGGCGCCACGCACGTCCACCCCGGCCACCGCGCCGTCGCGGGTGATGATGACCGTGCAGCCGGTGGGGCGGCGTGGGTCGGTGAAGTGGCCCACCTCGATGCCGGCGACATCGGTGATGGATCCTGCGGGGTGCTTTGTACGGTTCATGGCAGTCCGTGTGAGGTGCCTAAAAATTTATAACAAAATGACCTCTAGCCCCCGTCGAATATGCGTGACCAGCTATATTTTCTGTAGCATAAGAGTGCCCGGAGGCGATCACCATCGCCATCATATCGCCCATCCAGCCGCGCCGGGGCCGCCGGGCGATCATGAATTCAGTGCTGCAAAATCTTGTTCAGGAAATCCTTGGTGCGGGTTTGGCGATTTTCCGGGTGGTCAAAAAACTCATCCTTGGAGCAGTCTTCCAGGATATGGCCTCCCACATCCATGAAGATGACGCGGCTGGCTACCTTGCGCGCAAAGCCCATCTCATGCGTGACCACCATCATGGTCATGCCCTCACTGGCCAGTTTCACCATCACATCCAACACCTCGCCGACCATCTCGGGGTCCAGCGCGGAAGTGGGTTCGTCGAACAGCATGACGATCGGGTCCATCGACAGCGCGCGCGCAATCGCCACACGCTGCTGCTGTCCGCCTGAGAGCTGACCCGGAAACTTGTCCTTGTGCGCCATCAGCCCGACCCGGTCGAGCATCTTGAGACCGCGGATTTTGGCCTCGTCGGGGCTGCGGTTGAGCACCTTGATTTGCGCAATGGTGAGGTTTTCGGTCACGGACAGGTGCGGAAACAGCTCAAAGTGCTGGAACACCATGCCGACATGCGAGCGCAGCTTGGGCAGGTTCGTTGCCGGGTCATGCAAGGGCACGCCATTGACGTAAATGCTGCCTTGCTGAATCGGCTCCAGCGCGTTGACGGTCTTGATCAGGGTCGACTTGCCGGAGCCCGACGGGCCGCAAACCACCACCACATCGCCCTTGTTGACCTTGATCGAGCAGTCGCTCAGCACCTGCACCGGGCCATACCACTTGGACACATTTTTCATTTCAATCATATTTTTCTCCGATGCTTAGCGAACGATCGCTATCTTGGCCTGCAGGCGCTTGACGAGCCAGGACAGGGCAAAACAAATCACAAAATAGACCACGGCGGCCAGCAAATAGGCTTCTTCCGGGCGGCCATAAATCTTGCCGGCGGTGGTGAAGCCCTTCAGCATGTCGTAGGCCCCAATGGCGTAGACCAGCGACGTATCCTGAAACAGGATGATGGTCTGGGTCAGCAGCACCGGCAGCATGTTGCGAAACGCTTGCGGCAGCACCACATAACGCATGTTCTGGCTGTAGGTCATGCCGATGGCCTGACCCGCATGCACTTGGCCACGCGGGATGGACTGGATGCCCGCCCGCATGATCTCGCTGAAATAAGCCGCCTCAAAGGCCACGAAGGTGATGGTGGAGGAGAGCTCGGCACCCATCGGTCGGCCGATCAGAAGGGGGACCAACAGGAAAAACCACAGAATCACCATTACCAGCGGAATGGAGCGCATGCCGTTGACGTAAATGGTGGCGGGGAGCATCAGCGCCTTTTTGCCCGACAGGCGCATGAGCGCCAGCAGCGTGCCTAAAAAGATGCCGCCGGCCGTGGCCACGAGGGTCAGCTGCACGCTGAACCGGAAGCCGCTCAGGACAAACTTGCTGATCATGTCCCAGCTGAGAAAGGTAAGGTCAAGGCCCAACATATCAGTGCCCTCCGCCTGTGCCGCCGGCCACGATAAAGCCGGGGATTTGTGTCTTTTTCTCAATCAGGGCAAATACCCGGTTGACGGCGAAGGCCGACAGGGCATACAGCGCCGTGACGGCCAGATAGACCTCAACGCCGCGCGAGGTTTCCTCTTGCGCCTGCATGGCAAACATGGTGAGCTCGGCAATCGACACCGCAAACGCCACCGAAGAATTCTTCAGCAGGTTCATGGACTCGCTCGTCAAGGGCGGCAAGATGATGCGCAAGGCCATTGGCAGAATCACATAGCGATAGGTCTGTGCGGTGGTGAATCCCATCGCCATACCGGCATAAAGCTGGCCCTTGGGCAAGGCCTGGATGCCGGCGCGCACCTGCTCGGCGATACGGGCCGAGGTGAAGAAGCCGAGGGCGAATACCACCAGCATGAACCCCGGCACTTGCTGAAAGGCCGGAAACATTTTGGGCACCACAAAGTACCAGAGAAATACTTGCACCAGCAGCGGGATGTTGCGAAAAAATTCCACCCAGACGTTAGCCAGTCGCCTCAGCCACGGGCTGCCCGGCAAGGTGCGCAGGGTGCCCATCAAGCCACCGATGACGACCGCTACCACCCAGGAACTGCCCGCCACGGCGAGGGTCCAGCCCCAGGCGCTAAACATCCATTGAAGGTAAGTGCGGCCACTGCCGTCATCATTCAGAAATACTTGCCAGTCCCACGTCATCTCGTTCTCCGCCAGGGTTAAAAAAAGACCCCGCCTCGGCACAAGCCAGGCGGGGTCGGGTTCATATGAAACCTGAAGGCTTATTTCTTGGCGTAGTCTTCCATGGGCTTGTCGTTGGGAGTGGCCCAGGCAGCTTTAATGCTGTCGCTGGCAGCCAGACCTACTTTGGTGTTCTTCGGGGGAATCGCCTGCATGAACCACTTGTCGTAGATCTTGCCGATTTCGCCGGACTTGGCTAGCCCACGGATGGTGTCGTCGGCCAGTTTCTTGAAGGCAGGGTCGCCCTTGCGGATCATGATGGCGATCGGCTCAACGGAAAGTACCTCGCCCACGATTTTGAAGTCAGCCGGGTTCTTGGCGTTGGCAATGTTGCCGGCCAGGATCGACCCATCCATCACGAAGGCATCGGCGCGGCCAGATTCAAGCAACAAAAAGCTATCCGCATGGTCTTTGCCAAAAAGTTCCTTGAACTCGATGCCGGTTGCGCGCTCATTTTTGCGCAGTGTCTGCACCGATGTGGTGCCGGTGGTGGTGGCTACATTCTTGCCTTTCAGCTGGGCAATGCTGGTAATGCCCGAGTTGGCCTTGACGGCGATGCGCACTTCTTCAACAAAGGTGGTGTCCGCAAAGGCCACGTCTTTCTGGCGGGTGGCGTTGTTGGTGGTTGAGCCGCACTCAATGTCCACCGTGCCGTTTTGCACCAGGGGGATACGGTTTTGTGAGGTAACGGACAGATATTTCACGGCTACTTTCTTGCCGATGGCTTTTTCCAGGTTACCAATGATGCGCTGGCAGATTTCAACGTGGTAGCCAACGTACTTGCCGTCGCCCAGTGTGTAGGAGAGCGCACCGGACGAGTCACGCACGCCCATGGTGATTTCGCCCGAGGCCTTGACCTTGGCGATGGTGTCCGTCGTCTGCGCATAAGCGCCAGCGGCAATAGCGGCCAAAACGGCAAGAGCGAGAAACTGCTTCTTCATGGAATTTCCTTATTGAAAGCTTTGGTAAAGCAAGATAAAAAGTTTTTGGCGAATTGATAAGCCGCCCAAACGACATTGATTAAGCATCAAACATGCCGGGAATAACTTCTCACTTAATCATGTTACGTCAGGTCCATACTTTACTGCGGCTCGTTCTTGAGGCGGCGAGGGTTTGCCCTTGAAGTTTATGCAAAAAGTTCATAACGTGATTCGCTTCGCGTCCCACCGGCGACAGTTGGCGTGCTCTGGTGTACGCGAGCTCCCGTATCCTTTGCGCACGCCGGGTTTTACTGTTCACCTCAGATCAAGAAAGCATATGCCATATGGACCAGTCTTCAAGTTCCTTGGGCCTCAAGGTCAAGCCGGATGTTCGGGCTCATTATCGTTTCTGGCCCAAGCGGCTGCCCCATGCCATCACGCTGCCGGCGACGTCTTTGTGGGACAACCTGGAGACCAGCGCCCGGCGTTACCCGCAGAAAGCTGCCCTCGTCTTTTTGGGACGCGTTTTCAGCTATGCGGAAGTGCTGCAAAAAGCAGAGCGGCTGGCGGCCTGTTTGCAAGGGCTGGGGGTCAAAAGGGGTGACCGGGTGGTGCTCAACATGCAAAACTGCCCGCAACTGGTGATTGCACATTTTGCGATTCTGCGGGCGAACGCCGTGGTGGTACCGGTCAATCCCATGAACCGCGCCGAAGAGCTCAAGCACTACATCCTCGACCCGGACGCCAAAGTCGCGATCACAATGGCCGATCTGGCGGCTGAACTGGCGCGGGCCAGCAATGCACTGGCGCCTGGACAAGGGCTGGCGCACCTGCTGGTGACGCATTTCACCGATGCGTTTGACGCCACGGTCGCGGGTGACGATGCGCCGCCTGCGGCATGGGCCGACTGGCTGTTGACGCGTCACGCGCTCCCCGGTTTGCAGGATGGCCAGGTGCACAGCTGGGAGGAGGCGCTGAGCGTTACTGCCACGGTGCCCGAGTTGACGGTGGGGCCAGGCGATCTGGCCATCCTGCCTTACACCAGCGGTACCACCGGCTTGCCCAAAGGGTGCATGCACACCCATGCCAGCATCATGCACAACGCCATCGCCAGCGGCCTGTGGGGCAATGGCTCGGCTGAAAACGTGGTCCTCACAGTTGTGCCGATGTTCCATATCACCGGCATGGTGAGCCTGATGCACACCAGCATTCGGGGTGGTGCCACGCTCATCATGATGCCGCGCTGGGACCGCGAGTTGGCGGGCCGCCTGATTTCGCGCTGGCAGATAACGCACTGGACCAATATCCCGACCATGGTGATTGATCTGCTGGGCAGTCCCAATTTCGATCGCTACGATCTTTCCAGCCTGGTCTACATGGGTGGCGGCGGCGCCGCCATGCCACAGGCGGTGGCGCAGCGCTTGTTCGAGCAGTTTGGCCTGCGTTATGTGGAGGGTTATGGCTTGACTGAAACAGCGGCACCGTCCCACAGCAATCCGCCGGATGCGCCCAAACAGCAGTGCCTGGGCATTCCCTTCATGAGCACCGATGCACGGGTGATTGACCCGGACACCTTGCTTGAAATGCCAACCGGTGAGCAGGGTGAAATCATCATTCATGGCCCGGAAGTTTTTCAGGGCTACTGGAAGCGGCCAGACGCCACCGAGGCGGCATTCATCGAATTGGAAGGCAAACGTTTCTTCCGCTCCGGTGACCTGGGACATGTCGACGAAGACGGCTATTTTTTCCTGACCGACCGGCTCAAGCGCATGATCAATGCGTCCGGCTTCAAGGTCTGGCCGGCCGAGGTCGAGGCGCTGATGTTCCGGCATCCGGCGGTGCAGGAGGCCTGCATTATTTCCACCAAAGACAGTTATCGGGGTGAATCGGTCAAGGCCGTGATTGTCCTGCGGCCATCCCACAAGGGCGCCGTCAGTGAACAGGACATCATCGATTGGTGCCGTGACAACATGGCGGTGTACAAAGTGCCGCGGGTCGTGCAGTTTGTGGATGCCTTGCCCAAGAGCGGTGCGGGCAAGGTGATGTGGCGCTCTTTGCAGGAAGCGGAAGGAAAGTGAGGGCACGTTTCACGCGAAAATGCGGGGTAACAGGAGTATTGGCATGAGCACAAACCGCAAGTCCCCCCTTTCTCAGCACGGCCAGACACTGTCCGCTGTATTGCCGCACGAAGCAGGTCTGTGCCCGCAGCGCACCAAGCGGCTCATGGACGTGCTGCAAGCCGAGGTGGAGCGCCAGCGCCTGCCCGGTGCGGTCGCCCTGATTGCCCGCCACGGGAAACTGGCATTGTTTGAAAGCCTCGGTGCGCTGGACCCGGCGACGGGCACTCCCATGACGCGGGATGCCATTTTTCGCATTTATTCCATGACCAAGCCGATCGTGTCTGTGGCGGCCATGATGTTGATGGAACAGGGACAACTGCTGTTGAGCGACCCGGTGGCCAAGTACCTGCCCGAGTACAGCGCACAGAAGCTTGCCAGTCTGGTGAATGGGGTAGTCCAACTGCAAGCCGTGCGACAGGGGGCGACCATCCAGGACTTGTTGCGCCATACGGCCGGCCTGACCTATGAATTCATGGGTAGCGCACCGGTGCAGCGGCAATATGCCCAGACCCGAATCGGTTCGCGCGAGCGCAGCAATGCCGGGTTTTCCCATGAACTGGCGGCCTTGCCTCTGATGTTCGAGCCCGGCACGGTATGGGAATATGGCCGTGCCACGGATGTGCTGGGACGCCTGATTGAAGTGGTGAGCGGTCAGACGCTGGGAGCGTACCTTCAAGAACACATCTTCCAGCCGCTGGGCATGACCGACACCGGGTTTTGTGTGCCAGCGCAGCAGCACGCCCGCATTGCCGAGCCTTTTGCCCGTGACCCCGAGGGCGGGGTGCAGATGCGGGTGTTCGATGTGCGCGAAGACGCCGCGCTGGAATCAGGTGGCGGCGGACTGGCCTCGACGGCGACCGATTACGCGCGGTTTTTGCAGTTCATGCTGAACAAGGGCGAGCTCGACGGCGTGCGCCTGCTGGGGCCAAGAACGGTCGATTTCATGACCGCTGATCATCTGGGGGACATTCCCGTGAACAGTGGCGCCTCCCGCGCACTGCTGCCACTGGGGCATGGCTTCGGGCTGGGTTTTGCGGTGCGCAAGCAGCTGGGCGTGGCATCGGTGCCGGGTTCGGTCGGCACCTATTTCTGGGGCGGCATGGCGGGCACGACGTTCTTTGTCGATCCGGCCGAAGACCTGTTTGCCATACTGATGCTGCAGGCCCCCAATCAGCGTGAGTACTACCGCATGCTGTTTCGCGATCTGGTGTACGCCACGCTGCTGGACTGAAGCGTCTGAATTTTTATAAGAAATTGGCCTCTAGCCCCCGTTCAGTATGCGTAAGCAGCTATCTATTTTGTAGCTATTGGCGGTTCTAAAGCGTCATGTAGCGACCGGCCCGATGGTTGGTGGCCAGGGTCTGGTTCAACACCACGGCGCCCAGCACGGACAGGGCGACGTGTTGCCAGTCCACCAGAACGAACGAGCTGAGAACAATGAGGCAGTCAAACCCCATTTGGATCCGGCCGGCGCGCCAGCCAAAGCGTTCCTGTAAATACAGCACCAGCACGTTGAACCCGCCCAGGCTGGCCCGGTGACGAAATAGCATGAGCATGCCGGCGCCCATCAACAAGCCGCCCATCACGGCGGTAAAGGGGGGCGACAAAGCCTGGAAGCTCACCAGTTTGGGCAGCAGATTGACAAACACCGACAACAAGCCGACGGCGGCAAATGTTTTCAGGGTGAAGGCCTTGCCCATGCGCTGCCACGCCAGTCCATAGAACGGCAAATTGATCAGGAAAAAGACCAAGCCAAAATTCCAGCCGGTGGCGTAGTGGATCAGGAACGCGACGCCTGCGGTGCCGCCGGTCAACAGCCCGGTGTGGCCAAACATCACGATGCCGAGGGCCACGAACAGCGTGCCTGTGATCAGCGCCTGTACATCTTCATAGGGGCGATGGCGCAGGGATGCTCGTTCCTGCTCTTCCAAAGTATCAGACGGGAAGGTGGTCGGCAGGCGCTTGTGCGGCGTCGCTTTCCGGGCTGGAACAGGTCGCGCCGCCACAGCCATGAATCACCTCCTGGGGCAACGCCTGGGGCGAGTGAACGATGCCGGTGGCTGTGTCATAGCCGACGCCGCGCAGGTGCAAGGCGAGGGCAGCGTCCATGCTTTGCGCATGTTGCGGAAACCAGATGCCGAGTTCGCGGGCCATTTGCCGAACCACGTCAAGCTCGCCGGCCTGTCCGCGTAGGTCGCCTTCGCGCATCACCTGCAAAATCACCTTGTGTTGCATCGAATGGCAGTTGCTTGAGGAGAAATGGGTGTCCTGCATCCATTGGTCTTCGCGACCGAAATGCTCGTCGGTGTGCTTAATCAAGGTTTGCCAGGTCGGCAGCAGGTCGTCGTCAGTCGCATTGACGACGATGGCCAGCAAGTCAACAAATTCTTGGTGCGTGTCGTCCATGAAGGGCAAACCAAGTACGAGCGAATCAGACCATTGCAGTGTGGACATACCGATATTCCATAAAAAGATTGCGCGAGCATACGGGAATCCGGTTTTCTGGGGTTGACCAAAGTCATAAAACTGCCAATCGGAATCCTTATGGACCCGTTGGCCCGACAAATAGCATTGACCGACGCGTGCGTCCGAAACTTGACGCGGTAAGCTTGGGGTCCATGAGTACTTCGTTTCCTTCTCCTTCTTTGGCCGCGCCCAGTGAGCTCGGTACGGTTCTGCGGCAGCAGGGCTATGGCGTGCTGGATGCACGCAGCGTGAGCGCCCTGAGTGGGTGCCCGTTAGATGAGCTGGCTGCCTTGCGCCCCCTGTGGGCCGGGCTTCCTCCGGATACCTTTCTCAAGGATGGAGGCCGCTACCGTCGGCGTCGGCATTCCTGCTTTGTGGTACAGGACGGGCAGGTGACCCAGGTGCCCCATCGAGCGCACTGGCAGCCGGTGGCCTACAACGCCTTGCATGGCGGTATGCAGCGCTTGTTTGAGCCGATCTTGCCCGAGCTGCTGGCCCAGCCGGTGTGGAACCCCTTGCTGGTGTGGCTGGGCGGCGTGTGCTCAGGCCTGAAAGGCGTAAAACCCTGGTTTGTCGAGGTGCACCAGTTCCGCATTGACACCACGGATGGTATCGGGCGGCCCACGCCGGAGGGGGCGCATCGCGACGGTGTCGACATGGTCGCCGTGTTTCTGGTGAACCGGGAAGGCGTCAAGGGTGGGGAGACCCGTGTGTTTGACGCTGCCGGGCCGAACGGTCAACGCTTCACACTGGCCGAGCCGTGGTCGGTGTTGTTGCTGGACGATGCCCGCGTGATTCACGAGTCAACGCCGATCCAGCCCATCACACCAGATGCGCAGGGCGGGCATCGTGATACGCTGGTGGTGACCCTTCGCGCCGCGGGTTTTCAGGAAGATATTTAGTCAGTTGATTTCAGTCAAGGTTTTACGAGTCAGTCAATCAGACACTTGACGCGGTCAAATCAAAAGGAGTTTTCATCATGTTCAAGCACATACTCGTTCCGGTAGATGGTTCATCGACCGCGCAGTTGGCGGTTGGCAAGGCCATCGGTTTGGCGAAAGCTTTCGGCAGTCGTGTTACCGCGATTTTTGTCATCGATCCATACCCGTTTACCGGGGTCGGGACGGATTTTGCGTATGGTCAGGCCGAGTATCTGAGTGCGGCTACCGCCGAGGCCAACGCGGCGATCAAGGCGGCGAAAACCGCGTTTGAGGAAGCGGGTGTCAGCGTGGACACCTCCGTGATTGAATCTCACGCCGCCTGGCGGGGCGTGGTGCAGGCGGCCGAGTCGCTGCCGGCCGATTTGATCATCATGGGCTCGCACGGCCGCAGTGGCCTGGAAAAACTGGTGCTTGGCAGTGTCACGCAAGCGGTTTTGTCGCACACCAAGCTGCCAGTGCTGGTGGTGCGCGACTAAACCGCAGGGTTTTCTACCTCAACCGCACTGCCCGACATAGCCGCAAGCGGTACAAAAATCACAACCGTCTTTGTGAATGACGGTGGGGTTGCCGCACTCCGGGCAAACTTTGCCGGCCATGGTGCTCGGTGCCTCCTGATGATTGGGCGCGTCGAGCACACCCATGTCACGTAATGGAAAGCCTTCTTCGTCCAGTACGCCCAGCATGGCATAGCGGTGAATGATGAGGCGCGCGATATACGCCACAGTAGAAGGCCAGGTCTGCTGGCGACGCTCACCATGCGGCAAACCTGGCACGAAGGCCATGAAGTGGCCCAGTGGTTCGGCGTAGTTGAGCAGCTTGCGCAACTTCATGCCGATCCAGGCCGGATCAATCACCCGCATGTCCAGTGACAGCAGTCTGGCCAGTCCATCCAGTGCTCTGGGATAGTTGCCTGAAAAGCCCACGGCGCAAGGCCGGGTGACGATGGCGCCGTCATGGCCGGGCAGGTTCACCTCTTTGAGGGTGACCGTGAAGTCTTCGCCCGTGGCGGGATTGTCCACATCCACCGACCACGCCAGCGTGCCGGAAGGGCCTGTTTGCGGCTCACCCCGGCTGAACATGGCATCCATCACGGGTGTTGGCACCGTGGTGTCCGTGCCGGCCAAAGCCTTGAGCTGGTCGCAACGCCAGCGGATGACTGCTGCCGTGGCGGCCACTACGCCCGGGAATAAACGGAGTTCACCGTGCGGTGGAAATGGCATCTCAAATGAGTGCTCTTCTGCCACTGTGGCCAAGGCGTCCAGTTTCAGTTGCAGCCACGCGGGGTCATTGGCACGCAAGTCCATTGAAAGCGTCTTGGAGAGTGCGCCTAAACCGCGCGGCTGGTCGGTGCCATTGACCCACACCTCGAAAGGTTTGGGTGCGCCGCCTTCTTCTGCCGCCAGTTCACCTACGAACAGCGCGAAGTCCCCAAAGGGATGATGCACCATGAAAGTCCACGCCGGGTTGCCCGCAGGCAGATTGGGCCGGCTCGGCCAGCGCAGGGAGGACAGCACCGGGGCAGGCAGGCGTTCCAGTGACAAACGGTAATTGGCGCCGTCGATCTGCAAGGGTGTCGCGGTGGTCGGTGCAGAGCTTGGTGTGACGCTCAACACTGACCCCAGTACCGAGTTCGGCCGGTACGTGGCCAGTCCCTTCAAACCAGACAGCCATGCTTCCATATACAGGTGCTGAAAGTCGGCATAGGGGTAGTCAGCCGGTACGTTGACGGTTTTGGAGATGGCGGTGTCGATGAAAGGCGCTACGGCTGCCACCATGGCTTCATGGGCTTGTGCGCTCATTTCCAGTGCCGTGACAAAGGCGGGGGTGAGTGCCGTATTCTCACCATACAGGTGGCGATAAAGACGCCAGGCGTGATCTTCCACCGCATATTCTTTGAAGCTGCCGTCAGGCATGCGTTTTTTGCGGGTGTAGCTCCAGCTGAATGCCGGTTCGATACCGTTGCTGGCATTATCCGCAAATGCGAGACTGATGGTGCCGGTAGGCGCAATGGAGAGCAGGTGCGAATTGCGAAGACCGTGGGCACGAACGCGTTCTTTCATGGCAGGGGATAAGCGCGATGCAAATGTCTGGCCGCTAAGGTACAGGTCGGCATTGAACAGCGGGAAGGCCCCGCGCTCGCGCGCCAGTTCAACCGATGCATCGTAGGCGGTGTCGCGCATCAACTCGGCGATTTGCCTGGCCATGTCACGCGCTTCCTGCGTGTCGTAGCGCAGGTTGAGCATCACCAGTGCATCGCCCATTCCGGTAAAGCCCAGACCCACGCGACGCTTGCTGCGAGCTTCTTCCTGTTGTTGCGGTAGCGGCCACACCGTCACGTCCAGCACGTTGTCCAGCATGCGTGTGGCAACACGCGCCACTTCGGCAAATGCCACGCTGTCAAAGTGGGCATTTTCTTCAAAGGGATGATCGATGAACCGGGTTAGGTCGATGGAGCCGAGGCAGCAGCAGCCGTAAGGGGGCAGGGGTTGTTCTGCGCAAGGGTTGGTGGTGGCAATGGTTTCGCAATAGGACAGGTTGTTGTCCCGATTGATGTGGTCCAGGAACAATACGCCAGGCTCTGCATGATCGTAGGTGGAGCGCATGATTTGATCCCACAACTCGCGCGCCTGCAATTTACGGTAGACCCACAAGCCACTGTCCTTGGCCTGGTAGGCGCCCGCCGCTTTTTGGGCGGTGCCAGGTTCGGCGCGATGGATCAGGGCGAACTCGCTGTTCTGTTGCACCGCTTCCATGAAGGCGTCGCTGACACCCACCGAAATATTGAAGTTTTTCAAGTCGCCCGTGTCCTTGGCGTGAATGAACTCTTCAATATCAGGATGGTCACAACGCAAAACACCCATTTGCGCGCCACGTCGGGAGCCAGCGGATTCGACGGTTTCGCATGAGCGGTCAAATACGCGCATGTAACTGACAGGCCCTGACGCGCTGCTTTGCGTGCTGCCAACCCAAGCGCCACGCGGTCGAATACGTGAGAAGTCATAACCCACGCCACCGCCGCGACGCATGGTTTCGGCGGCCTCGGTCAGGGCGGTGTAGATGCCGGGGTGTCCATCTTCCACGTGGGCGATGGAGTCGCCGACAGGTTGCACAAAACAGTTGATCAGCGTGGCGGCCAGATCCGTGCCAGCGGCAGATTGAATGCGTCCGGCTGGCAGGAATCCATTTTGCAGTGCTTGCAGGAATTTGGCTTCCCACTGCTTTTGGTGCTCCGGTGCTTCGACTTCAGCCAAAGCACGCGCAACGCGCTGATTGACGTCAAATATGGTTTTTTCGGATCCCTTGCTGTATTTTTCAAGAAGCACTTCTTCGCTGATTTGCTGAGGTGCGAGCGCTGTGGCTGGTTTTGTTCGTTCGGGGGTTTTTTGAGACATGACGTATTTCCTGAAAAAGACTGTGGAATACTAGGGCCGAGCTTTGGCGGTGTCATTGATATAAAGCAAGCTTGGTTGAACGATTTTAGCTGTGCCAGCACTATAGGTAGTGGTCAGATGTGTATCTGAACGCTACTGGTAGTGAAAATGGTAGGCAGGAAAATTCTGAAAATTCCCATCGTTTGCGGTTGAAACAGGACAAAACGCATGCTGCGTGGGTGGATTCGAAGAATTGCCTCAGGCCAAGGCGGCGCGCTGGTGCCTACCATGTGCGTGGATAAATCCGCTGAAGAACTGCTCAATTGTTACGACCTGGTGCAAGAGTCGACCCAGTTTGGTCAAGAGTGGAGCATCGTGTTCGCCGCCGCTCTATCTGGATGTGACGGGCTCGCGCCGACCAGCGAGGCGGCGGAAAAACCGTTGGAGCGCATGGTCGAAGCCATCAAGGCCGGCACGTTGGGAGCGTTTATCCCGTTTGACCGGCAGGGGCTGCCGGTGCTGCTTGGTTGATGCTAAATCTGCCTGTAGCCCCCGTGCTACTTGCGTAAGCAGCTACTATAAGCATAGCAATTAACAGCATGAGTGCTGTTAATTGCTATTTAAGCGCTGCTCGTTGAAGGGGCTCTACTGAACCAAAGGCGAGTCAGCGGCTTCGAGATCAACCCCCACAATGACGGCTTCGCCAGCCAACAGGCTCAAATACTGGCGCAAGGCGGTGGCATAGGTCTTTTGGCGCAGAGCCACCAGAGCCAGCTTGACTCCCAGACTCCAGTGCTTGTGAGTTGTCATAGCCCGTTCCGCCTGCCGTTATCAAGATCAGGACACGCGCTCAAAGATGGCGGCGATACCCTGACCGCCACCGATGCACATGGTGACTAGTGCGTACCGACCACCGATTCGCTCCAATTCGTACAGGGCCTTGACCGTGATCAGCGCGCCGGTCGCTCCAATGGGATGACCCAGCGAGATGCCTGAGCCATTGGGGTTGACCTTGGCGGAGTCCAGCCCCAAGTCGCGCGAGACGGCGCAGGCTTGCGCGGCAAAGGCTTCGTTGGCCTCAATCACGTCAAGGTCCTTCACCGTCAGTCCGGCTTTCTTCAGTGCCAACTGCGTAGCCGGTACGGGGCCAATACCCATGTACTTGGGGTCGACGCCAGCGTGTGCGTAGGCCACCAGACGCGCCAGCGGCTTCAGGCCGCGCGCCTTGGCGGTACCGGCTTCCATCAGCACCACGGCAGCGGCGGCGTCGTTGATGCCCGAGGCGTTGCCAGCGGTAACGGTGCCGTTTTCCTTGATGAACACAGGCTTGAGCCTGGCCATGTCAGCCAGGGTGCAATTGGGACGGAAATGCTCGTCCGTCGCGTAGGCCACGTCGCCCTTCTTGCTCTTGAGCATGACCGGCATGATCTGCTCCTTGAAGTAACCGGCTTCGGTCGCGCGTTGTGCCCGGTTGTGGCTCTCGACGGCCAGTGCGTCCTGCTCGTCCCGGCTGATGCCCCACTTGGCGGCGATGTTTTCGGCGGTTACGCCCATGTGAATGGTGTGGAAGGGGTCGTGCAGCGCGCCCACCACCATGTCGACCATTTTGGTATCGCCCATGCGGGCACCCCAGCGGGCCGTGAGGCTGACATAGGGACCGCGGCTCATGTTCTCGGCGCCGCCACCAATGGCGATGTCGGTGTCACCCAATAAAATTGACTGGCTGGCCGAAATGATGGCCTGCAAGCCCGAGCCGCACAGCCGGTTGACGTTGAACGCCGGTGTACCCTCGGCGCAGCCGCCGTTGACAGCCGCCACACGGGAGAGGTACATATCCTTCGGCTCGGTATTGACCACATGGCCAAACACCACATGGCCGACGTCTTTGCCATCCACGTTGGCCCGCGCCAGCGATTCACGCACCACCTGCGCTGCCAGCTCGGTGGGGGGGATATCCTTCAAACTGCCACCATAAGTACCAATTGCGGTGCGCACACCGCTGACAACAACAACTTCACGGCTCATGGGAATCTCCAAAATTGGGAAAGGTGAAAAAACGTCGCAGTTTGCGATAAAACGTTTGTCGACATCTTACTGATCTATTGACTTCTTGCCCGGGTGGCAGTCGCGTACATCGCCAATTGGATTGCGACCAAAATCGGGGCGCGCAAGGTAGGCCAGTACCTGGGTTGCGGCGTCAGTTGGGGATGTGAGTTGGTCGTTAATTTTGAGGTCGATAAAATTTTTCTGATCCGGAAATGCCGACGCGTCAGCCCCGCGCAGTTGTAATTGCATGTCGGTATCAATCACACCGGGTGCCAGCGAGCAGACTTGTGCGCCATGGGGTTTGAGTGCTTCATCCAGTGCGAGGCAACGTGTGAAGTGGTCCATGCCAGCTTTGGCGGCGCAATAGCCTGCTTGGGATGCCATCGCCCGGCGTCCCAGTCCGGACGAAATGTTGAGCACCTTGCGTGGTATGTCCCAAAGTTCTGTCGAGCGTAAAAATGCAGCGGTGAGCAGCAGGGGTGTTTCCAGGTCCACTCGCAGAGCCCGGACCAGATCGATCGGATCGGACTCACTCAGGGGCGCAATGCGGGGCATCACGCCCGCATTGTTGATGAGTGTTGCGCTGGCAAATGATCCTGTCTTGCGACTGTCCAGCCATTGCGCCAGCATGGCGGCAGCTTCAACGCTGTGTTCCAGATCCAGCGGCCATTGTTCAAGCTGGCTACCCAGTTTGGCAGCATGGGATGCCAACGCTTCGTTGGTGTTGCGGGAAATGCAAAGAACAAAGTGATTGGCTGAAAGCAGCTGCTCTGCAATGGCCAACCCCATGCCACGTGATGCGCCGGTAAGTAGGTAGAGATGTCGGGTCATGCTGCATAGTACCGGACCCTTGAGTTGAAATTCCTCTCCTTGATGGTCAATTATGTGCGTCAGCGAACAGACGGCGAGGAGCGTTCGCCCTAACCTTAATTCATCCAAGCCAGCATGCTTGCGATGTTTTCACCGTGGCCATACGTAGCGGTTGGAAGCAGCGCGGTTTTGGCGACGAGACGTATATGCATGGCATTGCTTGCCAATGTATAGATTCCAAACTCACCACATGAAGGACCGACAGTGAACAAACTCAACATTAACGTGATCGCGCTTGCGGTCAGCCTCGCATTCAGCGCTGGCGCGATGGCGCAAAGCATGTCAAAGAACGACTATAAGGTCGGCAAGGACAAGATTGCGGCCGAGTACAAGTCGGCCAAGGCGGGCTGCGCTTCATTGTCCGGTAACCCGAAGGATATCTGCGTAACCGAGGCCAAGGGCAAGGAGAAGATCGCAAAATCCGAACTCGAAGCCAGCTACAAGCCCACCCGGAAGACCCACTATCAGGTGCGCGTCGCCAAGGCGGAGGCCGACTATGCCGTGGCGAAAGAACGATGCAATGAACTGACAGGCAACGCAAAGGATGTTTGCGTGAAGGAAGCGAAGGCGGCAGAAATCGCCGCCAAAGCCGACGCCACGGTTCAGATGAAAACCTCGGATGCGAATGCTACAGCCAACGAGAAATCCACCGGTGCCCGTAAGGACGCCGCTGCAGAAAAGCTTGATGCCCAGTACAAGGTGGAGAAGGAAAAGTGCGACCTGTACGCGGGTGGGGCCAAAGATTATTGCCTGGCCCAAGTCAAGGCGCGCTTTGGCAAATAGCCAGTTGCACTCGATGGTGTAAGAAGCACCGGAAACTCAATCAATGTTTGAAAAAGAGGTAATCCTATGAAAACGATACAGAAATTCGCGCTTAGTGCAGTTGCCGCCGCAATGCTGGTCAGCTTGGGTGCTTGTTCCGGCATGTCGACGCAGGATAGGAACACCGCCATCGGCGCTGGCGCCGGTGCCGTCGGAGGCTCCATTCTTACGGGCGGCAGCGCAGTCGGAACCATCGGCGGTGCAGCCGTCGGCGGTGTTATCGGCCACGAAGTCAGCAAACCCTGATGATGATCGACGCGCGGTGCACTTGGCTTGGCCGCCCGGCGCGTCGCGGTTGCTCATTGCCCTGATCCCGTAGCGAGAGTTCCCGTCACAGCCACTCTGGCTTGCGGACAGTGGATCTCACCTGAGCATGCGAGGCAAGACGACCCTGGAGGGCCGCTTTGCTCCGCGCAATGCGTCAGGCATTATGTCCGGGGCTCACCCCGATCATTGACGGTCATCGTGGGTCCGGGCGGGGTGGTCATCTGTATGCGATGCTCTTGGCCCCGGAAGTTGTAGGTGACATCCCAATATTGGGGGCGGGCTTGGTTGGGTACACTTTCGCAACGCTGGACGTTCTGGGTCGATGCTTGCTGACCGCCGTCGTTGCGACCCATGTTGGCGCCCACTGCGGCTCCCGCGACAGCGCCACCGGCAGTAGCAAGATCCTTACCGGTACCGGCACCGATCTGGTGACCGAGAATGCCGCCAATGACGGCGCCGGCAATCGCTGCGGGAACGTTGGAGTTTCCTTGATTCTGTACAACTTGCTCGCGCTCGACCCAGCATCGCTGCTCGGGTGGTCCTACCACCGCACGGACGGAAGTGACGTTTGCCTCGTACAGCCGCTCGCCGTTGCGCCGACGGTTGTCGTAAACCGGAGCAGGTGCGGGCGCATAACGATTGTCATCGATGCGCGCGTTCCTGCTCACGGTCCGCACCGATGAAACGCGGCCGTTCAAGCCGATCGCGGCCAGCGACGGATACCTGCCCGGACGCAAGATAACGCATCGACCGCTGAACCGGACGTCTTCGCAAACCTCCCAACGATCGCGGAGAACCACAACCGACGAGGCGCGGTCATTGAAGCCAGAGCGATCGAAGTTGCTGACTGGTTTCTCCGTGCTGAAGGACCGGCCTTGAAAGTCGTCATGTTCGTAAAATGTGACCTGGGCGGCCGCTTGCGTGGCAATAGCCACTGCGGCCACCGCTAAAGCACTTTTGAAAATTACATTCATTGATGTTCCTGCAAAAAGTTATGGACAGTGAAGTATGGGATGCGTACGGCACCTTGAACAGCGGACTGCAGCGCCAATCGCAGTAGTAAATGTCCTACGTTGATGGTCGCGCCACGCGGCTGAGTCCGCATGAAGATCAAGTGGTGTAGGAATCTTCCGACAACGAAGTGCGCTTGCGCCCGATGGTCTCGTTATGATTTAGAAGGCATACTCGAGCAGATTTTTTATGTTTCACATTTCACCGGCAGCGAATTGCCTCGGCAATAAGCATCACGGTGACGCAGGGCGCAACCCATCGGCTCTGGATTTCAAGGAAGTAGCGCCACAGTTCATGCATCAGCTCAAGACCTATATCGTCGAAGACAGCCCGGTCATTCGTGAGAGTCTGATCGCAACGTTGGAAGAACTCGTGCCGGTCGAGGTGGTTGGCACGGCCGAGGACGAATTGACGGCGGTTCAGTGGCTCACGCAACCGAGCAACCATGTTGGCCTGGTGATCGTCGACATCTTCTTGAAGGGGGGCTCTGGTTTGGGCGTGCTCAGGGCTGTGAACAGGCTGCCGAAACGGCACAAGCTGGTTGTGCTGAGCAACTACGCCACCCAGGACATTCGGTGGAAATGCCTGGAACTCGGTGCGGACAGGGTGTTTGACAAGTCGACCGAAATCGATGCCCTGATCCTGTACTGTGGTCAACTGGCCGCCGGCGAGATCGGTAACAGAGCACTGGCATGATCAGTGCCTACTGAATCAAGCCATTTTTCAGCGCGTAATAGGTCAGGTCACTGTTGGATTCGAGTTTCATTTTCTCCATCACCCGGGTGCGATAGGTGCTGACCGTTTTGACACTGAGCGACAAACTGACCGCCATGTGGCCGACGGCCTCACCCTTGGCCAACCGCAGAAACACTTGCAACTCGCGTTCCGATAGTTGTTCATGAAGCAGCGTGTTGCCATCACCGCTCAAGCCCTCTGCGAGGCGCTCGGCCACACCCGCGGTGATGTACTTGCGCCCTCGGTACACCGTGCGGATCGCCTTGACGATTTCTTCCGGGTCGCAGTCTTTGTTCAAATAGCCGCTGGCGCCCTGCCGCAGCAGGGTGGTGGCGTAATGTTCTTCCGGAAACCCGCTCAGGATCAGCACCGGCAGGTCGGGTGCGCGTGCCTTGATTGCTGCCAGTGCATCGACGCCGCTGTGGTCCGGCATGGCGATGTCCATCACGATCACATCGACCTCGCCCTTGCGCACGATGTCGAGCGCCTCACGACCGTTGGCCGCTTCGGCGACAACGGCGAAGTCCGTCTGGTCCGCAAAAAATTGGCGCAACCCGGCGCGCACCATGGCATGGTCGTCAACGATGGCAATTCGAATCATGGTATGTGGCAGTGTTCCATGCTGCATGATCCCACATTTTTGGGTAAGGATTGAAGATGGATTTTTTCAAGGTCGTCAAACCCAGCCGGGTTGTTTTTCCTCTGGCCTGTCTTGCGGTTGTGGCGATGGTAGTCATTAGTGAAGGCTCATACTGGCAGTCGGTCGGTACGCTCAACGAACTTGGCACGATGGGGGCAGCAGGCACGAGCATCCAGGACTTGCAACTGAGCCTCATGGACGCCGAGACCGGGCAGCGCGGTTATTTGCTGACCCGCCGCAAAGAGTACCTTCAATCTTATGACAAGGCGCTCAAGAAAATCGGTGAATCGTTCCAGTTGCTGGATTTGTACTACGGCGAAGAACCAAAGTCCAGGGAGGTGCTCAGGAAGTTGCACACCTTGACGGAAGCCAAGCTGTCGGAACTTGCGATGACGATCCGTCTGTACGACGAAGGCAAGGGCAAAGCGGTGACGGAACTCGTGTTGAGCGATATTGGCAAGGAGAAGATGGATGCCGTCCGGATGTTTAGCGTGCAACTACTGGAACTTCAGACGGCGAACGTTGTGCAAGGCCGAAGCGATATTTACCGCACGCTGATGCTCAGCCGTATCGGCATGGCGGTGTTGAGCGCCATCAGCCTGCTGGCCCTTTTCATGGTCCTTCGACAGACCCTCGCGCTCAAAAAACAGCAACAGGAACTGCAACGCATCGTGCAAAGCGAACGCGACCGGCTGGAAATCGAGGTTATTCAGCGCACGGCCCAACTGACCGAACTGACCCACCACCTGCAAACCGCGCGCGAAGACGAGCGCAACCGCCTGGCGCGTAACTTGCACGACGACCTGGGTGCGCTGCTCACATCGGCCAAGCTCGACGCGGCTCGCATCAAGTCACGGTTGGCCGGCACGGCACCCGAGGCCCTGGATCTACTTGCACATTTGGTTGGCACGCTCAACAGCGGCATTGCGCTGGGACGCCGCATCATCGAGGACCTGCGGCCGTCGGCACTGAGCAACTTGGGACTGGTGGCAACACTCGAAATTCTGGCGCGCGAGTTCGCCGAGCACTCAGGCGTCGAGGTTCATTGCGCGCTGGAACCTGTCAAGCTGGAGGCGACCGCCGAATTGATGGTCTATCGTCTGGTACAGGAAGCCATTACCAACATCACCAAGTACGCCCAGGCGAGCCATGTCTGGGTGAGTTTGGGCGCACGAGACGGTCAGGTGGAAGTCTCGGTTCGCGATGATGGCGTCGGCTTCGACACCATCACGAAGCCAAGTTCTGCGTACGGGCTGGTGGGCATGCGTTTTCGCGTCAAGGCCCAAGGTGGGACCCTGGTTGTTGTGTCCGCGCCGGGACAAGGCACGCTGATCCAAGCAAAACTGCCGGAATTGACGCTCGGTAGAGCCCAGGAACCTAAGGCCAATAGGGCGAATTGAGCCCCTCGTTAAAAAGTCTGTCAGCAAAGTCCTACGCGAGCTCACGAACTCCCCCGACAGTTTCGCGGCAGGGCAGCCTATCGCCGCCGCCTTCGCGAAGGGTCATACTCAATTTATCGTAGCGATATAGGTTGCGAAGGTTTCAACCCGACCGGCTTACCGCTCGTCCCATCAGGAGTTCTGTCATGCTGCACTATGCCGTTGTATTCTTTGTTATTGCATTGATCGCCGCCTTGTTCGGCTTCGGTGGTATTGCCGCCAGCGCTGTGGAAATTGGAAAGATTCTTTTCATCGTGTTCGCGATCCTGGCTATAGCCAGTTTTTTGTTGGGGCTCATCAGGAAGCGCTGACGTCTGGGCCTGACTGAACGTGATCGGCGCTTGGGCGCCGTGAGTTGCACTCAATCTCATTCCACCTCAAAGGAGCACTTATGTTTACCAAAAAGGCTTTAGAACAATCCAACAGCCTCGCAGACCAGGCCATCAAGTCAACTCAGCGTGTAGCCAGCGAAGCGCTTGACAGTCTGGCCGACGCTATGCAGGACATGCGTCACCAAGCCGCGCCGCTGTTGAATCGCGCCACCGAGCAAGCCAGCGCGCTGAGGCGGCATGGTATGGATGCTATTCATGACAGCTCACGGCAACTGCACAACAAGGCAGCGCGCGCCTCAGCCAGCACGGTGAACTATGTCAAGGACGAGCCGGTCAAGGCGCTGCTGATCGCCGCCGCTGCCGGCGCTGCGTTGATGGCGCTGGTTGGTCTGATGAGCCGCTCCCGTGATCGCGATTAAAGCGCCGCCATTGCCGTATCGCAGTTAATGCGGACACCGCGCTGCCGGATCAGCCCCTTAGTCCGAGTCGTATGTCGGCGCATTCATCGAAAAACGCATAGCCAGTCTGGTTCCGCTTGGCGCTGTACATCGCCGCATCGGAATTTCCGAGCAGCGCTTCGGCGGTAGTGCCATCAGAGGGATACATCGCAATACCGATGCTGGGCCGCACGATAAGATCGAGCTTTCCGATTTTGATGGGGGAGGACACCGCATCGAGCAACTTGCAGGCCCGATGGCTCAGTTGCTCCCGGTTAGGTAAATCCCCAAGCAGGAGCGCGAACTCGTCGCCCCCAAGGCGTCCCGCCATGTCCTCAGTACGAACAGATTGGGTCAATCGCGCAGCGATGATCCTGAGTAGTTCATCCCCGACGCCGTGCCCATGTGCGTCATTGACCGGTTTGAAACCATCGAGGTCGAGGTACAGTACTGCTAACGATTGGCGCTTTGTTGCGGCAAGGGCCAGTACGTGATCAAGTTGATCGAGAAAGAAGCCGCGGTTTGGTAGCGATGTCAGACTGTCATGCAAGGCCAGGTGGCGAGCATGCCTCTCTCCGTCCTGAGTACTAACGAGTTCTGCGCGAGACTGTGCCAGTGCAGTTTTCGCATCGAAAACTTCCAGTTCGAGTTGTTGGCGTCGTTCAAATTCGTGCGTCAGTGTAATGTGTAGTTGGTCCAGTGCCATGGCGCATTCCAGAACGTTGGCTTGGACCCGAGTCGCTGTGTTCTGCAGTTGCAAATGCGGCCTGGAAATCGAGGTCAGGCAGGTGCCAACGGTCAACCTGAGTCTTGCCGCCACGGCGCTCAACAGGTCGTTGCAATCCTCGGTCGCAATATCCACAGCCTGGCCTGGCGACGATGAGCATGCACGCAATGCAACGGCGGCGTCGCTGTGAACATCAACAACCCTGTCCCCACCTCGTAGTAGCTCGATAACGGCAGGGCCGGCATCGCGGTAATTAGACTTTAGTTCTGACCTTGGGGACTCAGAATTCAACATGGTAATAGTTCCAGGTGATATTTTCGGGACGACGTACACACCGCGCATCTTCGACTGTGGTGCTATGTTCCATTTGGCCAAGTCAAGAGGGTTTCGTCTGTACGCTAACGAACATGCCAAGCATTGACCGATGCTTTGCTGGTAAAGCGGCTTGGCGATGGATGAAGCCTGGTCAGAGTATGTCAAGCGCGAGAACTAGCGCCGAGAAGTCACGCGCCAGACTATATTGCCCACGTCGTCGGCCACGAGCAACGCTCCCTGTTTGTCGAGCACCACACCGACCGGCCGGCCGAAGGCACTGCCTTCTTCGCTGAGGAACCCGCTCAGCACATCAATCGGCGCGCCCGCAGGATTGCCGCCCTCAAATGGAACGAAGATCACCTTGTAGCCACTGTGGGGCCGGCGGTTCCACGAGCCATGCTGACCGATGAACATGCCGTTGGCGAAGGCTGGGGGCAGCGTGGTACCGACGGAAGACGCCAGGCCCAGCGGGGCGGTGTGGGATCCCAATGCATAGTCCGGTGCAATCGCCTGGGCCACCAGTTCGGGTCGCTGCGGCGTCACACGCTCATCAATATGCTGGCCGTAGTAACTGTAGGGCCAGCCGTAAAAGCTGCCGTCGCGCACCGATGTCAGGTAGTCGGGAACCAGATCGCTGCCGAGTTCGTCGCGTTCGTTCACCACAGTCCACAACGCCCCGCTGTGAAGTTCCCAAGCCATGCCATTCGGGTTGCGCAGGCCGGACGCAAAAATGCGGTGCGCGCCGCTTTTTATGTCTACCTCCCAGATGGCGGCTCGCTCCGCCTCCACCTCCATACCCCGTTCGGCCGCGTTGCTGTTTGAGCCTACGGTCACATAGAGCTTGCTTCCGTCCGGACTGGCGATGAGGTTCTTGGTCCAGTGATGGTTGATTGGGCCAGCCGGCAACTCCACCACCTTGATGCCCGGCACCGTGATACGCGTGTCGCCAGCGGCGTAAGGAAAGCGCAGCACCGCATCCGAGTTGGCCACGTAAAGATCGTTGCCCACCAGTGCCATGCCGAAAGGCGAGCTCAGTCCTTTTAGCAGCACCGAGCGCAAATCCGCCACCCCGTCACCATCGGTGTCGCGCAGCAGTGTGATGCGGTTGGCGCTGGGCACGTCAGCGCCCGCCATTTTCATCACCAGACCCATCAGCCAGCCCTTGAGGCCCTTGGCGTCTTCGGGCTTGGGCGGAGCATTGGTCTCTGCCACCAGAACATCACCGTTGGGCAATACATAAAGCCAGCGCGGGTGGTCGAGGTCTCTGGCGAAGACTGCCACACGTGTACCCGGCACCGCCTGCGGCGTCGCACCAAGTGGCCAGCCCTTGGCGGGTGCGATGTTTACTGTTGGAATCAGCGTATGCTGTGGCGCTGGCAACGTGGGCTGTGGCCCGGTGCCGGCAGAAATCGGCAGCCTGGCCACCTCACCGCAGGCGGCGAGTGCGAAGGCCACCACGCCAATCAGCGAGGCTCTCAAGCGCCGCGTTCGCATCACCCTGACCGCAGGGCGAGACGACCCGTCACAAGCGCCCCATTAACAGCAACACGATGATGATGATCACCACCAACCCCAACCCACCACTGGGCCCGTAGCCCCAGTTCCTGCTGTGCGGCCAGCTCGGAAAGGCGCCGATCAGCATCAGGATCAGAACGATCAATAATATGGTTCCCAAGCTCATAAGTTTCTCCTCGAAGTAGTAAGCAAATTTAGTTCGCTGGCGCAGAAGCTGGAGGCATCACGATCACAGTGGTACCGTCGCCGGACTTGCCGGTTGCGCCCGTGCTTCCATCATTGCCTTGGCTGCCTGTCGCGCCGGTCGGTCCCGCGGGTCCGGGCACAGCGACGGGCGTGGCAGGAACATTGACAACGGCGGGTCTGTCACAAGCACCCAGACTCAACGTGGCGAGCAACGCCGAAATCAGCATCAAACGGTTCATGGCAATTCCTTTTAAATTGGAAAATAGTGGCACGGATGGCTTCGAGACGTCCGTGAAAAACCGGCACAACCTAAGCTGTCGCACCCGGCTACTGAACAGCTTAGGCGCATGCAACGCACTGTTCAGTGCGTTGGCGAACATAGTGGCAAACTTTTACTGTCTTGAGGCGCGTTACCGCCCACCCCTGCCAGCCTGCGGATGGCCCGGTGTCAACAGGCTCTGGTCGGTGCGCGTGCCGAGCATCCGGTGAGGGTCTACCCAAGCGTCGAACTGCTCTGCGCTCACTCCACCGAGCGCTAGCGTCGCTTCACGCAGCGTGGTGCCATGGGCGTGGGCATGCTTCGCAATCTGCGCTGCGCGGTCGTAGCCGATGTGCGACGTCAGCGCGGTGACGAGCATCAGGGATGCTTGTAGCAACTCGTCAACACGCGCCTCGTTGACCAGAATGCCGACCACGCAGTGCTGGGCGAAGCTGCGCATCGCATCGGCCAGAAGACGCACACTGTCGAGTGTGTCCAGTGCGATCAGCGGTTTGTAGACATTGAGTTCGAAGTGCCCTTGGCTCGCGGCGAAGCTGATCGCTACGTCGTGCCCCATCACTTGGGCACACACCATGGTCAGCGCCTCGACCTGGGTCGGGTTGACCTTGCCCGGCATGATCGAGCTGCCGGGCTCGTTCTCTGGCAATTGCAGTTCCCCCAGCCCGGCGCGCGGTCCGCTGCCCATCAGGCGGATGTCATTGGCGATCTTGGTCAATGCGATTGCCAGCATCTTCAAGCTGGCATGGAATGCCACCAGGGCTTCATGGCCGGCCATCGCGGCAAACAGATTGTCGGCCTGCACCAGTGGCAAGTCGAGCTGGTCTGCAAGTGTTGCCGCCATGCGCGAGCCGAACTCCGGGTGCGTGTTCAGGCCCGTTCCTACCGCCGTTCCGCCGATGGCCAGCGAGTGCACGGCCACCAGTGCATGGCGCACGCTCCCCTGGCACAGGGTGAGCTGCGCCTCGTAGCCACCGAACTCCTGGCCCAGCGTCACCGGCGTCGCGTCTTGCAGATGTGTGCGGCCAATCTTTACTACGGCTTCGAAGGCAAGGGCTTTGGCTGCCAGCGCGCTGAGCAGCTCGTTCAGCGCCGGCAGCAGACGCTGCCTGGCTTGCTGGGCCACAGCGATGTGCATGGCGGTCGGGAAAACATCATTGGACGACTGCCCGAGGTTCACCTCGTCATTAGGGTGAACCATTCGCTCTGCACCCACGCCACCACCGAGCGCGCGCGAAGCCAGGTTGGCGACGACTTCGTTGACATTCATGTTGCTTTGTGTGCCTGAGCCAGTCTGCCACACCGAGAGTGGGAACTCGGCGTCGAATTCACCCGTCGCCACGCGTTGCGCTGCGTTGGCGATGGCTTGCGCCTTGGCGGGATCAAGCAAATGCAGATCACGATGCACGCGGGCTGCAGCCCATTTGACCCAAGCCAGCGCATGGATTACCTCCAGCGGCATGCGCTGCTCGCCGATGGCAAAGAAGCGCAGGCTGCGTGCCGTCTGTGCCCCCCACAACGCGTCGCAGGGCACGTCGATGGGTCCGAAGCTATCGGACTCGGTACGTGTGTTACTCATCCGTTGGCAATCAATCGGTCGGCACGTGCGGCGTGTACCACCACGGGAAGGTCATATACAAGCGTGTCGACAGGGGTGCGATCCGCGAGCCATGGGTTTGGCCGCGCAAACCAGTTCGCCAGCTCCCAAGGGTCGTAGACGGAGGTCAGCTCCACGAATACCTGGTCCAGTTCCGGTTGAGGTGCCATGTCAAAGTGGTTGAACTGGAACCAGGGAAGCCATGTTTGCGACTGCCACTCGAAGCAAATGACTTCTCTTTCGACGATCCAGCTTGCGAGTGTTGCGATATCGGGCCCGCAGCGGCGCTTGAACAGTGCGACCACCTCTTGCTCCCGTGCGAGACCGCCGCTGCCTCGATAGGAATTGAGCATCGCGACGAACTGACGGTCGGCGCGACACTCTTGCGTGCATTGATGAGGATAGTTCGTTGTGTCACGCGCATGTCTGACCGTGGACATGTCAGGCGATGACACAGGCTGGGGCACGAAATCGTTTTGCATAGGGTCTCCAGATCGGAAAGGGCACGACACTGGCCATACCGTACGGGAAGACGAGGCCTGTCGTCTGTGCGGTTACTAACAAAGGCCTGCGCTACGTTCGGCGTCGAACAGACGGCCAATTCGGTGCGATCGTTTGACGCTCGGGCATTGACCCGTGTTGTAAATAAACGTAAAAATTGTCCAGCGTATGTTGGCCAGCGCACAGACTCTCTAGCGGCGCAAGGTGACACTAAACCTGTGATGTGATGTGATGTGCGAAAGCGATTATGCGGAACGTCAACGTAAGAACCGGCTGGGGTCGGTCCATTACATGGATAGTTTTTTGGATCAAATATAGGGGAAAGCAAATGAAAAAATTCGAGAGCTATTCCAGAGTCCTGCCGTGGTTCATGGCATTGCTGCTGAGCGCTTTGGTGGCAGCATGCGGCGGTGGGGGGGGGCGAGCTCCAGTTCTGGGCGGAGACGGCATCGCCGGAATCGCGCCCACGGTGACCGTCGTATCCCCGCTCAATAATGCGACCAACGTATCGATCAACCGCAAAATCACAGCCGCCTTCAGTAAGGACATGGCCCGTGCAACGATCAGCGAATCAACATTTACGGTAGCCTGCCCTAACTGGACGGCCATAACAGTACCCGTCATTTATGACGCCGCAAGCCGCATCGCAACCTTTTCTCACACAAACAATTTCCCAACCAACACCATCTGTACTGCCACGATTACAACCGGGGCCCAGGACACCACAGGCCTCGCATTGGCAAATGCCTTTGCATGGAACTTTAAAACGGGTCTAACGGCTGACACGACCCGGCCTACCGTGACACTCACCGTCCCTGCTGCTGGTGCTACCGGCGTCGCGCCCAACACGAAAATCACCGCGACGTTCAGTAAAGACATGGACCAGGCAACGATCACCAGATCAAGCTTTACGGTGGTGAACACAACACTTGGCGGAACTGCCGTAGCAGGCGATGTGAGCTACGCTGGCGTCGCCAGAACCGCGACCTTTACGCCGACAACCCCCGCAACACTGCCAACCAACACCACATTTACGGCGACGGTTACCACGGTGGCCGCAGATTTCGCCGGCAACACCTTGGCCCTCAACAAGGTATGGAGCTTTACAACCAGTGCGACCCTGGACACTACGCCGCCCACGGTGACTCTCGTGAATCCGGCTAATCTTGCCACACTGGTCTGTCTCAACAAGACCATCAACGCCACCTTCAGTAAGTCGATGGATCCGGCAACGATTATCACTGCGGGCAACTTTACGCTGGCGCCAACCGCAACCCCCGGCACGCTCGTGAACGGGGTCGTGGCCTACGATGCGCAGACGAATATTGCATCCTTTAACCCGGTCGCGGATCTCACTGGACCGACCAACTATATCGCCACGATCAAAGGCGGTGCCAGCGGGGTCAAGGACTTGGCAGGCAATGCGCTTGCAGTCGACAAGGTCTGGACCTTTAATACGGGGACAACTCTCTGTCAGACGCCAGTCCCTCTGGGATCGTCCGCCAAGTTCGCGATTTTGGCTTCCGCGGCGGTTACCAATATTCCGACTTCCGCGATTACCGGCGATGTCGGTTTGACCCCGGATACCGGAGCCAAGATAACCGGGTTCAGCTCTCCGCTAACATGCCCGGAAGTGACGGGGGTCATTTACAAAGTTGATGCCGCTGGTCCTGCCTGTGCGCAGATCAACCCGACCCTTCTCCAGGCTGCCAAAGACGATGCTTTAGTCGCGTTTACCTATGCCAACGCCGCAGCCCGAGGAACGGCCACCGCCATAACCACCAATCTAACTGGGCTGACGCTGTACCCGGGCCTGTATGAATCGTTAACCACGCTTGACTTTTCCGCCGGTGGCAAGCTTTACCTGGATGCTCAGGGCGACGTGAATGCCGTCTTTATCCTGCGGAGTTCAAACGCAATCACCACACTCAGCACGAGTGAGGTTGTCTTGACCGGCGGCGCAAAGGCGACCAACGTCTTTTGGACAGCGGGGAGTGCGGTAATTCTTGGTACGAACTCGATCATGAAGGGAACCCTGATCGCAGGAACGGCTATCACGCTGCAGACTGGTGTGAATCTGGAAGGGCGAGCGTTGAATCAGGGTGCGACGGCCGCAGCGATCTCCTTGGACTCCAGCACCATTACTGTGCCTCTGCCGTAAGGCTTGAGGCCTTAAAGCTAGGGTCGGCAGCGTTATGCCTGCCAACCTTGATTGCTTAACCAAGACAAAGTGGTAAGAGTTTTTAAATTCTCTTGGAGAAAAACATGAAATTAGCAAGAGTCAAATTGGCAAGAGCCACAGGGAAGCTGGGCTTGTTGGCACTCGCAGTCATCGCCAGCCCATTCGCCATGGCGGACGATTCAGCAGGCTGGTACGGTGGGGCCAGCATTGGCCAGTCCAGAGCGACCATCGACGACGCGAGGATCACCAGCGGCCTGCTGGGAGGCGGTTTTAGCACGACCTCGATCACCGATGAAGACCGCGACCTCGGCTACAAGATATTTGGTGGGTACCAGTTCAACAAGAATTTTGCCCTTGAAGGCGGTTATTTCGATCTGGGCAAGTTCGGTTTTACCGCGACCACGGTACCCGCGGGAACACTGAGCGGCAATATCAAGCTCAGAGGCATCAATCTTGACGCAGTCGGCATTCTGCCGATCACTGAAAAGTTTTCTGTGTTTGGCCGCGTCGGTGCGAACTACGCGGAAGCCACCGACTCCTTCACCGGAACTGGATTGGTCAGTGTGCGCAATCCCAACCCCAGCTCGCGTGATACGAACCTCAAGTTAGGTCTGGGACTTCAGTACGCTTTCTCGGAATCTCTCGCCATGCGCGCCGAGGTGGAGCGCTACCGCATCGACGATGCCGTCGGCAACAAAGGCGACATCGATCTGGTCTCGGTCGGCTTGCTCTATCGGTTTGGCGGGAAAACGCCGGCCCCCACGCCGCGCGCGGCGGTGGTGCCCGAACCCGTTGCCATCGCCCCTGAGCCCCAGCCGGAGGTCGTGACGCCGCCACCGCCGCCACCCGTGCCGACGAAGGTGACGTTCTCCGCGGATTCCCTGTTCGATTTCGACAAGACGACCGTGAAGCCGGCGGGCGCACAGGACCTCGACAAGTTTGCGGCAGACCTGAGGGGCTCCAACTTTGACGTCATCACGGTAACGGGCCATACTGACCGGATCGGTTCGCACGCCTACAACCAGAAGCTTTCGACGCGTCGCGCCGAAGCGGTCAGCACCTATCTGGTATCTGCGGGGATCCCGGCTGACAAGATCGCGGCCAAAGGTGTAGACGGATCAGATCCTGTGACCAAGCCCGGTGACTGTGTCGGCAAGAAAGCAAGCAAGGAACTGATCGCCTGCCTGCAGCCGGATCGCCGCGTGGATGTCGAAGTCTCGGGCACGCGTTGACCGTCGGACGTAGCGCGAGGCAGGAACTCGATATTTCGCGCCGTCACCGATCTTCACCGGAGTCAACTTGGCCCTTAATTGGGCCAGTTCCATTTATTCAGGGCTCACCGGTTTGTCGTTCGCGCTCTTGAGCTGGCGCTTTCTATTCATCCACGCCGCCTCCAGTTTTAGCTCATGGCGCATTGGCCTGAACTTGTCTGTTTTTGATATTTCTCATTTCGCAATCTCCAATTTCTGAATTTAATCAGCACTTATGGAATACGTATTTCGGGGGGAATATAAGGAGTCACTCTGACGGAAGAATCGGCCTTCACGGTCCTCTTTTGGGGCTTGTCCTACACCCTTCGGGGCCCCGTCTGACAGACACCGCAACGCATCTTTCATAGTATCTATCAACCGCTTTGTAACGGCCTCGTCCACAAGACGAAGGCATATGTTTTCAATGCATTTCTCAACTATTCGGCTCGGCTTTTTGTCCGTGCGTCTGGAGTCTTTTATGAACACCAATGTCATCGTCACCACGTGCTGGAGCACGGCTTCGTTTGGCGACGCTGCTGACACATCGCCAACGGAATTGTCGGCTCTGGGAGAGCACCTGGACCTGTGCCGGGGGTCGCGTGACCGCCTGTTCGCTTTGCATTGCGTTGCACAGACCATGCACGGATTCGTGGCGGCGCGCTTCGTGACGACGCTGGTGGCTGTCGTGCTGCTGATCGGTGTTGGTTTCCTGGTGTTGTAGGGCATGGCGAAACCCGAACTGCTGAGCCTGATACCGAATGCGCCGCAGGCGTTGTGCGACATCTTGGATGGTGCGCGCGGCGAGCTGGAGCCGCCGATACGTTCCGAGATTTTCGGGTTGCAACGTTTTGCACAACATGGTCGCAGCCTTGGCGAAACTCATCGTGCTGCCAGGCCAAGTTGGCGCGCGGCGACATTTTTTCCGCGCCTGCGCAGCAACATCCGCGCGCTGCGCGAAGCACAACACTACATCGGCGAGCAGGTCAGCACCGGTTATGACATTAGTCCAGCAGCTGAATGGCTGCTCGACAATTTTCACTTGATCGAAGCGCAGCTCAAGGAAATTCACGAGGGGCTGCCGCGCAGCTATTTCCGCGCCCTGCCAGTGCTGCAAGACCCGCCGCTGGCCGGCCTGCCGCGCGTCTATGGCGTGGCTTGGGCCTTCGTTGCGCACACCGACGGTGCGTTTGACGAAGACCTGCTAATGAAGTTCCTGAGCGCCTACCAGGAAACCCGCGAACTGAACCTGAGCGAGATGTGGGCGCTGCCTACGACTTTACGCGTCGTTTTGATCGAAAACCTGCGCCGTCTGGCCGAGCGCGTGGCCACCAACAAAGCGGCGCGCGAGGTGGCCAACCTGTGCTTCGATCATGTCGAAACCTACACCTTGCAGGCGCTTGACCAGTTGCTCATCCTTCTCAGTAAGCGCGGCGTCGGCCGGGTGTTTCTGGCACAGATGGCACAACGTCTGCAAGACCTTGGCGCGACCGCGAACGTCCAGTATTCGGTCAGCTTTCGCGAATGGCTGCAGAACGCACTGCCAGACCTGGCTGCAACGCAGACGCAGCAAAGCGCCGATCAGGCCGCCGACAACCTGAGTGTGAGTAACGCGGTCATTTCGTTGCGTGCTATTGGCGACGACGACTGGCCTGAAATCGTCGCCCGCACCAGTACGCTGATGCGGTTGATGCTCACCTCGCCCGTGTTCGAAGCCGAACATGCCACCACGCGCGGTCAGACTTTGCATGGCATCGAGCGGCTGGCCAAGTGCAGCGGCCGCAGCGAAGTGTCGGTGGCGCAAACGCTGCTAGATTTGATGCATGCCACGGCGGACGCCGAGAGCGCCACTGCGGTGGCCGGGTACTGGTTGCTCGGCGCGGGCCGGCCAGCACTGTTGCATGCGCTCGGCTTGCACGAGCGCGCGGCACTTCTCTGGCAAACCGTTCTGCGCCGAATAGCCTTGCCGGTCTACTTGAGTGCGCTGCTGCTTGGCGTTTTTGGCTTGGTGGCGTGGATGCTGTTGCACCACAGTGCGGGGCTCCACACGGGGCTGACCGGCGCTTCGGGGTGGTTGACCCTGCTGGGCGCGGTGTTGATGCTGTTTCCGGCGTCCGAAGCCGTGGTCGCAGTGATCAACCGGCTGATCAGCGAGTCGGCGCGGCCCCAATATCTGCCTCGCCTGGCCCTGGTGAATGGCATCCCTTCCGAACACAGGGTGATGGTGGTGATCCCGACCATGCTGAGTGACAGCGCATCGATCGAAAATTTGGTGCACCGCTTGTACTTGCATTATCTCGCCAACCCGGAACACCACGCCCAGTTCGCACTGCTGTCCGACTGGGTCGATGCCGACACAGCGCATGCCGCTGCGGACGACGCCTTGCTTGCCAGCGCGCTGCAGCAGATCGGAGCGCTCAATGCGCGCCATCCCAAAGAGACCAATGAGGCTGGCGTTGGACCGCGCTTCATCGTGCTGCATCGACAGCGCAGCTTCAGTCCGACCGAGCAGCGCTGGATCGGCTGGGAACGCAAACGCGGCAAGCTGGAACTGCTGGTCGCAGCATTGGCAGAGAATTCGCAGACCGACTTCCTTGACTTGGGCGATGCATCGCGCATCGACGCCGACACCCGTTACATCGTCACGCTCGACAGCGACACCCAATTGCCGCCCGGACGGTTGCGCGAGCTGGTGAGCGTGGCTGCGCACCCCCACAACCGGCCGCAGCTCGACGCCAGTGGGCGTATGGTCGTGGCCGGCTACGGCATCCTGCAGCCGCGTGTCGTCACGCCACTGCCAGCGCCCCGCGACATTACGCTCTTTCACTGGCTATTTGCCGGGCAATGCGGCATTGATCCGTACAGCGCCGCGACCTCGGAGGTCTATCAGGACATGTTCGGCGAAGGTACCTTTACCGGCAAGGGCCTGCTCAATGTGTGGGCGATGCATGCGGTGCTATCTGGCCGCCTGCCAGAAGGCCAGGTGCTGAGTCACGACTTGCTAGAAGGCTCGATGGCGCGCTGCGCCGCAGTAAGCGATATCACGGTGATTGAGGATGCGCCGTTTCATGCCGATGTGGCCGCCTCGCGCGTACACCGCTGGACGCGCGGCGACTGGCAGTTGCTGCCGATTTTGCTCAATCCAAAGCGCTTTTGTCTGCGCGCCATTAATCGCTGGAAGATGTTTGATAACCTGCGCCGCTCGCTTGTGGCACCCATGTCGTTGGCCTTGCTGTTGCTGGCGCTGGCCAGCGCCATTGTGTCGCCATGGGCTGCGCTGGCGCTGGTGATGGCGGCATTTTCTGCTGGGCCGCTGATGGGCGCAGTGGCGGGTTTCTCGCCCAGTCGCGACAGCGTGGCTAAACGCCATTTCTATCGTCAGGCCGGGACCGATCTGGCGCGGGCGTTATGGGGCGGTCTGTGGCACTTGGCGCTGCTGCTGCTGCAGGCCCTCATGGCCGTCGACGCCATCGTGCGCGCGCTTTACCGCATGATCATCAGCCAACGCCACCTATTGCAATGGACCACAGCCGCGGCCGCGCAGGCGGCGGCGAAGAGCAACTTCGCGGAGGTGGCGCGTGTGCATTGGAGTCTGCCGGTGGTGGCGCTGCTGTTGCTTGCTGCGCTGCTCGGAGCGGCCACGTCTTCCCCTCTTCTGGCACTTCTGCTATGCCTGCTGTGGGCCGCATCCCCGGTATGGACTTGGTGGGTCAGTCGGCCGCACCTAGCGGAAAAAGACGTCGCCTTGCCCCTTCAGGACCAGGTCTATCTGGACGGTATCGCGCGCGATACCTGGCGGTTTTTCGAGCGCTGCGTAGGCGCTGACGACAACCACTTGCCGCCCGACAATTTGCAGACCATGCCGCACGACATGGTGGCGCACCGCACCTCGCCCACCAATATCGGCCTGTACCTGCTGAGCGTGGCCTGCGCCCGGCAGTTTGGCTGGATCGGCACGCAGGACTTGCTGACGCGGATGGAGGCGACGCTGGCCACGTTGGCCACCCTGCAGCGCCACCGTGGCCACTTTCTGAATTGGTACGACACACAAACGCGCGCGCCGCTGCTGCCGATGTATGTATCCACCATCGACAGCGGTAACCTCAGCGGCCATTTGCTCGCGGTGGCCCAGGCCTGCCTGGAACTAGTACGCGCGCCGTATGATCCGGATGCAGCGCGGCGTGCCATCCTGGCGTCAAGGCAACGGCTTGCGCCGCTGCTTGCGATGCGATCCAGACTGTCGCCGGCGATGCGCGATGAACTGAGATGGTGCCTGGCCGATCATCGGGCGACGCAACGCTCAGTAGATCTCGACGTGCAGGCGGAGGCTTCAGATGGCACATCTGAAGCGACTCGGCGCTTGCAGACGTTGGCCCATGACTGCGAACAACTGGCCTGGCAATCCGACTTCAGCTTTCTGTACCACCACAAACGGCATCTGTTCCACATCGGCTACCGGGTCGCAGAGCAGCAGCTCGATGCTAGCTTTTATGACTTGCTGGCGTCGGAGTCGCGTCTGACCAGTCTGCTGGCTGTCGCCAAGGGCGATGTTCCGGTGCGCCATTGGGCCTCGCTTGGCCGACTGTTTTATGCCGTTGGTGCGGACGCGGGCCTGCGTTCATGGGCGGGCTCAATGTTTGAATACCTGATGCCCACCCTGGTGTTGGATGAGCCGCAGGGCAGCGTGTTGCGCGAGGCCTGCCATGCAGCACTGTGTGAGCAGATCGCTTTCACCGCCGACCAGGACTTACCCTGGGGTATCTCGGAGTCGGCTTATGCCGGCCGTGACTACACGCTGGCCTACCAGTACGCACCACAAGGGGTTCCGCGGCTGGCGCTGCGCCGCATGCCACCCGATGAACTGGTGATCGCGCCGTATGCCACGGCGTTGGCAGCGCAGATCTCACCGCACCGCGCGTCTCTCAACTTCGCGGCGCTGGAGGCGCTGGCGGCACGCGGACGTTACGGCTTTATTGAAGCACTTGACTTCACCCCCTCACGGCAGGTGGCTGCCGACGTGTTCACGCCGGTCTGCACCTTTATGGCGCACCACCAGGGCATGAGCATCGTGGCGCTGGCCAACGTGCTGCTCGGCGGAGTGGCGCAGCGCTGGGGTATGTCCAATGCGCACATCGAAGCGGTGGTCTCGCTGCTGCACGAGCGCGTGCCGCGCGAGGTGTCGAATTTGTATGCGCCACCGTCCGGTCCGCCAGCGCAAACGCTGCAACGGCGGGGTCTGGGGCTGATGCGCGAGGTACAGCCCGGCCTGTCCGCCATTGAGCCCACGCACCTGCTGTCGAACGGTCGCTACAGCGTGTCGCTGCGGCCCAACGGCGCTGGCTGGAGCCGTTGGGGCCAGACCGGCATCACACGCTGGCGGGATGATGCGCTACGCGACGCGTTCGGCAGTTTCTTTTTCTTGCGCTGGCCGGATAACGCGGAAGACGGCGGGCAAGCTCGGCCGGTCTCGATCACCCAGCATCCCGCGCCCGATCCGGCTGCGCACTACAACAGCATCTACCATGCAGATCGCGTGTGTTTCGACGCGGCCTGGCCCGACTTGCAGGCCCACATCACGGTATGGGTCAGCCCGGAAGATGACATCGAGTTCCGCCAGGTTGAACTGCGCAACCTGAGCGATAGCAGCCTCGACATCGAACTCATGTCGGCCTTCGAAGTAACGTTGTCCGACTCGCGCGCTGATGAAGCCCACCCGGCGTTCACGAATCTGTTCGTGCGCGCTGAATGGCAGGCCGAACATCAGGCGCTGCTGTTCGAGCGCAAGCCGCGTTTGCCCACCGAACAAGGATTGCAGGCCGCGCATTTCCTCGCCGATACCGACCCGCAAGTGCTGAGCGTTCGCGTTCAGACTGACCGGCAACGCTGGTTGGGCCGCAACCAGAGTGCGAGCCAGCCGCTGGCCTCTTTTGATGCCTTGCCGGCTGCATCGTCCGATCAGGTTGTCGGGCTCAACAACAGCTTTCACAACGGGCTCAACACCGGCCTCGACCCGGTCTGTGCCCTGGCCGTGCAGCTTCGCATTGCGCCCAACGCCAAGGCGCGTTTGACCTTCGCCACGGCGGCGTCCGACAACGGCGGCACCTTGCACGCCGTGATCGACAAGTATCTGCAACCGAGCCATATCGAACGCGCCTCACTGATGTCGGCCACGCTGACCAGTATCCGTTTGCGCGCCCTGCGCATCAGCAGCGAGAGCTACGCGGCCATCCAGATACTGACAACGGCGCTGGTGCTGAGTCTGACGCGCCCGCAGGCCGGTCCGGTGCGCATGGGTGGGTCCGAGAACCCCGAGCACACGGTCGCTGCGGTCTGCGACCGGCGCCTGCTGTGGCGCTTCGGCATCTCGGGCGACCGCCCCCTGATTCTCGTGTCGGCCGGCGTGATACAGGGCCTGGGATTGCTGCGCTCGCTGGCGCAAGCGCTGAACCATTGGTCATGGGGCGGCATCGCCTGCGATCTGGTGGTGGTGAATGCCGAGCCGGCCTCCTACCTGATGGCGTTGCAGCGCGAGATCGTTGAGCTGCGCGAACGCCATGGTGCCGACAGCGCCGCTCAATCCAGTCCTGCCAACCCAGCGTGCACCGGGTTCCATGTGCTGCGCCCCGACGACCTTTCGCCCGACGACCTGAGCACGCTGCAAAGCCTGGCGCGCGTGCGGCTTTATGCCGACGGCCGGACGTTGGTGCACCACGTGCAGGAATGGAGCGCGCTGCATGAGCTGGCGTTCGAGCAGCGGAATGACACGTCCACCACGGCGCTAGCCGTCGCCTCGGAGGTCCGTGCTGCCGTTCCTGCGCCGGTGGGTGAATTTGCGGCAGCTTCGGGTGAGTTTCATTTCGAAGTCAGCGCCAATTTGCGCCCCGCGCGGCCCTGGATCAATGTGCTGGCCAACCCGGCTTTCGGCGCGCAGATTTCGGAAGCTGGTGGCGGCTACACCTGGGCGGTGAACAGTCGTTTGAATCAACTCACTGCCTGGTCGAACGACCCGGTGGCTGACCCACCGACCGAATGGTTCTTGCTGCAGGACCTCAAGACGATGGAGGTGTGGAGTGTGGCACCAAACGCCTGGAGCGACGATAGTGTGACCTACCGCGTGTCGCATGGGCAGGGCTACAGCGTCATCAGCCACCGCCGCGGGGATGTGGATGTGACAGCGTCGTGGTGTGTGGACGCGCAGACTTCCGTCAAGCAGGTGCGCTTGGGAATAGTCAACCACAGCCGCAAGACCTTGCATTTGCGCGTGATCGGCATCGCCGAGTGGATGATGGGAGCGAACCGATCCGACCGAAGTACGGTGCACACAGCTCTTTACCGCCAGCGCCTGCCCGCGTTGCATGAGTCGAGCATCGAGCCCGATGCCCTGCGCGTACACAAACTCACCGCACTGCTTTGCACGCAACGCGAACGTTCAGCCGGCTTCGGCGATGGCACGGCGTTCTTCGGCCTCGCTGGTGCAGCGGATGAGCCTGAAGACTGGACCTGCGACCGGCGCGAGTGTTTTGACGCGCGCGGCCGCCTGGTTCTGCCCGACCACTTCGGGATGCAGCATGGCGACGGGCTCGACCCGTGCGCGGCACTCTCAATCCGCGTTGTATTGACCGCCGGCGAATCGGTGGAACGGGTGTTCCTGCTGGGCTATGCCGAGAATGAGAATGCGGCCCGGCTGCTCGCCACCCTGGCCGCAGCGACGCCCGCCGCTCGGCGCATGGAGCAGGTGCGCAGCAGTTGGGATCAATTGCTTGGCGCCACCAAGGTAAAGACGCCCGACCCCTTGTTCGACGCGATGGTGAACCGCTGGCTGCTGTACCAGACGGTGTCATGCCGCCTGTGGGCCAAGGCCGGCTTTTACCAGGCCGGTGGTGCCACCGGTTTTCGCGATCAGTTGCAGGACGCGATGGCGTTGGCTTGGGCGGCACCCGGGATGCTGCGCCAGCAGATCGTTCTGGGCGCGTCACGCCAGTTCGCCGAGGGTGATGTGCAGCATTGGTGGCACGCGCCCACGGGCGTCGGCGTGCGCACGCATTTCTCCGACGACCTGCTGTGGCTGGCGCACGCCACTCTGCACTACCTGCGCGTGACCGGCGACGTCACGCTGCTCGACCAGAGCGTGCCTTTCATCGAAGGAGCCGCCATCCCCCAGGGCGCTGAAGATGCGTACTACACGCCCACTGTCAGCATCCACAGCGCGTCGGTCTACGAGCATGCCGCACTTGCCATTGATCGCAGTTTGCGTGTGGGCGCGCACGGCTTGCCGTTAATGGGCAGCGGCGACTGGAACGACGGCATGAACCGGGTCGGGTTTGAGGGACGCGGCGAGTCGGTGTGGTTGGGCTGGTTCCTGTACCAGTTGGTGGCCGACTTCGCACCGCTGGCGCGCAAGCGCGGCGAAGAGGTCCGTGCGCTGCGCTGGGAGAATGCCGCGCAGGGCTGGAAGGTGGCTTTGAGTGGACCCGCATGGGATGGGCAATGGTTTAAGCGCGCCTTCTTCGACGACGGGCAAGCGCTGGGTTCGCAGGCCAATCCCGAGGCCCGCATCGACTTGATTGCGCAAGCCTGGGCTGTTCTTTCCAAGGCGGCACCACCGGCCTTGCAACGTATGGCGCTGGCGGCGGTGGAGGAACATCTGGTGGATCATGAGGCCGGGCTGATCAAGTTGCTCGACCCACCGCTCGCCCACGCGCTCCCTACCGCCGGCTACATCCAGGCTTACCCGCCAGGCGTGCGCGAAAACGGCAGCCAGTATTCGCACGCTGGCGTGTGGGCGCTGATGGCTCAAACTCAGGCTCCTGCCGATCCTGAGAACATCCTCCCGGGCCCACGCGATGGCGGCGACGTCGCCTACCGCTACTTCACTTACCTGAGCCCTGCGCATCGCGCACACCACTCTACGCATGGCGCGGTTTACGGCATCGAGCCGTATGTGATGGCCGGTGACGTTTACACCCAGCCGCCCTACGTCGGGCGTGGCGGATGGAGCTGGTACACGGGTGCCGCGGCATGGATGCACCGCGCGGCGATCGAGTCAATTTTCGGGTTGCGGCAAGGTGAGCAAGACCTGTGTTTCACACCTTGCCTCCCCTCGCATTGGCAGCAGGCCGAACTGACGCTGGTCCGCGATGGCCGCACGATGCGCTTCATTCTGTACCGCGCCAGCACACTCGCAGCGCTGGCAGCGACGGCCCAATGGGGTGCACAGCTGCTGCATCCCGGCCAGCCACTGCGTTGGCTTGGACTGGCGACGGACACCTGTTTTGTGATCCCACTGATGGACGAGGCTGCGCCGCCAATAGCTGGCGCTGCAACCGTCGTGCACGCATGATTCTTCAACAGCAGCGCTCGGCGCGCCGTCCTACATGTGCAGGCGGCGGGCGCCGATGGTTGCATAGGGAAGTTGCTTCTATAGTTGACTTGTCACAGCCCGATTAAATTCAATCACCTATCAACTTTAACTGGAGATTCACCATGATCATTCGCACCACTCTCGCCGCCGTCATTGCTGCCGTCGCTTTGCTCACCGCATCCGGCTGTGCGGTCACTCGCGGCCAGGAAACCGTTGGCGCCTACGTTGACGACACTACGATTACCACCACTGTCAAAGCGCGCTTCGTCGAAAACAAGCAGGTTGACGCGACCAGTATCCGGGTCGAAACTCTCAATGGAACTGTCATGCTGTCGGGCTTCGCCAAGAACGGCACAGAGAAGACCACTGCCGAGAGCATCGCGCGCGGCGTTAACGGTGTGAAGTCGGTCAAGAACGAAATCGCCATCCGTCCTTGAGCGTTCGCACAAGCCCGCATCTGATTCGCGCGTGAACATGGCACTACCGTGCCGTGTTTACCGCGAGAAGTAAATCTTATCGCTCGAGCGTAGATGTTTCCTGGCGGTAGCACACAGCGGGCAGCAGGCGGCTCATTTCTTTCTTGACTACAGCGTAGCACTCGCAGGAGTGGGTTTCCAGTCCGGCCCGATCAAGCACGGCAAGGTGGCCGCGGCGATAACTAATAAAACCAGCGCGCTGTAATTTTCCGGCAGCCTCCGTAACGCTTTCCCGGCGTACGCCGAGTGTGCTGGCGACCAATTCCTGCGTCATGACCAACTCGCGCGAAGGGACTCGATCCAGGGTCAATAATAGCCAGCGGCATAACTGCTTCTCCACCGAATGGTGTCGGTTGCAGACTGCGATCTGGGATATCTGTGTAATCAGCGCCTGGGTGTAGCGCAGCAGCAGATGCTGCATCGTGCCGGCGCGATTAAATTCCTGTTGCAGCAAGTGGTGTTCCAGCCGATAAGCGTGTCCTGCGGTCTGCACAACGGCTGAGCTTGACGTGGTATCTCCTCCCATGAAAAGTGAAATGCCGACGACACCTTCATTTCCAACTCCTGCTGTTTCGGCCGATGCGCCAGACTCAGTGACATAGTGCAGCGACACGATGGCGGTGGTTGGGAAATAGGCGTGCCTCAACTGTCCGCCGGGTTCGTAGAGCATTTGACCTAGCGCCATCGGGACCAGTTCCAGATGCGCAGCCAAGGGCCCGAACTCCGCAGTCGGCAGTGCGGCCAGAAGACGGTTTTGATTCGGGCTATGGGGTGAAGACATGGCTAATTGTCAATATCTTGCGTTCTATTTTTTTGCGGTTTGTTCCACGCCGATTCCGCGGTAACCGATGAAACGGCACGACTGGTTGAACATCGGCTCCCCGCTCACCCGAAACTGTTGTTGCGAGCCATCGGCCTTGACGCGGCTGAAGATGAAATCCAGGAAGGGCTGCCGGGCGGCAATGGTTGCCTGCAGCACCTCCCGCTCCACCTCATTCCAGCCTGCCACCTGAATACTGCTTGTGTCTCCCACCAAGGCGTCGACCCGGATTCCGAGCATCTCCAGGACCGGGCCGGAAACTTTGGTGAATTTCCCGTTCTCGTCCTGCTCCCAGTACCAGTCGGAGGCTAGTTCGGTCAGGCTGCGATAGCGGGCTTCGCTTTCACGCAGTTCTGCGGTCCGTTCCTGCACCGTCTGTTCCAGCAGCTTGTTGTAATTTTCAAGTTTTCTGTACAACAGCCGAACTTCCAGCATGTTATGGATACGCGTCTGTACTTCGACCAGATCAAATGGTTTGCTGACGAAATCTTTCGCGCCGGCGGCGAGCGCACGCAGCTTGTGATCTGGTTGGGCAGTGATCACGAGCACGGGAAGATAGCCATCCGTTTCGATTTCCTTAAGGCCTTCCATCACCTGGAATCCATCCATGCCGGGCATCTGCAGATCGAGCAGGATCAGGTCGTAGCGGTTTTTGCGATGCAGCTCGCAGACTGCATAGGGATCTGTCGTCGACACTATGCCCGCATAGCCGATATCACGCAGCATTTCCCCAAGAAGAAGCACATTGGATGGCTGATCGTCAACGATCAAAATGCTGGCGTTAAGAATATTTTGTTCACTAATCATCATATTTGTCCGGTTTCATTTGCATTGACCAATTCCATTACTGAAAATTTCAGGGCATCGTCTAACGCATTCATAAATTCATTGACCTTGATTGGTTTGGTGAGATACCGAAAGAATCCAGCCTCTAATCCCTTCTCGATATCTCGGAGCATGGCGTTGGCACTGAGGGCAACGACGGGGATATACATCGTTGCCGGATCTTTGCGCAGGATATTCAGCGCTTCGATTCCGTTGATGCCAGGCAGATTGATGTCCATCAGGATCACATCCGGGAGATGGGTGCGCGCAAGCGCTATGCCGTGATTTCCATCGCGTGCGCTCAGCATGCGTATATGTGGGTGGCCCTCAATTATTTGCTCGACCAGCATCAGGTTGGCCGGATTGTCTTCCACATAGAGCAGGGTGCGCAACGCCGTGTTTCCTTGAGTTTGCGGCGAAAATTCTACGGGCATTGAATTTCCAGCGGAAAGCTGCGGTGTAACGTCCCGGATCAGTTCGATCCAGAATTCGCTGCCCATTCCGACGGTGCTTTCGACGCCGATCGTGCCTCCCATCAGGTCGACCAGTTGCCTGGTGACCACCAGGCCAATGCCCGTCCCTTCCTCGGTGCCATTCTCTTGTCCGAGACGGTTGAACGGCTGAAATAGCTGAGCCAGCTTTTCAGGAGACAAGCCCGCACCGCTGTCTTTGATGCTGATGCGTAGGCGTTCCGGGGTGTTCGCGGAGCACTCCACATCGACCGTTCCATGTTCGCGGTTGTATTTGATTGCGTTGGAAAGAAGATTGATCAGAACCTGCTTGACCCGGGTTCGATCGGCATTGGCAAACCAGGTGTTGTCGAATGGGAGAAAGTTGATTTGGATGCGGTGTTTTTGCGCTTCCGATTCGATCATGGCTTGGCATTCGCGCATGACATCGATCAGCGAAACCGGTTCTCGCGACACAGACAGCTTGCCGGATTCGATCACCGCGAGATCGAGAATTTCGTTAATCAACGCCAGCAGATACCAGCCGGCTTTGATAATTTGGTGTAGCCTTTTACCTTGGGCAGCCGTTGGCGGCGGTGAACCGGCCTCCAGCAACTGGGCGAAGCCGAGGATGGCATTGAGCGGGGTGCGCAGTTCATGGCTCATGCTGGAAAGAAAATCTGATTTGGCGAGGTTGGCTTTTTCCGCCACAGACATGGCGCTCTCGAGCTCGGCGTTCTTATCCAGCAGCACCTGGTCCAGGCGTTTGCGTTCGGTGATGTCGCGCGCTGCGGCGAACACGCCCTGTAGTTTCCCGTCGCGGTCATAGAAGGTGGTCGCGTTGAAAGACACCACCGTTTCCTTGCCGTCCCTGGCGCGCGCGGTGAGTTCGTAGTCAGTAACCTTCTTGTCGCTCAGCACCAGTTTGATACTCATCTCTGCCTGATCCGGATCGGTGAAGTAATTCTTGAACGGCGCGCCAATCAATTCGTCGCGCGTGCAACCGGTGAGTGCCTCCATCTGCTTATTGAAGTCGGTGATGATGCCGGACGGATCGGTGGTCATGATCGCGTCGATGTTGGATTCGATCAGGGACCGGGTGTAGAACTGCTGGTCGCGCAGACGCTGATCGAGCTTCTTCTGCTCTGCTTCGACCTGCTTGCGTGCGGTGTTGTCGGTGCCGATCAGCAGGTAGCCGATGATGATGTTTTTAGCATCGCGCAGCGCGGTGACTGACACCACGGCCGGGAAGCGGCTGCCGTCCTTGCGGATATAGGTCAGTTCATAAATATCTTCGATGCCGCGCGCCGCCTTGAACACCAGCGCCTCAAAGCCGGGTGTGATCGGCGTGCCGAGTTCCGCGGTGAGGGTTTTGGCCCGCTCGATCACTTCCTGCGCGTCGGAAATGTCGGCCGGCGTGATCTTGTTCATCACCTCCAGGGCGGTGTAGCCCAGCATGCGCTCGGCGCCGACGTTGAAAATCTGGATGACGCCCTTGGCGTCGGTGGCAATACTGGAGAAATTGGCGCTGTCGAAAATCGCTTTCTGCAAAGCACCGGCCTTGAGCAACGCTTCTTCCGCCTGTTTGCGCGCGGTGTTGTCGGTGCCGATCAGCAGATAGCCGATGATAGCGTTTTGATCATCGCGCAGCGCCGTGACAGACACCACGGCCGGGAAGCGGCTGCCGTCCTTGCGGATATAGGTCAACTCGTAGATGTCCTCAATGCCACGCGAGGCCTTGAACACCAGCGCCTCGAAGCCCGGCGCAATCGTGGTTTCGAGCTCGACGCTCAAGGCCTTGGCCCGCTCGATCACTTCCTGCGGATCGGAGATATCGGCCGGGGTGATCTTGTTCATCACCTCCAGGGCGGTGTAGCCCAGCATGCGCTCGGCGCCGACGTTGAAAATCTGGATGACGCCCTTGGCGTCGGTGGCAATACTGGAGAAATTGGCGCTGTCGAAAATCGCTTTCTGCAAAGCACCGGCCTTGAGCAACGCTTCTTCCGCCTGTTTGCGCGCGGTGTTGTCGGTGCCGATCAGCAGATAGCCGATGATAGCGTTTTGATCATCGCGCAGCGCCGTGACAGACACCACGGCCGGGAAGCGGCTGCCGTCCTTGCGGATATAGGTCAACTCGTAGATGTCCTCAATGCCACGCGAGGCCTTGAACACCAGCGCCTCGAAGCCCGGCGCAATCGTGGTTTCGAGCTCGACGCTCAAGGCCTTGGCCCGCTCGATCACTTCCTGCGGATCGGAGATATCGGCCGGGGTGATCTTGTTCATCACCTCCAGGGCGGTGTAGCCCAGCATGCGCTCGGCGCCGACGTTGAAAATCTGGATGACGCCCTTGGCGTCGGTGGCAATACTGGAGAAATTGGCGCTGTTGAAAATCGCGCTCTGCAAAGCGCCGGCCTTGAGCAGCGCCTCTTCCGCCTGTTTTCGCGCGGTGTTGTCGGTGCCGATCAGCAGGTAGCCGATGATGATGCTTCTAGCATCGCGCAGCGCGGTGACTGATACCACGGCCGGAAAGCGACTGCCGTCCTTGCGGATATAGGTCAACTCGTAGATGTCCTCGATGCCGCGCGCCGCCTTGAACACCAGCGCCTCAAAGCCCGGTGTGATCGGCGTGCCGAGTTCAATGGTGAGGGTCTTGGCCCGCTCGATCACTTCCTGCGGATCGGAGATATCGGCCGGGGTGATCTTGTTCATCACCTCCAGGGCGGTGTAGCCCAGCATGCGCTCGGCGCCGACGTTGAAAATCTGGATCACGCCCTTGGCGTCAGTGGCAATACTGGAGAAATTGGCGCTGTTGAGAATCGCGTTCTGCAAGGCTCCGGTTTTAAGCAATGCTTCCTGGCGCCGCACTTCGGTCATGCCATCCGCCTTGCCAGCTTCTTCGGCATGGGCAGGGCCATTTTTTGTTTCGGACATGGCTGATTTCCGTGAAAAGCGTACAAGGAACCACAGGAGGAACTGTGCTGGTCGGGCCGGCAACATAAGATTGCCACCTCCGCCATCGGATAAAAACCGCGCACCTCCGTAGAAGATTGTCGATCATCACGGTCTTTCCGACAGACTTCTGTACGCTGGCGTACATAAGACGGTCAATGATGCCCGGATTTGGCCGGCGCGGAGATTACTTTTCGCAAAAGCACAGGAATTCAAAAACGTTCTGTGCTGACAAATCGCATGGGCTCAGTAGTCACGGGGTGAGGCAGTTCGACTGAACAGGCATGCAGCAGCAACCGGTTCGCCATGGCCTGAACTCGCGGGCTACCGTACAGTGCATCGCCCACAATGGGGTGCCCCAATGCCAGCAGGTGCACGCGCAACTGGTGGGAACGTCCTGTTACGGGTTCCAGTTCGACCCGGGTGGTATCAAGGGGCCCGTTGTGTGACAGCACGCGCCAGCGCGTCACGCTGGGCTTACCCTGCTGATGGTCAATGACGCGGCGGGGCCTGTTGGGCCAGTCCACAATGATCGGAAGATCGATCACTCCCCAGGTTTCCGGCGGTGACGCCAGATGTCCGTCCACGATGGCGATGTACCGTTTGGTAACGGTGCGGCTGGCGAAGGCAAGGTTCAAGCTGCGTTGTGCGGCGGCGCTTCGCGCCAGCACCATCACACCCGATGTGGCCATGTCCAGGCGGTGGACGATTAGCGCATCCGGGAATTGGCGCTGTGCCCGCGCACTCAAACAGTCTTGCTTGTCTTCGCCACGTCCAGGCACCGACAGCAGACCAGCTGGCTTGTCCAACACCAGCATGGCATCGTCGGCGTACAACACAGTGAGATCAACTGGATGCATCGCCGGACTGCAGTAGCTGCTGCAATGTCTCGCACATCTCGTCGACGTCGTTGGGCTTGTGGATCAGTGCACGCGCACCTTCATTCAGCGCGCTTTGCTCAATTTCGGCCGTGACATAGCCGGAAGCCAGCGCAACCGGAAGCTCGGGGCGAATCAAGCGTGCCTCTCGCAAAAGTTCCACGCCAGAGTAGCCCGGCATGTTGTAGTCGGTGACCAACAGGTCAAAGTCCAGAGGGCGGGCTCGCAAAGCCTCGACCGCCAGTCGGGGGTCCGTGAAGGTGCTCACTGCAAAGCCTTTGCGCGTAAGTGCGCGCTCCACCAAAAAAACCAGTGCTTCATCATCGTCAACATACATGACGTGTTTGCCCATTCCGTGCACAGCCTTCGGCTTCGGCGCCTCCACGGGGGTCGGTACTACAACATCGTTGACAACAGGGAAATAAAGTGTGAAGACGCTACCGGTATCCGGTGTGCTTTGTACATCGACCGTGCCCTGGTGGGTGCGCATGACGCCGTGAACGACGGCCAAACCAAGGCCCGTTCCCTGTCCCACCGGCTTGGTTGTGAAGAACGGCTCGAAAACACGCTGTAGCGTATCCGCATCGATGCCACTGCCTGTGTCACGAACCGCTAATCTGACGTGGTGGCCACGTACCCCGCCCCGGCGCTCGACCTGCCCCGTGCCTGTCTGCAGGTTGTGCCCCAGTTCGATGCTGACCGTGCCCCGCTTGGCGCCAATGGCTTGAATGGCGTTGGTGCAGAGATTGAGCAGGGCTTGTCCAACCTGTGTGGCATCAGCCAGCACAGGCGGGGTGCCAGGGTCGATGCTCACCAGCATTTTCACTGTTGGCGGCAGAGCGACTTTCAACAAGCGCATGGTTTCATGGACAACTTCAGCCAATTGAATCGGAATCCGCTTGGGCGACTCATTGCGGCTGAATGTGAGAATTTGTCGCACCAGATCCCGCGCCCGCCGTCCGGCCTTGTCGATCTCATTCAGACTGACAAGCGCTGGCGACATCGCTCCCGCATCTTGTTTGGCTAGTTCAACATTGCCAAGAATGGCACTGATGATGTTGTTGAAATCGTGTGCAATGCCGCCTGCCATGGTGCCCACAGCCTGCATTTTGTGAGATTCCCGAAGTTGGGCCTCCAGCACATTGCGGTGTGTCTCAATTTTTTTGCGGGCGGTGAGGTCACGGGCAAAAATCGTAGTGGTGTCGCCGTCAGGGTGATGCTCAAAAGACGCGCTGGCTTTAATTGCAATGGTTTTTCCGGCTGCGGTGAGCGCCGTCATTTCCCCCAGCTGCGCGTGGGTAGTCAGTGGGGCGTAGGAGAGCGCTTGAGCCGCCTCCGGCAGGAAACGCACAAGTTGACTGCCAAGCGCCTCAGCGGGTGTGCACTGGAACAGTGCTGCCGCGGTGGGGTTGAAGATCGTGATGCGGTGATCCTGATCGATGCAAATAATCGCGTCGAGTGATGAATTGATGATCGATGCCAGTCTGTCTTTGCTCAGTTGCAGCTCTTCATTGCGCTCTTGCAGCGCTGCAGCACTGGCTTGCAATGCTCGCCGCTGGGTCAGCAGAGGGCCTTGGTCAATAATGGCGCAAATGAAGTGCGCCAGTTCGTCTTGCGCGTTCTCGATTCGGGCGATATGCAGGTCCCCGGTGAAAACTCCGCTGGAACCGGATGAAAACACCACTTCTGTTGTTTCGCTGGTCCCGGTATTCTTGGCACTGGAGAAAGCGTGTGCGACCTTGTCGACGTGTTCGGCGCTGACCAGCGGCAATAAAAAATTCAGCGGCGGGTCGTGCTCCAGAGGCCGAAAAAGACGCAAAGCCATGGCATTGCTCTCCAGCACCAAACCGTTCTCGTCCACCACCATCAAGGCCAGTGGTACGTTTGAAAAAAGGGTAAGAAAGCGTTCGGACGCGCCCTCGGCTGCGACCTGGCTGTACCGCAGTGCCTTGTTTTGTATCTCCAGTTCGGCCTGGTACTTGCGCAGATCTTCAACCATCTGCGGCAGGGAATAGCCTGCTGCAAGAGCACTTTGCTTATCAGCATCCGCGCGCAGGGGCGACTTCTTACCCTTGGAGCGACTTTTCATGGGTGCAATCGTTTCCCGTGCGGACCTCAAACCAGACTGCCTCCGGTTTAATGCTTTTTGCTATCAGCGGGTTGGGGCGTTTTTCAGTTTCCCGCGCACCGGCACCACTGTGGTGACTGTGGGGCGCACGGCGTCAGGCGACACCGGCTTGGGCGGGGCGGTGTCTTTTTTCGGCTTTTTCACCATCTTGTTGCTTTGTTGACCTTTTGCCATTTTTTGCTCCTAAGTTACATGCCCGGCCATCCGGATTGAGGCTGGAAACCATGATTATCTACGCACGACAGCGTCGCCTGGTTCAAAGTCTACCGCCTTCAGGGGGCTATGGGCAGCGATGAACGCACGCAGCACGTCTGCGTCCACAAAGCCGCTGTCCACAAAGCTCTTGTGACTTGTCAGTTTGGGATAGCCGTCCCCACCGACCGCCTGGAAGTTGTTGACCACCATGCGGTAGGTTTTCGCCGCCTCAACAGGGGCCCCCTTGATGCTGGCGTTTGTTACGGCGCCGGCCGTGATGACCAGTTTGATGCCGGCGAACTGCGGGAAAGCACCCGAGCCGACCGTCATTTTGGCGACAGTATTCAGGTAGTCCATCACCTCCGTGCCGCCCAGGTCAACAGTGACCACCGTGTTGCCAAAGGGGAAAACCTTGAGCACGTCCTTGTAGGTGATCTTGCCCGCCGCCAGCGAGTCGCGCACACTCCCGGCGTTCACCACAGCAAAGTCTGCTTTGGTTTTTTCCATCGTGGCGCGGCCAATCAATACACCCATGGCGGCGGGCTTGGCGCGCACGATGGTGCGGTCACCCTCCAGGCGTGCGTCGGCCGTGCCAATTTCCATGCCCAGCTTCTGAAGTCCAAATTCCTGGTAGGGCGGCAGCAGGGCCAGCATCTCCTTGTCTTCGGCAATTTTTCGGGTGTAAGGCCGCAACGAGGTGTTGCCGTCAGCCGCCATGACCGGCTTTTTCAGGTTGATGGGAATGAGCGCATAACTGACGAGTTTGAACTCGCCATTGCGGTATTCAAAGTCGGCGCGACCCACATATTTTCCCCATTCCTGGGCCTGCACAATCCAGGTGCCATTCTGGCGGTCAGGCTTGCAGTCCGTGCCGGGCACGTAGGCACGGTCCAGTACGTTTTCGGCCTTCATGCAAACCGGCGTATGGGTATGACCCCCCACCACCAGGTCAATGCCATTGACGGCGCGCGCCATCTCCACGTCACCCACGGCCTGGGTGCCATGGTTGCCGTTTTCATAGTAGCCCATGTGGGTGGCGGCAATCACCACATCGGCCTGGCGGCGCACTTCGGGCACCACCTTGGTGGCCTCGGCAATCGCGCTGCGAAACTCGATGTTCTTCACATGCTCAGGACTCACCATCTTGTCGGTGTCTTCGCTGGTCAGGCCCATCACACCCACGCGCACGTCCCCCAGTATGAATATTTTGTAGGGCGCAAACATGCGTTCGCCGCGTTCGTAGATGTTGGCGGACAGCATGGGAAACTGGGCCAGCTCGCGCTGCATCTTGAGTACGGGCAGTGGCTTGTCGAACTCGTGGTTGCCCACGACCATGGCCTGGTACCCCAGCAGGTTCATGCCCTTGAAGTCGGGCACGGCGTCCTGCAGGTCCGACTCGGGCACACCGGTATTCGCATCGCCACCGTCCAGCAACAGGCTGTACCCACCGTTGGATGCAACTTCACTGCGGATGCTGTCAATCACCGTCTTGCGCGCCGCCATGCCATATTCACCGTCGCCGTTTTTCCAGAAACGGCCGTGCTGGTCATTGGTGTGCAGCACGGTGATGCGGTAGGTTTTATCTTTCTCCGGGCCATTGAGGGGCGCGTTGGCACAGCCGGCCACTGCCGCGGCAACCAGCAGATAAACAGTGAGTCTGGTGAAGTTCATGCGGACATCCTGTTGTCAGTAGGCGGGAATAAATAGGGGCGATCAGGGCTGCTCACGGGCACGAGTAACTTCGAGTTCTGTCACCAGGGATGCCTTGTTGCCCCAAGCATTACGGATGTAAGTCAAGAGGGCAGCCGTCTCTTTGTCATCCATTTTAAGAACAAAGGGGGGCATGCCAAAGGGTCGCGGGTTGCCCGCAGTGGCGGGCGCATAGCCGCCGTACAAAACCATCTGCACCAGGTTGGCGGTGTTGGGCAGGATGACGGCGCGGTTGTGGGCCAGCGGCGGGTAGGCCCCACTGACGCCTTCGCCCCGGTCACCGTGGCATTGGACGCAATGTGCCTCGTAAAGCCTGGCACCGTTGCCCGGCGCAGAGCTGGAGGCCTCATCGTGGCGCACCGGCCCGGTGCCTTGTGACGCCGGCGTGGCCAAAGACTTCAGAAAGACGGTCATCGCACTCAGATTACTGCCGGACAGGTATTGCGTGCTATTGAGCACCACCTCCGCCATGGGGCCGGTGGCAGAGCCGCCTGGGTGGACCCCCGTTTTGAGCAGCGCCGCGACGTCCTGCGGGTTCCCGTTTGACACCCCGGCTTCAAGAGGGGGGCGCAATGACGGTGCATACCAGTTCTGCATCGGAATCAGGCCGCCCGTCAGATCGACTCCGCTCTTGTTGGCACCCAGCGCGTTGCGGGGTGTGTGGCAGGCGCCGCAGTGCCCCAAACCGCCTACCAGGTAGGCGCCCCGGTTCCAGTCGGCGGTCTGGGCGGCATCGGCCTGGTAAATGCCGGGTGTGAAGTACAGCGCACGCCATACGGCCAGTGCCGCTTGCGTACCAAAAGGCCAGCGCAAGGAATGGACGGTGTTGGGCTGCCTGCTGGGCGGCACCGTTTGCAGGTAGGCGAAGAGGGCATCCGAGTCTGCCCGCGTCACCTGCGTGAAGCTGGTGTACGGGAAAGCCGGATTCAGCAAACGTCCGTCCTTTGAGTGGCCATGATGGATCGCCTGCCAGAAATCTGCAGACGACCAACTGCCAATGCCCGTGCTCGTGTCGGATGTGAGGTTGCTGGAAAACACCGTGCCAAAAGGTGTCACGATGGCGCGGCCACCCGCAAAAGGGGCGCCGCCGCGTGCGGTATGGCAAGCCATGCAGTCGCCAGCGCGAGCCAAGTAGGCGCCCTGGGCAATCAGCGCTGGCACCGGGCTGGCCGGGGTCGTCACCGTGGGTGTCGTCATGGCGGGCAGGGGCGCGCTGCCACAACTGATGCGCTGTGCGCCAGGTGGCACGGGTGGCAGGCTGGCGACAGCTTGGCTGTTGGCGGGCAGGACTTGTGCGGCCAGCCAGTGGGCGATGGCTGCCACGTCCTGGGTCGTCAGTTGCCCCGCGATGTGGGCCATGCAGTCGGGTGCCTGAGCCCGACGCTGTTTGGTTTGCCAGCCGCCGAGTTGGGCGCTCAGATAGTCACGCGGCAGGCCCAGCAGGCCAGTGTGCGCTGGGCCATGCTGTCTTCAAACTTGGGTGCAGACACCGCTTGCAAAGGCAGCCAGCCGAACAGGGCGAGGAGCAGGATACGGGAGAAAAATCGAAGCATGGGGTAGACGTCAATGCGGAAAGGACACCCCAAATTTTGCGCCCATAGCAGTCATTTCGGGCGCATGAAAAGCGTTTTCGCTATTCGAACAACATCGTCTACAACAACTTCCCATGGTCCGAGTTGGACCATAATTTTAAGCCAAATTGGCCTCTAGCCCCCGTAGATAAAGCGTAAGTAGCTATTCAAATAATAGCAAAATAGTTGCGCCGACGTGCCTGCCCAGTTGCCGTCTGGCATCAAGGCTTAAGCTGCGCTGGCGTCCACCAGGCCAGGGCGCAAACCCCGCAGCACGGCATGTGCGTTGAGCGAGCGGATCGGGATGCTGAGGTCGCTTGGAATGCGCTGGTCCACCTGCAAGGCGAGGTAGCGCAGGCCAGATACCCGTAAAAAGCTCGAAAAATTGGGAATATCGCCGCGGTGCTCCAGTAGTTCGTCGTAGAGCTTGGAGAGCAGTTGCGGCACCGTCATGCCATCGCGGGTGCCAATTTCTTCCAGCGTGTCCCAAAACAGGTTTTCGAGCCGGACACTGGTGACGACCCCGTGCAGACGGATGCTGCGCGTGGTGGCTTCATAGCTTTGCGGATTGGCGCGGACGAAAATTTGACACATGCCGGTCTCCTTCGTGTTTCAAAAAAGTAGCCCCAAAGCATAAGCGCCGGGGCACTTTGTTGCTAGTGGGTAATTTTTGTACCCAGCAGGGCCATGAACTGCGACAGCCAGGCGGGGTGCGCCGGCCAGGCGGGCGCCGTGACATATTGCCCGTCGGTGACGGCGGCGTCGATGGCAATTTCGGCAAAGAGGGCGCCCGCCAGCTCCACTTCCGGGCGGCAGGCCGGGTAGGCGCTGATGCGCTTGCCCCGGATGATGCCGGGCACGGCGGCCAGCACTTGCGCGCCGTGGCAAACAGCGGCAATCGGTTTGCCGGCGTCGGCAAATTCCTTGGTGATGGCCAGCACGCGGGCGTTGAGCCGCAAATACTCGGGGCCGCGGCCACCCGGAATGAGCAGCGCGTCATAGTTGGCGGTGTTGACGTCGGCAAAGTTGGCGTTCAGGACAAAGCGGTGGCCTGGCTTTTCGCTGTAGGTTTGCGCGCCTTCAAAGTCGTGGATCGCGGTCATCACGTAGTCGCCCGCCTTTTTGTCCGGGCACACCGCGTGCACGGTGTAGCCGACGGCGAGCAGGGTCTGAAACGGCACCATGGTTTCGTAGTCCTCACCATAGTCGCCACACAGCATCAGAATTTTTTTGGTCATCACAATCTCCTGAAAAGTTGAGGAGGCCAGTGTGCGGCGCGGGCGCACCGGACGGGTAACAGCGCATTACTACGGCACTAGGCGTTTACCCCAGTAACACCTGCCGCCCGCGAAGCCCTCGGTATAGTTCCCGGTCATAACAAGGTTGAGGCCATGACAAAAATGGGTGTGATTCATCAAATTCAAGCTTTCAACGCAGGCCGGGACCCTGAGCGCTTGCAGATCAAATACAGCAAAATGCGCAGCAACGCGTTCGCTTTTATGCGCGGAACCTGCCATCTGTTCTATGACCGTTTGCCGGACGGAGGCATTTTCAAGTCGGCGCCGTTGACGTGGGTCTGCGGCGACCTGCACCTGGAGAATTTCGGCAGCTACAAGGGTGACAACCGCCTGGTTTATTTTGATGTGAACGACTTCGATGAGGCTGTTTTGGCCCCGGTTAGCTGGGATTTGGTTCGTCTGCTATCGAGCTTGTGGGTCGGGGCTGACAGTCTCTCCATCAGCCGGTCTGACGCACGCAAACTCTGCCTGCTGTTCCTCAATGCCTATTGCGCGTCCCTGGCTCTTGGCAAGGCGTATTGGGTGGAGCGTGATACGGCACAGGGGCCGGTACGAGAACTTCTGGAAGGGTTGCGTGATCGCCGACGCCCCCAGTTTCTCGACACCCGTACTCAGATCAAGAGAAACAAGCGCTTGCTGCGTATCGACGGCAAGAAGGCGCTGCCGGCGTCCGACAGGCAGCGCACGGCGGTTACCGACTTCATGGCCACGTTTGCCAAGACGCAATCCGATCCGGATTTCTACGAAGTCCTCGACGTGGCGCGCCGCATTGCCGGCACGGGCAGCCTCGGTGTGGACCGCTACGTCATCCTGGTGCAGGGCAAGGGGTCGCCGGACGGTAATTACCTGCTCGACCTGAAGCAGTCGCTGCCGTCTTCGCTCGCACCCCAGCTGACAGTCGAGCAACCCAAGTGGCAGACCGACGCCCATCGGGTGGTGGCACTGCAACGCCGTCTGCAGGCGGTTTCGATGGCCTTTCTGCACCCGGTCTTACTGGGCGACAGCCCCTTTGTGCTGCGCGGTCTGCAGCCGTCCGAGGACCGCATCACGCTGGATCAGTCCAGCCAGACGATGGGTGAATTGACGCAGGTGATCGAAACGATGGGAAAGATCGTGGCATGGGCCCAGTTGCGCAGCGCAGGTCGTGAAGGCTCCGCCATTGCCGATGCGCTGATCGATTTTGGGGAAGACAAGAAATGGCGGGAGACTTTGCTCAGCGCCGCGGAAAACTGCGCCGCGCAGGTGCGTCAGGATTCGGCCGCATTTAACGCGGCCTATGACGATAGAGCATTTTCCTGATGCGGTGGTTTCTTTCCTAATCGGTTGAGGACAGAGCTTGTTCGTTACGTGTAACTGCGGTCTGTCCCGCAAGGTTTGAAAAGTGGCCGCGTCGGCTCAGCAGGCGGGAGCGCTGCAGGGCGAAGAATTCCATGACACCCCAGACCATGCAGGCCGGAATGGCGATGACGCGAAAAAAGGCGGCTTTGTGCAACATGGTGTGAGAGCGCGAAGGCCCGGAGTTAGTTGCGGCCAAAGTTACCCGCGTCGTATGACAGCTTCGTGTCAGTGCCGAATTACGACGTGAGTCCGCGCAGGTGTTGCGCTCCCGACGTGGCGGACTGTATGCTTGCCCGCGATGCTTTTAGTTTTGCAACCACCGCCCCCAGGCCACTGTGACCCCACCTAAACTGCCCGAACTGGACGCGCTGGAGCGCATCATTGAATTGGGCGCTGGCTGGTTGGAGGCACGCGTCGTCTGTGACGTGAATCTGCCGGGCGGCGGCGCCTACCCGGTTCATGTGATTACGCTCGGCAACCCCTCGCGCGCGGTGCCTGCGGTGGGCTATTTTGGCGGCGTTCATGGCCTGGAGCGCATCGGTGCCGGCGTGGTGATTGCCTATCTGCAAAGCCTGGTCATGCGCCTGCAATGGGACAGCACGCTGCATAAGCAGCTCGAATCGGTCCGCCTGGTTTTTATGCCCATCGTCAATCCCGGCGGCATGGCGCTGGGCACTCGGGCCAACCCCCATGGCGTAGACCTGATGCGCAATGCGCCGGTGGAGGCCCGCGAGCCGGTGCCATTTTTGGTGGGCGGGCAGCGCCTCAGCGCCGGCTTGCCCTGGTACCGCGGCCCCAAGGGCAAAGCCATGGAAATCGAGAGTCAGGCGGTGTGCGATGTGGTGACGGCCGAATTGCTGTCGCGGGACTTCAGCTTGTCGGTGGACTGTCATTCGGGCTTTGGCGCCCGAGACCGCATCTGGTTTCCCTATGCCCACAAGCGCGCGCCGATGGCGCACCTGGCAGAGATGCACGCACTCAAGAATATTTTTGTCCAGTCGAACAGTCAGCACCGCTACATCATCGAGCCACAAAGTTTGCAGTACCTGGCGCACGGGGACTTGTGGGACCATTTGTACCGGGAAGCCTGCGCGCAGCCGCAACGCGTGTTTCTGCCGCTCACGCTGGAGATGGGCTCCTGGCTTTGGGTCAAGAAGAACCCGCGCCAGCTGTTCTCGCGCCATGGCATTTTCAATCCCTTGATTGAACACCGGCAGCAGCGGGTGCTGCGCCAGCACCAGTTGTTGCTGGACTTCCTGTCGCGCGCCGCCTGCGGTCACCCGCTTTGGTTACCGGGCAGCGAAACCCGCGCCCAGCACCATGCGCAGGCGCTACAAGACTGGTATTGAGGCGCCATGAACACCGACATAAAAACCTGGATATTTCTGCGCGGGTTGACACGGGAAAGTCGGCACTGGGGTGACTTTGTCGGGCAGTTCCAGCAGACCCTTCCCGGTAGCCGGGTGGTGGCGCTGGACCTGCCGGGCAATGGCCCGCTGAACCATTTACGCAGCCCGCTGCGCGTACCAGACATGGTGGCGCACTGTCGCGACCAGCTCGCGTCAAGCAACATCAAGCCGCCCTACCATGTGCTGGCCATGTCGCTGGGCGCCATGGTGGCCGTGGCTTGGGCTGACGCGCATCCGCAGGAGGTGGCTGCCAACGTGCTGATCAACACCAGCATGCGGCCCTTCAGTCCGTTTTATCAGCGCCTGCGGCCCGCAAACTATGGCACGCTGTTGCAACTGGTTCTGTCGGGCGCTACGCCTGAAGTCTGGGCGCGCACTGTCCTGCGCCTCACGAGCAACCGCGCAATCGACCAAGTTCTGCCGCGCTGGCTGGCGCTGCACCTGGAGAGCCCGGTCTCACGCGCCAACGCGCTGCGACAACTGGTCGCTGCGGCCCGCTTTCGCGCGCCGGCGGTTAAACCCCTTGCCCCTACCTTGGTGCTGGCCAGTGAGCAGGATCATCTGGTTTCCGTAGAATGCTCCAAAGCACTGGCGAGACATTGGCAGTGCGACTTGCGTCTGCACCCCAGCGCCGGGCACGATCTGCCGCTGGACGACGGGTCTTGGGTTTCGGCTCAAGTTCGGGAATGGTTGATGGAAAGATACCATTGAAGCAAAGGGATTGAATCCTATGAAGCCAGATCCACGCACCCCCCATTCAGAAGAAATTGAGCTCAAGCTGGCGCTGCCAAGCTCCGATCCGTCGAGCCTGGCAAAGCGCCTGGCCCGGACGCCCGCATTGGCGCGGCGCAAGGCGACCCACCAGCATTTGCACAACGTCTACTACGACACGCCCGAGCAGCTCTTGCGCCAGCAGCGCGTCGCCTTGCGACTGCGGCGCATCGGTAGCGACGCGAAGCCGCAGTGGCTGCAGACTCTCAAGACCGGCGGCCGCAGCGACTCGGCGTTGAGCCAGCGTGGTGAATGGGAAACGTCTGTGACCAGCGCCGCCTTGTCCCTGGATGCCCTCAAAGCCACGCCGTGGTCAGAGATCGACCCTGACGGCAGCGTGTTTCAGGCGCTGGCGCCCGCCTTTATGACGACCTTCGAGCGGACCAGCTGGTTGCTGCGCCGGCGCGATGGCAGCGTGGTGGAGGTGGCGCTGGACGTCGGCCACATCGAGGCCGGCGACAAGCGCACCCCCATTTGCGAGCTGGAACTCGAACTGAAAGTGGGTCAACCGGCCGCACTGTTTGACATCGCCCAGCAGATTGCCCGCAGCATCGCCGTGCTGCCGGCCAACATGAGCAAGGCGGAGCGTGGCTACGCCCTGGCGCAGGATCGCCTGGATCTGCCGCTGCGCGTCCAGCCTCCCAAGCTGAAGTCCGACCTGCCAGTGCTGGATGCCGCGCAGCGCGTGCTGCGCGAAATGTTCTGCCAGTTCACCAGCAACCTGAACGCGCTGCGCAGCTCGGATGATCCGGAAGTGGTACACCAGGCCCGGATCGGTTGGCGGCGCTTCAAAAGTGCCTGCCGCCTTTTCAGGCCAGCCCTGGCAGTCGTCGCGCTGCCCTCCTGGCAGCCACTGCAAGCGCTGCTGACTTGTCTGGGTGAATTGCGGGACCTCGATGTTGCCCTCGCCGAGACGCTACCGCCGTTCGCTGACGCCTACACGGCAGGGGACACCCGGCGTGCAGAGTCGTGGCAGGCCATGACACAAGCCCTGCTGCACGCGGCTGACCTGCAACGCAAAACCGTGCGCTACGCACTTCAGGAGCCAGCGGTCGGTGCGAGCCTGCTGGCGACCACCCAATGGCTGGAAGGGCTGTCTGCTTTGAGAGGCGCTGGTGATGCGGTGCTTGAATCGAAAGTGTCCCTGCGCCGCTGGGCCAGGCGCCGAATCTTGCGCCTGCATGCGCAGCTGCAGCGCGCGCGCAAGGAGGCCGACAACCCCGACAATCTGCACCGTGTTCGCATCCTTGCCAAGCGAACGCGCTACGGCATCGAGTCCCTGCGCGCCTTTTTACCCCGGCGGCGCAGGCAACGCTGGTACCAGCAGGCTATGAGCCTGCAGACGAGCATCGGGTCCACGCGTGATGTGATGCAAGCGGGTGCGCTTGTCGCCCGGCTGGGCGTGGACCGTGGACTGGTGGAGTTTCTGCGTGGTGTCGCTCTTGGGCAGACCAAGCAGGGATAACCGTTGACACTGCCCCGCCAATGAATGAGCTCAAGACCCTTGAATCCCTCGGCCTGACCCTGCCAGGCCCGATGTACATTTTGGGTGCCATCGTCTTTGGCCTCCTGGGTTATGCGGCTTACCGCTATGGCAAGAAAGCCGAGCTGCCGGCCCCCAAATGGATCGGGGTCGCGCTCATGCTCTACCCGTATGCCATTTCGAGTACCTGGTTGCTGTATGCCGTCGGAACGGGTCTGTGCCTTGGTCTGTTTGTTTATCGCAAATGAAGAGGGGCTCAACCCGCGACGGAGTCAGGGGCTGATTGCGGCGACAATCTAGCTCCAATTTTCATTATTCGTTTGGTCCTCCAAACATTTTTCATGTCCAGTACGTCCAATTTTGAAGTCCGGCCCGCAGTTACGCGCGATGCCAAGGCAATTGCCGAAATTCATGTCAGTGCCAGCCAGGCTGCTTTCAAGAGCCTGGTGCCAGGTGAAAAGATGCCGGCTGTGCCGGTTGATAAGAGCCAGTCCTACTGGCGCGAAGCCATTGAATTCAGCGAGCCGCAGGTGTATGTGGCGGTTGATGAAGGAAAAGTAGTCGGTTTTATCGGCTTTGACCGGTCGCGTGACAAGGGCACGCCGAACACCACGGGTGAAATCTGGGCGATCTACGTCGCCACTTCGCACTGGGGCCAGGGCGTTGGCCTGGCGCTGTGGGATGCCGCCCGTGACGGTTTGCTGGAAGAAGGGTGCACCAAAGTCACGTTGTGGGTGCCACTGGGTAACGAGCGCGCCTTGCGCTTTCACGATCTGGCCGGTTTCAAGCGGGAGATGACCAGCATCAAAACCGTACCCATGGGCACGGTCAAGGTGGAAGAGATCCGGATGAAACGCGACCTGACCTGATCAGCTGCGGCGCAGCACCACGCTGCCAATCGAATAGCCAGCGCCAAAAGAGCAGATCACGCCCACTTCGCCGGCCTTGATGTCATCGTGGTGGCGATGAAAGGCAATGATCGAACCGGCTGAAGCGGTGTTGGCAAATTCGTCCAGAATCACCGGTGCGTCGTCGGGCGTGGCATCGCGTCCCAACAGTTTTCGGCCAATCAGCTGGTTCATGGCCAGGTTGGCCTGATGCAGCCAGAAACGGCGTACCCCGCTTGGCGCCAGATCATGTGCCGCGAGGTGCTGGCTGATGTGCTCGACCGCCATCGGGCACACTTCCTTGAAGACCTTGCGTCCTTCCTGGTAGAAAAGCTGGTCACGGTCTTGCGGGTTGCGGTCTTCGCTGCGCGACATATAGCCGGCGTTGTTGCGGATGTTGTTGGAGAAGGTGGTGAGCAAGCGGGTGCCAATGACCTCAAACGCGCCAGCGGGGGCGTTCTCCAGCCGCTCAATCAGGATGGCGGTGCAGACGTCACCAAAGATGAAATGGCAATCCCGGTCCTTCCAGGCCAGATGGGGTGAGGTGATTTCCGGATCCACCACCAGGATGGCGCGGGCGGAGCCGGTTTTGACGGCATTGACCGCCATCTCAATCGCGAAGGTGGCGGATGAACAGGCCACATTCATGTCGAAGGCGAAACCCTGGATGCCCAAGGCGGTCTGAATTTCAATCGCCATGGCCGGGTAGGCCCGCTGCATGTTGGCGCAAGCGCAAATGACGCCGTCAATATCCTGCGGTTGTTTGCCGGCGCGTGTCAGCGCATCGCGCGCTGCGGCCACGCCAATTTCTGCCATCAACGAGATGTCGGTATCGGGCCGGGCCTGCAAGCGCGGGCGCATGCGCTGCGGGTCCAGCACGCCGGATTTTTCCATCACATAGCGCTGCTTGATGCCCGACGCCTTTTCGATGAACTCGACGCTGGACTGGGGGATGATTTGCCGCGTGCCAGCCGCGATGTCGGCAGCGTGCGTTGCATTTTCCTGCTCGGCAAAGCGATTGAAGGCGATAACCAGTTCTTCATTGCTTATGACGTCCGGCGGAATATAGAGTCCGGTGCTGCTGATGGCGACACGATGCATGGTGTTTGTCCTGGAAAAAATGCTGGATTGGAGAGATCTAAGCAAGTGGCGATTATCGGCGGGGTTGTCCCTGGCTTTCCGGGCATCCTCGCGGGTGCGGTGGTGTTGGCTGGTGTAACAGGGGTGAAGCGTCTGCAGCAGCGTTTTCTTTAAGAGATTTAACCCTCCAGCCCCCGTTGAATGTTCGTTAGTAGCTATTGAAAATATAGCAAGCCGGATACACTGACCCGAATGCCTTATGCTTGTTGTTCCGCATCAAGCAGATGCGCCTGGTCCTGACCGGAGGAGGTTTGATCATGAAAATGTTGAGACTGCCACGTTCGAAAGTCCAGATCGGCGCTCCCTTGCCATGGAACGTGCGTGATGAGGAAGGCCGACTCATGCTGTCCAAGGGGCATGTCGTTGAGAGCGAGCATCAGCTTGAACTTCTACTCCAGCGCGGGGCCTTTGTGGACCCTGATGAAATCAAGGCGCAGGCACGGGCTGCCGGGCCGGAGCAAGCCAAGACCATGGGGGCGCCGCCCAATCTTTTTGATATCTGGGACCAGACTGCGGAAGGCTTGAAAAAGCTGCTGACCGATGTGGCTCAACAGCCTGACTTTTCCGGGCGCATGGAGCAGTTTGCCCGGCACATTCTGGAACTGGTTGACTACAACGCTGACATAGGTATTTACCGCATTGTTCGTCAGGACAATGCCAAGAATTTCTACTATGGCTATAGCCATTCGGTGCATACCGCGACGCTTTGCATTTTGATGTCCCGTCATCTTCAATGGCCCAAAGATCGCATCATGAGTCTGGTTAAGGCAGCGCTCACCATGAACATGACGATTCTGGAGCTACAGGGGCAAATGGCGGGGCAGGATGGTCCCATGAAAGACAAACAGCGAGCGGCGATTCACGAGCATCCCGTCCAATGCGTTGAACTGCTGCAGCAGGCCGGGGTTACCGATGCCGACTGGCTGGCTGCCATAGCGCAACACCATGAACGATCGGATGGAACCGGCTATCCGCTCGGGTGTACAGATATCTGCGAGATGGCCGTCGCGTTGCGGGTGGCCGATGTATTCATGGCAAAAATCAGCCCGCGTACCTTGCGTACGACGCTGTCGCCGCAGGAGGCGGTCCGGGAGCTTTATCGCGAGGATAAAGGCGGCCCCCTGTCGACCGCCATCATCAAGGAATTCGGAATCTATCCCCCCGGTGATTTTGTCAAACTCGCCTCCGGTGAACTGGGCCTCGTGGTCCAGCGGACCGGCAATGCGCGGGCGCCGATTGTGGCCGCCATCACGGACACGGCCGGGCATCCCGTGGCACGGACCGTACGCCATGACACGGGGCAACCCGGCTTTTCGATTCTTTCCAATGTGACTGACAAAGCCATGCTCACCCGTTTGCCGCCCGAACGTTTGTATGGTTTTTCAGTAGCACCGCCTGCCCACGATACGCAGCCTACGGCCCAGGCAAACTGAACCGCAAGGCGTGCAGACAGTTTGATCTGGGCGCAGATCAGGGTTGGGACAGCATCCGGTCTTTGGCAACGAAATACTTGCGTGCATAGGCAACCACTTGGGCATCGCTTGGATGGTCAACGGTTTCGACGCCGACAACTTTGTCCGCCATGGCGTGGTCATGTGCATGAATATGCTTGATAAGCTGCAATTTCGCCTGCGCAGGGCCGACCACCAGAATCTCTTGCGCGCCCTTCAGTGCATCGACGACGGCCTGATAATAGGCGCTGTCCTCGGCTTGGCGTCCGGTACCCACGGTGCCACGCCTGGAGTGCAAATGGATATGGGGCTTGGCGGGGTGAACCACTGATTTCTCCACATCGTCCGGACTGATTTGCATCACATGGGCTTCAGAGTGATCGAGCCAAACAACGGCGTGATAGTGCGACATGTTTTTCCTTTTTTGTTGGTTGAAGCATCAGCTTATGCCGTTAAGTGATTCACATATTGATGATGGTCAAGATTGCCTGATTTCCACCTGTTATCGCTTTTCTCTTATTTCTCATGACCATTCTTCTCGCGCCCATGGAGGGCTTGCTGGACTTCGTGTTGCGCGACATTCTGACCCGTGTCGGCGGGGTGGACCGCTGCGTTTCGGAGTTCATCCGCGTCACTAATACCCTGCTGCCGGACCGGGCCTTCATTCGTGTGGTGCCTGAGCTGCTGAATGGCGGGCGGACTTTTGCAGGCGTACCTGTGCGAGTGCAGTTGCTGGGCTCCGATCCGGTCTGCCTGGCGGAAAATGCCGCCTGCCTGGCGGCGTTAGGGCCCGATGGCATCGACCTGAACTTTGGTTGCCCGGCCAAGGTGGTGAACCGCCATGGCGGCGGGGCGGCCTTGCTTGATGAGCCGGAACTTCTGTTGAAAATAGTGGCGGCAGTTCGCCGCGCCGTGCCGGCCCACATGCCCGTCTCTGCCAAGATGCGGCTGGGCTTGCATGACGATTCACGCGCGGTGGAATGCGCGCTGGCCATTGAGTGCGGCGGCGCCAGCGAACTGGTGGTGCACGCCCGTACCAAGGCGGACGCTTATCGCCCACCCGCTTACTGGGAGCGCATCGCGGACATTCGTACGGCGGTGTGCATTCCGGTAGTGGCCAATGGCGATATCTGGAATGTGCAGGACGCCTTGCGTTGCCGCGAAGTGTCGGGCTGCGACAGCTTGATGCTGGGCCGTGGCATGGTTACCGATCCGGGACTGGCGCTGGCCATCCGGGCGGCCACGACAAAGTGCGGGCCGATGAACTCCGCTGTGAGTTGGCAGACACTGTTGCCGCTCATCGCTGATTTCTGGCATCTGGTGTGCGCACGGCTGGAGCGCCGCCAGCAGGCCGGGCGACTCAAGCAGTGGCTCAACTTTTTGCGGCGCCAGTACCCTGAAGCCGAGCATGCCTATATGACACTACGTACCATCAGCGATCCGGCGGCTATTGATCGCTGGTTGGCCTCCACCGGGGTGCCCGGCTGTGACCGCCGACAATAGGACCATCCTTCCATTTTGACCTGATATCGAGAGAATCCCCATGAAAACCAAAGCTGCAGTTGCCTGGAAAGCCGGCGCGCCCCTGACCATTGAAACCGTGGACCTGCAGGGTCCGAAATTCGGTGAAGTGCTGGTCGAGATCAAGGCCACGGGCATCTGCCACACCGATTACTACACGCTCTCGGGCGCCGACCCGGAAGGCATCTTTCCGGCGATTCTGGGGCATGAAGGCGCCGGCATCGTGGTGGATGTGGGGCCGGGCGTTACCTCGCTGCAAAAGGGCGATCATGTGATTCCGCTGTACACGCCGGAGTGCCGTCAGTGCAAATTCTGCCTGAGCCGCAAGACAAATTTGTGCCAGAGCATCCGCGGCACACAAGGCCGGGGACTGATGCCCGACGCCACCAGCCGCTTCAGCCTGGACGGCAAGCCCATCTTTCATTACATGGGCACCAGTACTTTCAGTAATTACACCGTGGTGCCCGAGATTGCACTGGCCAAGATTCGCAAGGACGCGCCGTTTGACAAGGTCTGCTACATCGGTTGTGGCGTGACGACCGGGCTCGGTGCCGTGCTGTTCTCCGCCAAGGTGGAGGCCGGGGCCAATGTCGTGGTGTTCGGCTTGGGCGGCATTGGCCTGAACGTGATTCAGGGCGCCAAGATGGTGGGCGCGGACAAGATCATCGGTGTGGACATCAACCCGGCGCGCCAGGCGATGGCGCGCAAGTTCGGCATGACGCACTTTATCAACCCGAAAGAGGTCGAGAACGTGGTGGACGCCATCGTGCAACTGACCGATGGCGGTGCGGATTACAGCTTCGAGTGCATTGGCAACACCGATGTGATGCGCCAAGCACTGGAGTGCACCCACAAGGGCTGGGGCCGGAGCCTGATCATCGGCGTGGCCGCAGCTGGCGCTGAGATCAGCACGCGGCCGTTCCAGTTGGTCACCGGCCGCAAATGGGAAGGCTCGGCCTTTGGCGGCGCGCGCGGCCGCACCGACGTGCCCAAAATTGTGGACTGGTACATGGAAGGCAAGATCAACATTGACGACCTCATCACCCACACCATGCCGCTGGAAGACATCAACAAGGGCTTTGAGTTGATGAAGAGCGGCGAGTCCATTCGCGGCGTGGTGTTGTTCTGATGGCAGCAATGGAACTGGTGAGCGAGCACGCCTGCTTTGGCGGCGTGCAGCGCTTTTACCAGCACGCCTCGCGCGAGATCGGCTTGCCGATGCGGTTCTCTGTGTACCTGCCGCCGCAAGCGGCACATGCCAAAGTGCCAGCCCTGCTGTACTTGGCGGGTCTGACTTGCACCGAAGAAACCTTCATGGTCAAGGCCGGCGCGCAGCGCGTGGCGGCAGAGTTGGGCCTGGCGCTGATTGCCCCTGACACCAGCCCGCGCGGTGCCAGTGTGCCGGGTGAGACCGAGAGTTGGGACTTTGGCGTAGGCGCCGGTTTTTACCTGGACGCCACTGAGGCGCCCTGGTCACAGCACTACCGTATGGAAAGCTACCTCACCACTGAGTTGCTGCCGCTGGTGGCCCAAGAGCTGCCCGTGGACGCCCAGCGCGTGGGTATTTTTGGACACTCCATGGGCGGGCATGGGGCGCTGACACTGGCACTCAGGCATCCCAAGTTGTTCAAGTCGGTGTCGGCCTTTGCCCCGATCTGCGCGCCCACACAGTGCCCCTGGGGACACAAGGCCTTTGCTGGTTACCTCGGTGCCGACACTGCCCAATGGGCGGCACACGATGCCAGCGCACTGATGAGCGAACGCAATACCGCGCTTTTCCCCGCAGGCATCCTGATCGACCAGGGTCTGGCCGACAAGTTCCTGCCCAGCCAATTGCACCCGCATCTGTTTGAAGCCGCTTGCGCCAAGGCGGGTCAACCGCTGACGCTGCGCCGCCATGCCGACTACGACCACGGCTACTACTTTATCTCGACCTTTATCGCCGACCATCTGGCGCATCACGCGCAGACTCTGCTGGCGGCATCCCCCACGCAGCTTCAATTGGGGTCAATGACAAGCTAAGACGTCATAAAATACCTTTCTATATAAAGGGGTATTCATGTTTGAAAAATTTCGGATCACGCAACGTTTTGTTGTGGTGATTGTTATTTACGCGATAGCCTTCATGGCCGTGATGGGGGTGAGTTTCTGGGGCCTGATGTCTGCTCGGGATAGCCTCAAGACCGTGCACGATGACGCCATGCGACCCGCCTTGCTGGCGGACGAGTCGATCAACAAGATTGTGCAAAACCGCATGCAGGTGCTGCTGGCGTTCCAGCACGCACCCGACAGCCCACTGGCGGCCATCCACAGCCATCCGACGAGCGCTCACACCGATGCCATTGAAGCCAACCGGGCCGAGGCGAACCGGATTTTCAAGGAGATGGAAGCCACTGGGGGAAGCCCCGATGAAAAGGCCATCTTTGAAGCCACTAAAACCAGTCGCGCTGCCTGGCGCGACAAGCTCGACCAGGTGGTCAAGGCCATCAAATCGGGTGACTTCAGCCCTGCCACCATGGCACAGTTTCTGGCCGCTGGCCGTGAAGAAGGCGAAGCCGCAGTCAAGGCGCTGATTGTGTACCGTGACTTCCAGGTCAAGCAGGCCCATGAGGCCTCCACAGCGGCCGAAAACCGTTACCACAATGCGCTGCTGGTGTTCGTATTGGCTATTTTGTTGGGTGTCATCCCCGCGTCGATGCTCGCCTTCATGCTGCTGGCACGCTTGCGCTTAGGCTTCAGGCTCGCCCATGAAACGGCCACGGCCATTGCCGAGGGTGACTTGTCCAATGCCGTGCCGCACACGGGCAGTGACGAAATTGGCGCCCTGCTGAGCCAGATGAACACCATGCGCAGCAATTTGCACCGGGTGATCGGTCAGGTGCGCAATGGCTCTGACTCCATTGCCAGCGCTGCCAGCGAAGTGGCCACCGGCACGCTGGATTTATCCAACCGCACCGAGCAGCAAGCCAGTTCACTGGAGCAAACCGCGGCAGCGTCCGAACAATTGACCAGCACCGTGCAGAACAATGCCGAAAACGCCAGCCAGGCCAACCAGTTGGCTGCTTCAGCCTCTGACGTCGCCAGCCGGGGTGGTGCCGTGGTGTCGCAAGTGGTGGACACCATGCAAGCCATCAATACTTCGTCGCGCAAAATTGTGGACATCATTGGCGTGATCGACGGCATCGCTTTCCAGACCAACATCCTGGCGCTCAACGCCGCCGTGGAAGCCGCCCGTGCCGGTGAGCAGGGCCGTGGCTTTGCCGTGGTGGCATCAGAAGTGCGCAGCCTGGCCGGGCGTAGCGCTGAAGCCGCCCGCGAAATCAAGACGCTGATTTCAGACTCGGTTGAGAAGGTGGGCGTGGGCACTCAGCAGGTGGCTGAAGCGGGCGATACCATGCAGGAAATCGTCACGGGCATCAAGCGCGTGGCCGAGATCGTGGGTGAAATTGCTTTGGCCAGCCGTGAGCAATCCGCCGGCATTGCCCAGATCAACCAGGCCGTGACGCAGTTGGACAGCGTGACGCAACAAAACGCCGCGCTGGTGGAAGAAACCTCAGCCGCGTCCAGCGCACTGCAAGAGCAAGCCCGCGAGCTGGCCAGTCTGGCGGCATCGTTCAAGCTGGAGCCGTCTGGTGCAGGAGGCCATCAGTCCGTTGGGTTGCTGAGGTAAGAGAAACATTTCAGGGGAAAACCATGACTATTGATTTCAAAGGCCGCGTGGCCATCGTGACCGGCGCCGGCGGCGGACTGGGCCGTCAGCATGCGTTGGCCCTCGCCGCACGGGGTGCCCGGGTGCTGGTGAATGATTTGGGTGGCGCACGGGACGGTTCCGGTGGCTCGGTGAGTGCCGCTGAAGCGGTGGTGGCAGAAATCAGGGCTGCCGGTGGCGAGGCCATGGCCAACGGCGCGTCGGTCACCGACTTCAGTGCGGTGCAGGCGATGGTGCAGCAAGCTGTAGAGGCCTGGGGGCGCGTTGACATTCTGGTGAATAACGCCGGCATTCTGCGCGACAAAACCTTCGCCAAGATGGAACTGGCTGACTTCGAACTGGTGGTGAACGTGCACCTGATGGGCGCCGTGCATTGCACCAAGGCGGTGTGGGCCATCATGAACGAGCAGAAATATGGCCGGATCGTCATGACCACCTCGTCGAGCGGCTTGTACGGCAACTTTGGTCAATCCAACTACGGTGCGGCCAAGATGGCGCTGGTGGGGCTGATGCAGACCCTGGCGCTCGAAGGCGCCAAGCACGATATTCGCGTCAATTGCCTGGCCCCCACGGCCGCCACACGCATGACCGAGGGCCTGATGCCCGAGGCCGTGCTGGCTGCCTTGAAACCTGAGGCGGTGGTGCCTGCCATGCTGGTGCTGACCTCACAAGATGCGCCCACTCGCACCATCTTGTGCGCCGGTGCCGGCACCTTTGAAGCCGCCCACATCACCCTGACGCAAGGCGTCTGGCTTGGCACCGATGCGCTGACCCCTGAGCGCCTGGCCGAGCGTCTGGCCGAGGTGACCGATCGCGCGGGTGAAACAGTCCCGCCAAGCGGCGCCGCGCAGGGCAGCAACGAGGTGACTAAAGCGATGGCAAACGTGGCGCGGGCCGTGAGCTAGGAGTCTGCGGTCGCGCTTCGATCAACGCATCCGACTTGAAAGTGTGGCGCTGGCCGACCGCTTGAGACACAAAGCGGGTGCTGAGATTCACAAACTGGTCACTCTATAGCTGACGTTGGAACTCGTATTGGGGAACTTTTGGACTGCCAATAGCAAGGGACTCAACTGGTGGCCCACTTGACGGTTATAAGCGGCAACGAACTAGCGCTTAAAGTTTGTTAGCCGGCAACTGGTTGCGGGTTTCTCGCTGTGGGAGAAATGGCATCAAAAGACAAATTCTGATCACAGAAAAGTTATCTTCATTGGTGAATGGGTGAAAATCAAAAGTCTGACACGCAAGCAGCATTGCGACGCAGAACTCATCATTTTCATTGGGGAAAAGCGAAATTCTCGTCTCCGAAAAAACCCGCAACCAGTTGAGGTCGTAAGTGTGCTTTGTGAGGCCCATTTTCCGGTGCATAGTTGGCTTGATGCGCTTGAATTCCCTATCTGTTTTTGGCCGACCTAGTCGACGATGTACTCCAAGACCGTAGCATGTTTCCTGGATGTTGGTGTCTTGCCGTTCACGGTCAGTTCGCCTTTGGATTTGGCTGCGATTTCGATGGAGAACACGTCACCTTTTTTTTGCATCGGTAGCCACTTTTTGTTGTATTCGACAGCCATTTTCTCGAACGACGCTGACACGATTTCAAAGTGCTGCGTGCTTCCCACAGGAAGCTGATAGGACAAAGGTGCGTTGCGCACCTTTGCCACGCCAGCGGACAGGTCGAAAGTATGAACCAACGCACCCTTGAATTCCTGCGACTTTACGGTTTTCCATACGTCAGACGGATCAATCCCGAGGTTGAAAAAGGCCGTATTAATTTCTGGCAGGGACTCGAATTCTGTCTTCGATAGTGATCGTTCCGAGCGCAGCTGCCAGGCAGCGTCTTGCGGGAAGTGCGAGAAAGCAAGCTGTTCTGGCGATGGCAAGAAAAACGTTTCGCTGAACTGCTTTACATAGGCACCATCGCTTACGTAACCACTGCCCCAGGTCGTGTCAATGAGCTGCCACTTGCCGTCAATTTTTACCGCATTCCAAGCATGATTCGGCTCGGCCATGCTACCTCCGGCTATGTGGGCAAGGCCTTTCGCATAGCCAATAATGGTGGTAGCCTCCAACCCGGACTCCTTGGCAAGGCGCTCGAACAATGCAGCGTAACCGCCGCAGGCTGCAAGGCGCGATTGGAATACGGCATCAGGATCAACGCTTGAGTGTGTTTGGTTAAAAAAGCTCTTGGCATCGTAGGCAATGCGATCCGTGACCCAACGATATACCGCGCGGGCTTTTTCAACATCGCTACTAGCCCCCGCGCCGAGATGCTGCGCAAGGGACAGAATCGTCACTTCAGATTGAGCGGTCGCGGCCAAGGCGTGGGCATCAACGGTGGCAAGGCGGCCAGCATCAATAGCGCCAGCGCAAGCAGGGCTACCCATGAACAATCCGCCCAAAGCAAAGAGCCAGGAAGCGATCGTCTTCATTAGAAATTGCTCGGGTTTGACATCATATGACGAAAGTATGAAGGATTTTCCCATACTTTCATAGCGGTAATACTACGTTCCTCAAGGCGTCCGTCAACAGTGTCTGACCTTTCGCCAAAATCATCGAATTGACCTGCCCGAAAGCGGGTACCGGTGGCTGTCAGGTAACGCTGCATGCCAGTCATTCGAGGCCCAAAAAATGGATGCCCATGGTGCGCACTACAGAGACATGCGCCCCGTCGATAGAAAGATGCCTTGTCATCGCCGCCATTCCGCGCCGCGACCCGTTTGGCGAGTCTCAGCGTCGGAATAGGGCGGCCCATGTTTACTGGTAGTCGCTGACCGGCACGCAGGAACAGAACAGATTGCGGTCGCCATAGACGTTGTCGACGCGGCCCACTGGTGGCCAGTACTTGACCTGCTTCAGCGTGGTCAGCGGGAAGGCGCCGACCTCGCGCGAGTAGGGCCGATCCCAGTCGGCGCCCAACAATGACGCCGCGGTGTGCGGTGCATGCTTGAGCGGGTTGTTGTCCTGTGGCCATTCGCCACGCTCCACCTTGGCAATTTCTGCGCGGATGGCGATCATGGCGTTGATGAAGCGCTCCAGCTCGTCCAGCGTCTCGCTCTCGGTCGGTTCCACCATCAGCGTGCCGGGGACCGGGAAGCTCAGCGTCGGCGCATGAAAGCCGTAGTCCATCAGGCGTTTGGCCACGTCTTCGGCCGAGATGCCGTTGGCGCCGCCACTGCTTTCTTTCAGGGGCCGCAAGTCCAGGATGCACTCGTGGGCGACGTGGCCATTGGCGCTGGCGTACAGCGTGGGGTAGTGGTTTTTCAGGCGGGCGCTGATGTAGTTGGCGCTCAGGATCGCGGTCTCAGTCGCCGCTTGCAACCCTTCGGGGCCCATCATGCGGCAGTACATCCAGCTGATCGGCAGCACGGCGGCATTGCCTAACGGTGCTGCTGATACCGCCCCCACGCCTTTTGACGTCAGTCCACCGGTTGCGTGTCCCGGCAGATAAGGCACCAGGTCGGCCACCACGCAGACCGGGCCGACACCTGGGCCGCCGCCGCCGTGCGGAATGCAGAAGGTCTTGTGCAGGTTCAGGTGACTGACGTCGCCGCCGAATTCACCCGGAGCGGCCACGCCGACCAGCGCATTCATGTTGGCGCCGTCCACGTAGACGCGGCCACCGTGCGCATGCACCAGCGCGCACAGTTCCTTGACGCTGGTCTCAAATACACCGTGCGTGCTTGGGTAGGTGATCATTACCGCCGCCAGATTGGCGCTGTGTTGTTCGCACTTGGCCTGGAGGTCGGCCATGTCGACATTGCCTTGTGCGTCACAGGCGGTCACCACCACCGTCAGGCCCGCCATGTTCGCGCTGGCCGGGTTGGTGCCGTGGGCGCTGGAGGGAATCAGGCAGATGTTGCGATGACCCTGACCGTGTGCTTCATGGTAGGCCCGGATCGTCAGCAGTCCGGCGTACTCGCCTTGCGAGCCGGCGTTCGGCTGCAGGCTGATACCGGCGTAGCCGGTGGCCTGGCACAACCAGGCGCGCAGTTGTTCGTCGAGTTCTTTGTAGCCTTGCAGCTGCTCGTGCGGGGCGAATGGGTGCAGCGAGGCAAACTCGGGCCAGGTGATGGGAATCATCTCGCTGGTGGCATTGAGCTTCATGGTGCAGCTGCCCAGCGGGATCATGCTGCGGTCCAGCGCCAGGTCTTTGTCACTCAGGCGCCGGATGTAACGCAGCATGCCGGTCTCGGAGTGGTGTGTGTTGAACACCGGGTGCGTCAAATAGTTACTTGCGCGACGCAACCCGGCGGGGAGCAGGGGCTCGATGCCTTGCTCGAACGTGGCGACTTTCGGTAGCGTTTGCCCATCTTGGGCGAAAAAGGCCCAGAGTTGTTCGAGGTTGTCGCGCGTGGTGGTTTCATCGAGCGACACGCTCAGACTTGTTTTTGAGACAAATCGGAGGTTAGCCCCCGCCGAATGGGCGCGAGCAGCTATTAAATCTGTAGCGCCTGCGGTGTTGACGGTGAGGGTGTCAAACGCGCTGGCGTTGGTGATTTCGTAACCCATGTCCTGCAGGCCACGCGCCAGCACGGCGGTGAAGGCTGCTACGCGTTGGGCAATGCGTTTGAGGCCTTGCGGGCCGTGGTACACGGCGAACATGCTGGCCACCACGGCCGGCAAGACCTGCGCGGTGCAGATGTTGGAGGTCGCTTTTTCGCGGCGAATGTGCTGCTCGCGCGTTTGCAGCGCCAGCCGGTAGGTGGGGTTGCCATGCACGTCCACACTCACGCCGACCAGACGGCCGGGCATGGAGCGCTTGAACTCGTCACGGCACGCCAGGTAGGCCGCGTGCGGGCCGCCGTTGCACATCGGCATGCCAAAGCGCTGGGTCGTGCCCACCGCAATGTCGGCGCCCAGCTCGCCCGGTGGTGTGAGCAGCGTGAGCGCCAGCAGGTCGGCGGCCATGATGACCACGCCACCCTTGGCCTTGTAGGCCGCAATCCATTCACGGTCGTCACGCACGACACCGCTGACGCCGGGGTATTGCAGCAGCATGGCAAAGCTGTCTTGCGCCAGCGCTTCGTCACCGTTGCAGACCTTGACCGTGATGCCCAAAGGCCGGGCCCGGGTCTGGATCACTTCCAGCGTTTGCGGCAACACTTCGCGGTCCACCAAAAACGTGGTGGACTTGGTCTTGCCCACGCGCATTGCCAGTGTCATGGCTTCGGCCGCCGCCGTGGCTTCGTCCAGCATGGAGGCGTTGGCCATCGGCATGCCGGTGAGGTCGGCGATCATGGTCTGGAAGTTGATCAGCGCTTCCATGCGGCCCTGACTGATTTCGGCCTGGTAGGGCGTATACGCCGTGTACCAGGCGGGGTTTTCCAGAATGTTGCGCAGAATCACGCCCGGCGTGTGGGTGTCGTAATAACCCTGGCCGATATAGCTTTTGAAAATATGGTTTTTGGCTGCAATCGCCTTCAGCTCTGCCAGGGCTGCCGCTTCGGTGACTGCCGCCGGAATGGCCATGCGGCTGCGGCGGGCGATGGAGCGCGGCACGATGCCGTCGATCAGCGCGCGGCGTGAGCTCGCGCCCACGACCTTGAGCATCAAGGCCTCATCGGCGGCGTCCACGCCAATGTGGCGGGCCATAAATTCAGAGGCGTTTTCGAGCTCGTTTAAGGGCTTGGCGGATTGCATCAACATATTTTTTTCCCAGCTAGAGGGTGGTGGGGGTCACGTCCTCAGGCGTGGGTGGAAAAACTGGAGTAGCTGGTTTCGTCCATCAGGGCGTCCAGCTCGGCCGGATTGGCGAGCTTCACCTTGAAAAACCAGCCGGCGCCCAGCGGGTCAGTGTTGGCCAGCGACGGGTCGGCGCGCAGGGCTTCGTTTACCTCGGTCACTTCGCCGGAAACAGGCATGTACACGTCAGCCGCGGCCTTGACCGACTCGACTACGCCGGCGATGTCTTTGGCGGAAAAAGCTTTGCCCACTTCGGGCAGCTCCACAAACACGACGTCGCCCAGGGCGTCTTGCGCGTGGTGGGTGATACCAACGATGGCGGTTTCGCCATCAACTTTGATCCATTCATGGTCGGGGGTGTATTTGATCGTCATGGGTTTTTTCCTGAAAAAGTTATATCAATGAAATTGAAAAATCAACCGCGAAAATAGCGGGTGGGCACAAACGGCATGGCCACCACTTCCATGGGCACGGGCTTGCCGCGCACGATGGCGTTAATGCGTGAGCCCAGCGCTGCGAACTCTGGTGCCACGTAGCCCATGGCCACCGGCTTGTCGATGGTGGGGCCAAGCAAGCCGCTGGTGACTTCGCCAATGCGCTTGCCTGCCAGGTCTTGCAGTTCGCTGTGGTCGCGCACGGGGATGCGCTCCAGCGCCACCAGGCCGACACGTTTTCGGGCTGGAGCCCCCGTTCCACCTGCGAGTTGCGCTAGTATTTTTGTAGCACCCGGGAAGCCACCGGCGCGCGCGCCGTCGGCACGCCGCACTTTTTGCAGGGCCCAGTTCAGACCGGCTTCAACCGGGGTGGTGGAGGTGTCGATGTCGTTGCCATACAGGCACAGGCCGGCCTCTAACCGCAGTGAGTTGCGGGCGCCCAAGCCCACTGGCTTGACTTCAGGCTGCGCCAGCAGGGCGTGCGCCAGGGCTTCGGCCTGCATCTCGTGCACCGAAATCTCGAAACCGTCTTCGCCGGTGTAGCCACTGCGGGTGACAAAACACTCTATCGTCGGGTGAGGTCCGGTGCTGTTGCCGGCAATCTTGAATTTGCCACCGGTCATGAATACCAGCTTCTCGATGCCGGGACACAGGCGCTGCAGGGCGGTCACGGCCTGCGGGCCTTGCAGCGCCAGCAAGGCCATTTCTGGCATGGGGATGACCTGGCAGCGCGTGCCGATTTTGGCCTGGATGTGGGCGATGTCATTCACCTTGCAGGCGCCGTTGACGATTACAAAAATATCGCCGCCATTGGCGTAATCACGGTTCACGAACATGAGGTCGTCGATGATGCCGCCGTCATCATTAAGGAGCAGGCCGTAGCGCTGCTTGCCCACCGGCAGGTCGATCACGTCCACCGGCATCAGGCTCTCAAAGGCGGCCGCAGCATCCGGTCCGACCAGACGCAACTGACCCATGTGGGACACGTCAAACAGGCCGGCGGCGCTGCGGGTGTGGTGGTGCTCGGCCATCAAGCCAGCCGGGTACTGCACCGGCATGGAATAGCCGGCAAACGGCACCATGCGGGCGCCCAGTGACACATGCAGGTCGTTGAGTGGTACTTTTAAAAGATTGTCGGGCGTGGTTGCCATCAGCGAACTCCTGGAGAGAGAAAAGGGACAAAGGGCAGGGGCAAGTCAAATTTCATGAAATCGACTGACGTCAAAGCCATGGCTTGCCCCCGCTGTCCGCTTTACCTGAGAGATTCGCCGGGTCTGCTTGAGCCTTGGCGGCTGGCAGACTGCGGGTTGCTCCTTCGGTGGATCAAAGCCGGTTTGAATTCCGGTTTGACCTCTCTCCAGTGGGGATACGTTGGCTGGTATTTCGACCAGTCAACGTTTGTCAGTCCTTTTGCCTGAGCGTTCAAACCGCTGCAATCAGCGGTCCTGCGCCTTCGGCGGCCTCCTCAAGGGCGGCTCTCTCCTGACTTTTTGGATTCTACTATTTCGCGTACACCCGATCACGCAGGCCCTGAAGTTACATCCCCGCGTAGTTCGGTCCGCCGCCGCCTTCAGGCGTCACCCAGACGATGTTCTGGGTCGGGTCCTTGATGTCGCAGGTTTTGCAGTGCACACAGTTCTGGGCGTTGATCTGCAGGCGGTCGGAGTTGTCTTCATTCTTGACGAACTCATAGACACCCGCCGGGCAGTAGCGCGCTTCCGGGCCGGCAAACTTCGCCAGGTTGATCGCCACCGGAACCGAGGCGTCTTTCAAGGTCAAATGCGCCGGCTGCTGTTCTTCATGGTTGGTGTTGCTGATGAATACGCTGCTCAGGCGGTCAAACGTGAGCTTGCCGTCCGGTTTCGGATAAACGATCGGTTGGCACTCGGCGGCCGGCTTCAGGCAGGCGTAATCCGGCTTGTCGCGATGCAGGGTCCAGGGCATGTTGCCTTTGAGGAGATACTGCTCCAGGCCGTTCATCAGGGTCGCCACGGACAGGCCCTTTTTGAACCAGGCCTTGAAGTTGCGCGATTTGTTGAGCTCGGTGTAAAGCCAGCTTTTTTCGAATGCTTCCGGGTAAGCACTGAGTTCGTCATGCTGGCGACCGGCCGTGATGGCATCAAAAGCGGCCTCGGCCGCCAGCATGCCGGTCTTGATGGCGGCGTGGCTGCCCTTGATGCGGCTCACGTTCATATAGCCGGCCTCGCAACCCACCAGCGCGCCACCGGGGAACACGGTCTTGGGCAGGGACATCAGGCCGCCAGCGGTGATGGCACGGGCACCGTAGGCCAGGCGCTTGGCATTGACTTCGCCTTTGTCGTTCTCAAAGTAATAGCGGATGTTGGGATGGGTTTTCCAGCGCTGGAACTCTTCAAACGGACTCAGGTAAGGGTTGGCGTAGTCCAGCCCGGTGATGAAGCCCAAGGCGACCTTGTTGTCTTCCATGTGGTACAAAAACGCGCCGCCATAGGTGCTGTTGTTCATCGGCCAGCCAGCGGTGTGCAAGACAAAGCCGGGCTGATGGCGTGCCGGGTCAATTTCCCACAACTCCTTGATCCCCAGACCATAGGTTTGCGGATCCCGGCCGTCGTCCAACTGGTATTTGGCAATGAGTTGCTTGCCCAGATGACCGCGTGAGCCTTCGGCAAAGATGGTGTACTTCGCCAAAAGCTCCATGCCGATCTGGAAGTTTTCACCCGGCACGCCGTCCTTGCCCACCCCGAGGTTGCCGGTGGCGACGCCCTTGACCGAACCGTCGTCGTTGTAAAGAATTTCGGCCGCCGGGAAGCCGGCGAAAATTTCCACCCCCAGAGTTTCGGCCTGCTGCGCCAGCCAGCGCGTCACGGCACCCAGGCTGACGATGTAATTGCCGTGGTTCTGAAAGCATGCGGGCAGAAACATATTGGGCGTGCGAAAGCCTGATTTTTCACTGAGAAAACTCATGGCGTCATCGGTGACGGGCTGATTCAGCGGCGCCCCCATGGCCTTCCAGTCGGGAAAGAGTTCATTCATGGCGATCGGGTCCATGATGGCGCCCGACAGAATGTGGGCGCCGGGCTCGGAGCCTTTTTCCAGCACCACGACCGAGAGGTCTTTGCCTTTTTCGGTGGCCAGTTGTTTGAGACGGATGGCGGTGGCCAGGCCAGCCGGGCCGCCACCGACGACGACCACGTCGTATTCCATTGCTTCACGGGGGCCGAACTGGGCCAGAATTTCCTGGTTTGTCATGGGTTAACTCGCTTGATAATGGGGCAAGGTCCGGGAAGGGACCGTGGCCGGGGACTGTCGAACGCCAAAATGATTTTATGCGTTGAATTTGCATAATAGAACGGTCGTTCTTTTTATTCATTAAGGCGTACCGATGAAGATTGAAATTCCTGAGAAGAAAAAGCTGGTGTTTGAAATGCGTATCCCCATTCGCTGGGGCGATATGGACGCGATGAACCACGTCAACACCATCTGGGTCGATTTTCCGAACCAGAAGGCGAAGACGCTGCCCGACTGGATGCGGGCACTGGTGAGCTGATTTATAAGGTGAATCAGCCGCTAGCCCTCGTCGCTACTGCGTAAGTAGCTACTATATCTATAGCTGTTACTTTGTCTTGGGAGCTCGACCCATCACATAGAACTCCGGGTTCGGCAGCATGTTGCTGAACGAAGCCATGCGGTTGGACAGGCCAAAGAACGCGGTGATGGCGGCAATGTCCCAGGCGTCTTCGTCATTGAAGCCGTGGGCATACAGGGCGGCGAAGTCGGCGTCCTCGACCTCGTCGGATTTCAGGCAGACTTTCATCGCGAAGTCCAGCATGGCCCGCTGGCGTGGCGTGATGTCGGCCTTGCGGTAGTTCACTGCCACCTGGTCGGCCACCAAGGGTTTTTTCTCGTAGATGCGCAGGATGGCTCCGTGCGCCACCACGCAATACAGGCACTTGTTGGCTGCGCTGGTGGTGGTGACGATCATCTCGCGGTCGCCTTTGGTGAGGCCCGAATCTTTCAGCATCAGGGCGTCGTGGTAGGCAAAGAAGGCGCGCCACTCGGCCGGGCGGCGCGCCAGCGCCAGAAACACGTTGGGCACGAAGCCCGCCTTCTCTTGCACTTCCAGCACTTTCGTGCGGATGTCATCGGGCAGGTCTTTGAGTTCGGGGGCAGGGTAGCGGGCCATGAAGTCTCCTTTTGTTGTTGGTTGGCATTATCCTGTGCCATTTTCGGCAATCCAATTTTCAGGAGAACACCACATGGATGCACAGTTTGACAAAGGCCTGGCGACCCGCAAACAGGTGATGGGCGAAGACTTTGTGGCCAAGGCCTTGGGCAATGTGACCGATTTCACGCAGCCGATGCAGCAACACATCACCCGCAATGCCTGGGGCGACGTGTGGCAGCGCGAGGGGCTGGATCTGAAAACCCGCAGCCTGATCACGGTGGCCATGCTCACTGCCTTGGGCAAACAACACGAGCTCAAGGGCCATGTGCGCGGGGCGCTGAATAACGGCGCCACGGTGGCCGAGATTCAGGAAGTGCTGCTGCACGCCAGCATTTACTGCGGCGTGCCGGCGGCGGTGGAGGCATTTCGCTCGGCGGCCGAAGTGGTGGATGGGCCGGGTTCGGTATGATTTAGGCCTCTAGCCCCCGTGCAGTGGGCGTAAGTAGCTATAAAAAAAATAGCAAAACCAAACCTTACTTATTTTTTTATCTGGCCCTGGAACTCATCATGGAAGCTTTCTTCATTTCAACTGGCGTTGTCGCCCTCGCGGAGATCGGCGACAAAACCCAGCTGCTCGCGTTCATCCTCGCGGCGCGTTTCAAGAAACCGCTGCCGATCATTGCCGGCATTCTGTGCGCCACGCTGGTCAATCACGGTCTGGCTGGCGCCCTGGGCGCCTGGATAACTTCGGTGGTGAGTCCCGAGGTCATGCGCTGGGCGTTGGGGCTGTCATTTATCGGCATGGCGATCTGGACGCTGATTCCCGACAAGATCGAGGAAGAAGAAACCCAGGTGGCGAAACACCTCGGTGTCTTCGGTGCCACCCTGATCACCTTCTTTCTTGCCGAGATGGGCGACAAGACGCAGATTGCAACGGTTGCCCTGGCGGCGCACTATGGTGCTCCACTGCTGGTCGTTGCCGGCACCACACTGGGCATGCTGCTGGCGGATGTGCCGGCCGTTTTTATCGGCAACAAATTTGCCGCAAAAATCCCGATGAAGCTGGTCCACTCGATCGCGGCAGGCATTTTTGCCTTGATGGGGTTGCTCACGCTGCTCAAGGTCGAAAAGCTGTTTCAGTGAAAAAAAGTTAGAATCCGCCCGTGTTTTATTACGGAGTTTTTTCTGTGGACAGTTCCAGTAGTCGATCTTTTATCGACCACCAACTGGCAGGGTAATAACAGGGTCATATCCCTCTGCTACCCTGCCGCAATGGCGGGTAGTGGCATGAAAGCAGTCGGTTCTCGGCTGCTCAATCTACTTCCCATTTAATCTTTTTCAGGCCGCTACAGTGCTTCGGTTGTGGGCGTGCGTCATTGACGCAGCCCTGCCGTTCGAATGCTGGTTTGCGGATAGCCTGGCTTTGACCGGGCAGTAGAACAACATGAATTTCAATATCCTCAAAGAACTTTTCGCGGGGTTCGTTCGCAACCGCGCCATCGGTCGCCACTTTCGCCGGCTGGCTATGCTCGACAGCCTGACCGGTACGGGGGTCAGCCGTGAGGTGCCACCGACCCTGTCCCAGACCCTGATCGCAGCCGCCCATAGCGATGTCGATGCGCTGCTCAAGCAGCTGGATTCCCACCCCACGGGATTGAGCGAGGCCGAGGCCGAGGCGGCGCGGGAGCGCTTCGGCCTGAACGAGATCGAGCAGGAAAAACCACAGCCCTGGTGGCTGCACCTCTGGCATTGCTACAAAACGCCGTTCGATCTGCTGCTGACCCTGCTGGCGGTGATTTCCTACGTCACCGAAGACATCAAGGCGACCATCGTCATCGGCTCCATGGTGGTGCTCTCGGTGCTCATTCGTTTCTGGCAGGAAAGCAAGTCCAACCAGGCCGCTGACAAGTTGAAGGCCATGGTGGGCAATACCGCCACCGTCATTCGGCGCGACGTGGCGGAAGACGCGATGGAGGAAGCCCGTCGTTATTTCGATGTCCAACTGCACCCCAAGGCGCCAGGCAAAGTGGAAGTGGCGGTCAAGCAACTGGTCCCCGGCGATCTGGTGGTGCTGTCTGCCGGCGACATGATTCCCGGCGACTGCCGAGTGCTCTCGGCCAAGGATTTGTTCGTCAGCCAGGCGGCCATGACCGGCGAATCACTGCCCGTGGAAAAGTTCGTCCGGCAGCGCGATACCGACACGTCAAATCCGCTGGAATTGGAAAACATCCTGTTCATGGGCACCAATGTCGTCTCCGGTGCCGCCACCGCCGTGGTGGTCAGCACCGGCAACAGCACCTATTTCGGTGCTCTGGCGCAGCGCGTGACCGCCACCGATCGGGCGCCCACCCAGTTCCAGTCCGGTGTCAACAAGGTGGCCTGGCTGCTCATTCGTTTCATGTTCGTGATGTCGCCGCTGGTGCTGTTCATCAACGGCTTCACCAAGGGTGACTGGACCGAAGCATTCCTGTTTGCCATGTCCATCGCCGTCGGGCTGACCCCGGAAATGCTGCCGATGATCGTCACCTCGACCCTGGCCCGGGGCGCCGTCATCCTGTCGCGCCAGAAAGTGATCGTCAAGCGCCTGGATGCCATCCAGAATTTCGGCGCGATGGATGTGCTGTGCACCGACAAGACCGGGACGCTCACCCAGGACAAGATTTTTCTGGCCCACCACACCGACGTCTGGGGCCAGGCCTCCGATGATGTGCTGGAATCGGCCTACCTCAACAGCTACTACCAGACCGGCCTGAAAAACCTGTTGGACGTGGCGGTGCTGGAGCATGTCGAGGTCCATGGGGCACTGCAGCCGGCGGTCAACTACCGCAAGGTGGATGAAATCCCCTTCGATTTCCAGCGCCGGCGCATGTCAGTGGTGGTGGCCGAGCACGAGGAGCATCACCTGCTCATCTGCAAGGGCGCCGTCGAGGAAATCCTGAGCGTCTGCACCCAGGTGCGACATGGCGAAACCAACGAGACCCTGACGCCGGAATTGCTGGCCCGTATTTACGCGGTCACCGCCGAACTCAACGGCGACGGTCTGCGGGTTGTGGCCGTGGCCTCGAAGGAAATGCCGCCGACCCAGGAGGTTTACGGCGTCGCGGACGAAGCGGGCTTGACCCTGATCGGTTATGTGGCTTTCCTCGATCCGCCCAAGGAATCCACGGCACCAGCGCTCAAGGCACTGGCCTCTCACGGCGTCACGGTCAAGGTGCTGACCGGCGACAACGAACTGGTGACCGCAAAGATCTGCCGCGAGGTGGGATTGAAGGCCGATACCGTGCTGCTCGGCTCCCATGTCGAGCGGATGAGCGACACCGAGTTGTCCGCCGCCATTGAAACGCACAACATCTTCGCCAAACTCACGCCGTACCACAAGGAGCGTATTGTTCGCCTCCTCAAGGCCAACGGCCACGTCGTGGGCTTCATGGGTGACGGCATCAACGACGCGGCTGCCTTGCGCGCTGCCGACATCGGCATCTCGGTGGACACGGCGGTGGATATCGCCAAGGAAGCGGCCGACATCATCCTGCTCGAAAAGAGTTTGATGATCCTGGAAGAGGGCGTTATCGAGGGTCGCAAGACTTTCGCCAACATGCTGAAATACATCAAGATGACGGCCAGTTCCAACTTTGGCAACGTTTTCTCGGTGCTGGTAGCCAGCGCCTTCATCCCTTTCCTGCCGATGTTGCCGATGCACCTGCTGCTGCAGAACCTGCTGTATGACATTTCGCAGATCGCAATTCCGTTCGACAAGGTGGACGAGGAACTGGTGAAAGAGCCGCAGCGCTGGAATCCGGGCGACATCGGCCGTTTCATGCTGTTCTTCGGACCGGTCAGTTCAATCTTTGACATCAGCACCTATTTCGTCATGTGGTACGTGTTTGGCGCCAACACGCCGGAGCACCAGACCTTGTTTCAGTCCGGCTGGTTCATTGAGGGGCTGATGACGCAGACCCTGGTCGTGCATATGATTCGCACCCAGAAGATTCCGTTCATCCAGAGTCGTCCGGGCACGGCCCTGCTGATAACCACCGGTTTGATCATGGCCGTTGGCATCTTTATTCCGATGGGGCCGTTCGCCCAGTACTTCAAGCTGCAGGCCTTGCCGCTTGGCTACTTCCCGATCCTGCTCGTCATCCTTGTCGGGTATATGGTGCTGACGCAAGTCATGAAGCGCTATTACGCTCGACGCTTTGGCTGGCAGTAGGGGTTCAATCGATGTCACATGGTGCTGGAAAAATCCCCACATGCCTTCTCATACTGCATCATTGAACTCTCTGGCTTCAGCTATCTTTATGATAGCTGTAAGCGCTTGCCCCGCTTGGGCTTTCGCCCAATCGGATACGGAAGAATCGGCCAGCGCGGCGTTTCACGCCCAGACCACCTATATTTGGCAGTCCAAGCCGGCCTTCAACGCCGCCTACAGCGGCCCTAATTCCCTGAGTCCGCTCAAGGAGACGTCTTACTCTTTCACGGTGACGGGCGATCTGGGCTTGCGCCTGTGGGACGGCGCACAACTGCACCTGAATCCAGAAGGCGCGCAGGGCGTGCCCTTTTCCAACCTAGTCGGCGCAGGCGGCATCAGCAATGGCGAGTTGGCGCGCGGCAGCAACAGCAGTCTCACGCTTTATCGGGCACGGCTCTTTGTGCAACAGCGCATCAACGTCGGCGGCGACATGGAAACGGTGGCGCCTGACTTCAACGAACTTGGCGGCCAGTTCACCGCCAGACGCTGGACTTTCACGATTGGCAACTTCAGCCTGCTCGACTACTTTGACAACAACCCTTACGCCAAGGACGCGCGCACTCAATTCGCCAACTGGTCGTTCCTCACGCATGGCGCCTGGGACTATGCGGCCGACGCGCGCGGCTACACCCTGGGCGCCATGGCCGAGTACCGTGCGCCGGGCTGGGCCGTGCGGGCAGGTCGCGCCATGCAGCCCATCGAAAGCAACGGCCTGGCGCTCGATGATGCGCTGGGTAGTCACTATGGCGATCAGTTCGAAGTCGAAGGCGATTTACCCCTGGTGCTGCCGGCCGGGCCGCTGCGGGGGCGGGCGCTGGTGTTTCGCAACCGCATCAACGCCGGCAGTTTTGCCGATGCCCTGGCGCTCGGTGGGGTGCCGGATGTAGGCCTGGTGCGTCGCGACCAGACCAAGACCGGCTGGGGCCTGACACTCGAAGCGCCGCTCTCGGACGACGCTGGCCTGTTCCTGCGGGCCAGCCGCAACAGTGGCAACCTCGAAACTTATGCTTTCGCGGAGATCGACCGCCAGCTGGCACTCGGTGGCCAGTTCTCCGGCGCATCCTGGGGCCGCAGCCAGGACCGTTGGGGCATGGCCTATGCCGTCAATGGCCTGTCCGACACACACCAGGCCTACCTCGGCGCCGGTGGGCAGAGCTTCTTCCTCGGTGACGGTCAACTCAACTACGACAACGAACGCGTGTTCGAAGCCTACTATCGCCTTGTGCTGCCGGAGTGGGGTGTGCGCATCGGCAAGGTCCAGTCTGCGCTGAGTGCCGGCTTCCAGCTGATCAGCAACCCCGGCTACAACCGTGACCGCGGCCCGGTCACGACCTACACCCTGCGCTGGCACAGTGAGTTTTGAGCTTGAGGGATGGGCTGTCAGGAGATCATCCCGGATGATGGCAGTTTCGTCTTTGCGCGGTGATTTGCCAACAGGAAACCAAAATGAAAAAAACCGCAATTAATGGGCTCACGTCGTTGTCCGCCGCCGTGGTCGCAGTCATGGCATTTTCAAGCGCAAGCTATGCGGATGAAGGTGGCGATGACCCCGCATTCAAACTGACGGTTGGCGGACAGCACTTTAGCGAAAGCGGCAACGGCGTTGATGTCAACCTGCGGCATTCGTCGGTGCTGGGCACCACCTGGGTTGGCTATTTCGACGCAAGCGGCCTCGACGCCCATCAGTTTCGTGCGGGTTGGGAGCGTTCGTATGGTGACACGGTGCGCCTGTTGCCGTCTATTCAACTTGCATCAGGCGGCTTTGTCGGTGGCAGCATCAACGTGGAGACCGGAAAGACCTGGTTTGTTGGTGCCGGCTTGGGGCGCACCAACTTGCGTCCCTATTTCAATTTGAACTATGACCCCAACGATGCCTGGTCACTTAGCGGTGGCTACCGCGCAGCGGACGGCGTCAGCTATGCCCTCAGCTATATCCGGGACGATCGTGAAAACCCCGATCAACAGCACTTACATGCGGTCTACCGGACACCCCTCAACGACAGTGATCGCCTCACCTTCGACGTTCTCTACAAGCGTGGACTCGTCAATGGCGAAAGCATCAGCAAGGTGGGCGCGACCGTGACCTACGACTGGCCACGCTTCTTCATCCGTCTTGCCTACGACCCCAATACGAACTTCACGCTGGACAATGTTTGGCGTGTGAGTATCGGGTCACGGTTTTAATCAAAAATGAAAGTCCTGGAAAAAGAAGTGTGCTTATTAGCTCAATAGCTTGATGAGCGCGTCCGGATGAATGCCCCAGCCTGCGAGCCCCGAGATTCCCATGAGCACGCCAAATCCTGATGGCACCAGACTTAAGCCGTAGAGCCACCACAATTGGGTCAGCGAGGCCACCGCCAGCATGGCAATGGCAATGGCGAGCAGGGCGTCTGAGAGATCAAACTGGTCATCATGAAAGTTCAGCGCGTCATACGTTGTCTGATCCTTGTTCGCCTGGAGTTTCAATTCTTCTTTTTTCAGAGCCTGGTCTTTAGCCAGTGCTTCGTACACGGTGATCTGCTCCTGATACGCCGCCTGATGTTGGGCCGGTGCAAGGGCTGCTTGCAGGCGCAACTGGACCAGGGTTGACTTGGCAACCTCCTCCCTGAGGTTGCGCGCCTGATAAAACGCCCAGTGATCAATCTTGTCCGCCTGGGCTTGCTGCATGGCCTGCACGATGTTGTCATCTTTGACTTTGCAGATGCCCATGAAGGTGGCCAGCAGGGCGACGGTGATGGCAACGGCGGGGTTAAGCCGCGATGACTTGGCGTTTTTCGGAACAGGCTCGGTAGCTTCGACTGAGTCTAGGGGGTTGATGTCCATATCTGATTGCCCTGCATGGTTTCTGAAGTGAAGGATTGAGCTTACCCGTTGTGCAACGGTAAGCCGTTTTCAGCCCGCCATCAGCTTATGCACCAGATCGCCCGTGTTGGAGGCCTTGTATTTGCGCATCAAGCGGGCACGGTAGATTTCAACGGTACGGTGGCTGATCGTGAGCGCCTTGCCAATTTCCTTGGACGTGAGGCCGTCCATCAGGTGCGCGGCTACCTCGCGTTCACGCGCGGTCAACTCGGCCTTGACCGGGCGGCTTGAGCTCAGGTCTTCAAAGGTCCAGATGCCGGACTCATGAGGCGTGCTCTGGTTGAAGGCGCGGCCGGTCACGTGGCACCAGAAGGTTTCACCGCTGGCGCGCTTCATGATGCGGTCATCCGCGTAGGTGCCGTTGCGATTCAGAATGGGCGCAATGCGCGAGCCGGTGCGCTCAAACTCGATAACACTGGGGTACAGCACCTGAAACGACTGGCCCACCAGCAGTTCGCGTGATGCGCCAAACATCTCGCACAAGTGGCGGTTGCAGTCCACCATTTGCCGGTTGCTCGACAGAACCAGTCCAACCGGTGCCAGCTCGAAGGCAAGACGGTAATCAATATCCATGCGTGTGTGGGGTGCAAAGGTTAGGGTTTGTACTTTAAGAAGAACTACGTATTTAGCTAGGTAGTATCGTAGGGCATAGTTTCTTTAAAGGAGATGCATCAGTGAACAAAATTTACCCAAGTGCCGCCAAGGCGCTGGAAGGCATTGTCAAAGACGGACAACTTCTGGCGGTGGGCGGTTTTGGCCTGTGCGGCATCCCCGAGGCCCTGATTGATGCTCTGCGCGACAGCGGCGCGCGCGACCTGACGGTCATCTCCAACAATGCGGGCGTCGATGGCTTCGGTCTGGGCAAACTGCTGGAAACGCGCCAGATCAAAAAAATGATCTCCAGCTACGTGGGGGAGAACAAGGAGTTCGAGCGGCAATACCTCGCCGGTGAGTTACAACTTGAATTCACGCCACAAGGCACCCTGGCTGAAAAACTGCGGGCCGGTGGTGCCGGCATTCCGGCGTTTTACACCCGCACCGGCGTGGGTACGCTGGTGGCCGAAGGCAAGGAGACGCGGGTGTTTGATGGCCATGTTTACGTCATGGAACTCGCCCTGGTACCCGAGGTGTCGCTGGTCAAGGCCTGGAAGGCGGACAAGAGTGGCAATTTGCTGTTCCGGCGTACCGCGCGCAACTTCAACCCGGCCGTGGCAATGGCGGGCCAGATCACGGTGGTTGAGGTGGAAGAGATTGTCGAGACCGGCACCTTCGACCCCGATGCGGTGCATTTGCCCGGCATTTACGTGCACCGGATTGTGCTCAATGCCAATCCCGAGAAGCGGATTGAGAAAAGAACCCTCACCGAGAAAGCAGGAGTCTGATCATGGCCTGGACACACGAGCAAATGGCGGCCAAGGCCGCTGAAGAATTGCAGGATGGTTTTTACGTCAACCTGGGGATTGGCTTGCCGACTCTGGTGGCGAACTTCGTCAACCCGGCTATCGAGGTCTGGCTGCAAAGCGAGAACGGCATGTTGGGCATCGGCCCGTTTCCGACCGAGGATGAGGTCGATGCCGACCTGATCAACGCGGGCAAGCAGACCGTGACGACCATTCCTGGCTCGTCCATTTTTGGCAGCCACGACAGCTTTGCCATGATTCGCGGCGGCAAGATCAACCTGAGCATTCTGGGCGCCATGCAGGTGAGCGAAACCGGCGATCTGGCCAACTGGATGATCCCCGGCAAGATGGTCAAGGGCATGGGCGGCGCGATGGACCTGGTGGGTGGCGTCAAGAGCGTGGTGGTGTTGATGGAGCACGTGGCGAAGAAGAAGGACGGCAGCATCGATTTGAAGATACTGCCCAGTTGCACGCTGCCCCTGACAGGCGTGGCTGTGGTGGACCGCATCATCACGGACTTGGCCGTGCTGGACGTAACGCCCCACGGCCTGAAAGTGGTGGAGATGGCGCCCGGCGTGACGCGTGAAGAGTTGCAGGCCAAGACGGGCGTGCAGCTGCATTAAACGGGTTGTGTCATGTCCCAGGAGATACGCGAAAACTCATGCTGAAGTTGAGCGCGTACCTCCGGATCAAAGTTCTGCAGCGGGTCGTTCTGCCGCAGTTCATCAATTGAAATACGGCGCCCTTTGCGCGCGAAGACAATGCTGTTGCTTTTTTCTTTGGATGCAATCTCAAGCAGATTGCCGTCGAACGCCAGCCGGATGCGCCCCGTGAACACCGCATGATCGGGGTGGTCGTGATGCAGGTTGACCACCATGATGCCCTCGGGTGAGAGCACGTTAAAGCAGTCGTCATAAAAGGCTTGTGAGCACAGGCTCGCTGCCTGTCCCTGGCTGTCGAAGCCGTCCACCAGCAGCACGTCATGCCGGGGTGAAGCGCCCAAGGCTGTGTCCCGGACAAAGTCGGCACCGTCAGCACAGACGATGGCGATGCGCGCCGCATCGTCGGGTACTTCAAATTCCTGGCGCAGCGCAATGACGTGGGGGTTGATTTCGACCACCGTCAGCCGCGTGTCGGGCAGGTGGTGGTAGCAGAACTTGAGCAGCGACCCACCCCCCAAGCCAATCATGGCGATGTTGACCGGACGGCTGTCAAACAGCAAAAACCCCATCATCGTGCGGGTGTAGTCCACCTCGAGTTGGGTGGGCCACGCACTGCACATGCGGCTTTGCAGCTGGTCAAGGGTGAAATAAAGGGATTTGATGCCGTCGGCGGAAAACACGAAAGGGGCATCGAACGCTGGTGCGCCGGATTTTTTGTTGGTCATAGCGCTCTACCTATCCCCCCAACTTTCCCCCAAAGCCTGCGCCTGCTGCAGCACCAGCTCCACCGCTGCGTCTTGCAGATCCGGTGGGTACTTGTATTTGCGCAGGATGCGCTTGACCATCAGGCGTAATTTGGCGCGCACGCTTTCGCGTTCTGACCAGTCCACAGTCAGGCTCTGGCGCAGGTTTTCGGTCAATTCGTGGGCGATTTTCTTGAGGGTTTCGTCGGTCAGCTCCCGTACAGCCGACTCGTTGTTGGCCAGCGCGTCATAGAAGCGCACTTCGTCTTCGGTCAAACCCAGTTGGTCGCCACGGGATGCGGCATCGCGGAACTTCTTGGCCATCTCCACCAGCTCTTCCATGACCTGTGCTGTTTCGATGGAGCGGTTCTGGTAGCGGGTGATCACGTTGGCCAGCAACTCTGAAAACTTGCGGTTCTGCACCACGTTGCTGGCAAAGCGGCTTTTGATCTCACCTTCCAGTAGCCGCTCCAGCAATTCGACCGCCAGATTCTTCTCGGGCAGGTTGCGCACTTGGGCCAGAAACTCGTCGTCCAGCAGGCCGATGTTGGGTTTGTCCAGGCCCACGGCATCAAAGATGTCCACCACGCTCTCGGACACCACCGCCTGGCTGATGATCTGGCGGATGGCCAGTTCTCTAGCCTCGTCGGTGCGCTTTTTGGCGGCGGTTTCTTTCTTGGTCAGGATCACCTTGACTCCCTGCAAAAAGGCGACCTCTTCACGCACCGCTTTGGCCTCGTCCAGGGTGCAGCACAGGGTGAAGGCTTGGCTCATGGCCAGCGCGGTGTCGGCAAAGCGTTTTTTGCCGTCACGGGTTTCGCCAGTTTTGAGGCCCAGCACATGGTTGGCGGCACCGGCCAGCGTCTTGTGGCCGCCAGTGAGGAAGCCGCTGTAATCAAAGCCGTGCAGCATGGCGCGCAGCACGTCCATCTTTTCAGCCAGCACACTGTAGGCTTCGTACGCATCCACCGTTGGGCGGCCACGACCTTGACTGGCCGTGTACTCCTTCATGGCGGCCTTCAGCTCGTTGCCAATGCCGATGTAGTCCACCACCAGGCCGCCTTGCTTGTCCTTGAACACTCGATTCACGCGGGCAATCGCCTGCATCAGGTTGTGGCCCTTCATGGGCTTGTCGACGTACAGGGTGTGAACGCAAGGCGCGTCAAAGCCGGTCAACCACATATCGCGCACGATCACCAGGCGCAGCGGGTCGGCCGGGTCCTTGAAGCGCTTTTCCAGCCGCTTCTTGGTTTGGGCGCTGTAGATGTGCGGGCGCAACAGCGCTTTGTCACTGGCCGAGCCGGTCATGACGATCTTGATGGCACCCTTTTCCGGGTCGGCGTCATGCCAATCCGGGCGCAGCTTGACGATTTCGTTGTAGAGATGCACGCAGATGTCGCGGCTCATGGCCACCACCATGGCTTTGCCGGTCTGGGCGGTGTTGCGTTCCTCGAAGTGGGCCACCAGATCGGCGGCCACACTGGCTACGCGCGGCTCGGCGCCCACCACCTTCTCCAACGCCGCCCAGCGGCTCTTGAGCTTGGCTTGCTGGCTTTCTTCGTCGTCCTCGGCCAGTTCGTCCACTTCTTCGTCGAGCTGCGGCAGGTCGGCCTCGTTCAGGCTGAGTTTGGCCAGGCGCGACTCGTAGTAGATCGCGACCGTGGCGCCATCTTCCTTGGCCTGCTGCATGTCATAGACATGGATGTAGTCGCCAAACACGGCGCGGGTGTCGCGGTCGGTGCTGTTGACCGGGGTGCCGGTGAAGGCGACAAAGGTGGCATGGGGCAGGGCGTCGCGCAGGTGCTGGGCATAACCCGCCTGGTAATGCTCGGTGCGGCCCGTGTCATACGCAGGCGGCGCAAATTCGACGCGGTTCGGCGCCAGTATGCCATCGCCAGTTGCTACGACATTGGTAGCTAGCTGCGCCCGTCCTGCCTGGGATAGAGGCACTTTTCGTGTTTTAAGTTTGGCCTCGAAACCATACTGCGTGCGGTGCGCCTCGTCGGCGATCACCACGATGTTGTGCCGGTCAGACAGCACGGGATAAGTGTCTTCGTCCTCCCCCGGCATGAACTTCTGGATGGTGGCAAACACGATGCCGCCCGAGGGCCGGTTCGCCAACTTGGCGCGCAGGTCCTGCCGGGTGCTCACCTGCACCGGCTGCTCGCGCAGCAGGTCTTGCGCCAAGCTGAACACGCCGAATAACTGGCCGTCCAGGTCGTTGCGGTCGGTGATGACGACGATGGTGGGGTTCTCCATCGCCGGCTCTTGCATCACCCGCGCCGCAAAGCAGGTCATGGTGATGCTCTTGCCGCTGCCCTGGGTGTGCCAGACCACGCCGCCTTTTTGACTGCCACCGGGGCGTGATGCCGCCACCACCTGCCCAATGGCCAGACGCACCGCGTGAAACTGGTGGTAGCCCGCAATCTTTTTGACGATGCCGCCATCGTCCTCAAACAGCACAAAGTAACGCAGATAGTCCAGCAGATAGGCGGGTGCCAGCACGCCACGCACCAGCGTTTGCAGCTCGTTGAACTCGCCCAGCGGGTCCAGCGTGATGCCGTCAATGGTGCGCCAGGCCATGAAACGCTCCGGGTCAGCCGACAGTGAACCCAGCAGCGCCTCGGTGCCGTCCGAGATGACCAGCATCTCATTGGTCTGGAACACATCGGGAATCTGCTCCTTGTAGGTCTGAATCTGGTCGTAAGCCTTCCAGACATCGGCGTTCAGGTCGGCCGGATTCTTCAGCTCCAGCAGCACCAGCGGCAGGCCGTTGACGAACAGGATGATGTCGGGGCGGCGCGTGTGGTGCGGGCCTTTGATAGAAAACTGGTTGACCGCCAGCCAGTCGTTGTGGGCAGGCTCGGCCCAGTCGATCAGCCGTACCAAGTCGCCCCGCGTCTCGCCGTCCTTCTGGTATTGCACTGGCACACCACCCACCAGCAGGCGGTGGAAATGCCGGTTGGCGCTCAACAAAGCCGGAATACCCAGGTCCAGCACCTGCTTGAGCGCGTCTTCACGGGCGGCGGTGGGGATGCCGGGATTGAGCCTGTCGATGGCCTCGCGCAGGCGAAACGGCAGCAGAACTTGGCGGTAATTGGCCCGCTCAGGCGTGGGGCCGTCCGGGGCAATGTCGGGGCCAAAAGCGTGGGTGTAGCCCACATCGGCCAGCCAGCCAAGCGTTTCCTGTTCGAGTTGGTCTTCGGTCATTTCAGCACCTCCCAACGCCCGCCTTTTGCTGGACCGATACGTCGGAGTCGGCTCTGTGACTTCAGTTTTTCAATCTGCTTCAACACGGCACGCTTGCTGATGCCCAGCGCATCTCCTAACTGTTGCGTGGTCAAACGCGAATCGACGCTCAGCAGCTCCAGGATGCGTTCTTCTGTTTTTGGTGAACTTTTTGGTGAACTTTTTGGTGAACCATCGTCAGGTAAGTTCGCCAAACTTGTCGGCCAGTTCATGGTCAAAATCGTCTGATCAAACGGCTCAAACGAATCCCTCAACGCCAGCGTGCGCCCCTCGCCCTCCCAGCCAGCACGAATCTTGGGTAAGCCAGATCCCGCCCGCTCCCCCAGATTGATCATCAAGAACATCTGCTGCAACGTGCGATTGCGGCAATCGCTCTCGCCACCGTGCAGCGCCTGCGCGACCGGAACGCGGAGCACGCCAGGGTTACGAAACTCAAACCCCGATGGGCGCTTGATGACGCGCACCGAGGCGCGGTCCGAGTAGTCGGCATGCACCAGCGTATTGACCAGCGCTTCGCGCAGCACCTGATGCAGCGGCGTATCGTCAATGCGCGTATCGCCTTTCAGCACAAACGGCACCTTCAAGTCTGCCGTCAGCTTGCGGATCACCTTGCGGTAGAAATCAAACAAATTGCCAGACCAGGTGCCATCCGGAATCACCCGGTCCAGCCAGCGTGTCTCGGTATCGGGCTGGTCCTGCTGCTCCTGATAATCCACAAAATACAGCGGCGCGGCATCAGCAATGCGGGACCATTGGCCAAACATCAGCAAGCCCGCCAGCGTCAGACCACTTTCACCCGTGCTGCGGTCATCGCGCCAGCCGCCCAGCAGTTGCAAGAATTCTTGATCTCCCAGAGTAGCCCACGGATGCCCAGACTTCACCGCTGTAAAAATATTCCGATACGCATGCAAGCTCTCCAGGTCGAGGTCGGCCAAGCCAAACTTATCGAGGATGCGCGCATCGCGGCTGTCTTCGAGCTGCTCCGCTAGCATGCGACGCACCACATCATCGTCGCAGCGACGATCGCCCTCGTGCAGCCGCCGATAGGTGTTGCCCAGCGGCTGACCGTTCAGGTACACCGGCTTTTGTCGGCGGGTGGCAGCGGGAATGTGGACTGCCAGCAGGGTTTTGCCGTCCAGGGTGTGCGCCGTTACATCGGCATCGGTCAGCAGGTTCACGCTGACCTTGGCGCGGTTGTTCAGGTTGTTGAACAGCTCGGTGCGCACCTTGTCCACGTTGGCCATGCCCGCCACGCTGAACGCCCCTGCCTTCTCGCGCACCCCCAGCAGCACCATGCCGCCGTGGGCATTGGCCATGGCGGAATACGTAGGCCAAAAATCTTTGGGCACCTCGCCTTGGCCGTCTTTGCCCTGCGCCAGCTTGCACTCCAGCGTGACCGATTCGGCCAGCTGGGACAGGTCGCGCAGCAGGGAAGGGTTGAATGTCATGTAAACAATCCTCGTGTTTTTTTACATGAGAATCGGCTCAAGTAAAGAACGTCATCATGACCTGATTTCCTATTTTTATGGGCATCAAATAGGCTTCTATCCCTTGATGGTCCTGCACAAGCAGCTATATAAAAAATAGCAAATTGGGCAGCAGGCTGCTGCCCAATTAGGCCGCCTGGGCAGTGGATACGTTTCATGCGGCGGCTTCCTCGAACATCGCCTCGGCCTCGGGCAATCGCAACTGGCCCGAGATCAGGCGCGGCAGCAGGGTGTCGCGCAGGGTGGCGAGGGTTTGGGCTTGCTCGTGCTTGGCAAGGATGGTTTCCAGAATTGGATAGATCAAACCGTTAAATTTCGACAACACATCTGCAGCGGGAAGGACCGACGAATAATTCAACAAGGCTGATCCGCTGACATTGGCTTGGGCACTACCATGCGATTGGGCCTCTGCATAGGTTTTGAAATCAGAGTTTCGTACCAAGCAATAGACGAAGCCGCCATCCTTCATGCCATTCGCTGTTGCAATTCGCCCGACTCGCTGGTTTAGGTAGGCGGCGGGTTCGACTTCAGCCACCAGCCCCGTTTCTCCGACGTACCCGGTCATGCCGACCAACAAGTCACCCCGATTTAACCGGAAGCGGTCAAGCCCTAATGTTGTTTCGTCGGTCACAAAAGAGCAACCGGAGAAGTCAATGATGCCGGGCTTCACATCTCCGATCTTGACTACTGGGTGGCCTGAATCAACCCAATCCTTGCTCTTGAACGCATAGCCATTTTGGAAGTCTGCTAAATCCGCAAGCGTGCCTACCCGCCACCCCCTCGGCACCGAGCCCAGCTCCGATTCCTCGAAGCTATCGGGAAACAGCCGGGCGGTGGCCTCGTTCATGCCTTCGGGGGCGCGGCCTTCCAGCTTGGCGCGTACGGGGTCGAAATCGACAAACCACGACTTGAACAGCGCCTGGGCGATGGCTTCCAGCGTGGCATTGGTTTCGCGCAGGAGGGTGATGCGGTCGTCGAGGGCCTTTAGCGTTGCCGCTGCACTCAATTGCAGATCAAGCGATGGCAACGTCAGTGTTACTTTTCGCAATTCGCTTTGCTTGATGCCAAGAACAGTCGTTCCAGTTGCGCGGGACTTCAGTTGACCCTGCATCTCTTCGGTCTGTAGCAAGTACAGCAAATAAGTGCTGTCAAGGAGTCCTGCCTTACCGCGCAAGGTCACTACGCGTTGAGCGAGTGCAATTTTTTCTGGTCCGAGTTGCGCCACTTCACCAAGCGGCGCTTCAACCGTCAAAACAACATCGCCTTCTTTGGGTATCCCTCGGCGCATCCAAGCGACGTAATCGTCCCTTGCAATGAACTCCGTTGGGGTTTCAATTCGCCCACCTTTGATGATCTTTGCGGTAATTAGCGGAATGCCCGCATTAGTTTTTACCGGCGTTTTTCCTCGGTAGTCGATCAGGGCATCGAGACAGTCCTCAAGCGGCAGAACTGTCACTTCAGAATTAATGCCTAGCTCGATACCGCGACCAGCCCTCTGCACCGCCACCCGATCCCGCTCAATAATTTTCCGAAACGACTCGCTGGTCGTTGCCCAGTCCACTACGTCCACTTTGTAAGGCAAGTCGGAATCTTCAAACGCTTCTTTCAGCAAACCTATTTGCACAAAGCTAAGAGCTTGTTTGGCATCCACACATAAATCCAAATCGGACGTGTCCTTCGCCAGCCACTTGGCACGGGAGCCGAACGCCCAAACGTCTGCTTGCGGCACATGCTCAGCCAGAATTTTTTTGACCCATTCCAAGTGGTCGGGGCGAACGTCAAGCAACGGCATTTTTTAGTCTCGCCAATAAATCGCGGGCATCGGGCAAAAAACCGGGGATGGTTTGAAAGACTTGGTTTGCCTTGGCACTGTCGTAGGTGTGCGATGTTTCGTTGCGGGCGTTGATGTGACCTATCCACGCTTCGGCGTCGGCTATCAATCCCATGGATGCAGCTTCTCGGGTCGTGTTTTTCTGCACCCTGGCAGCATCAATCCTGAAGATATCCAGTAAAACCCGCTTCATCAGTTTTTGGGATACATCAACAGCAACTTCAAAGCGCTGAATCACCCCGTCACGCACGGTCAGCAATTGCGGATATTGCGCATGTTCGAGTAGGCCTTCTTCCAGCACTGCAATGGCTTTTTCCAGCGCGTCAAAGCTAAGTTCATCAGACATGGTTTTGTTTCTCCTCAGCAGCAAAAGTTACATCGTCGGTCATACGGTCATAGTTCGTTAGGTGGTTTTAATGCATCTTAGAATCGACAGTAAAACTCGCGCTCCAGGTCGTCTTTGGCGCGTGCCATGATGAGCAGATTCTTCGCTCAACTAATTTCTGCAACCAGTGGTTGCAGTTTTGGCTTGTCTGCATAGTCACGGTAAAAGTTCAGCATATTCCAAAGGTTGCGCGCAGAAAACCCATTGCGCCCTGGAAATTCCGTCTGCACATCCCGCGCCAAATTCTCAACCACGGCTTTGCCCCAGCCCAATGCGGCTTGCCGCTGGCGCTGGCGAATCTGGGTTTTGACTTCCAGCAAAAAGTCGGCGTAGCCGGATGGCTTTGCCGCGTTTGACGGCGTTGTTGCCAATGGTGCGGACCTTGTCGGCACTTTTTCAACCGCATTTTTTTTGCTTTGACTCATACGGCTCCCCCTTCGTTTTCGGCATCATCCGGCATATCCCACATCTCCCGATACGCATTGACATGCTCAGCCGTCGCCACCGGATCGATGTCGAAGTAATAGCGGCACAGCCGCTTGAACACCAGCAGCATGTCCGGGTCGCAGCAAAAGCTGAGCATGTCGTCGAGCTGATGGTCGATGCGGGCGCTGTCACGCTCGCCGCGTTGAATGATGGCATCCACTTCGGCATTCGCGAGTGGGACGGCTTGGCGGAACAGGGCCACCATTTGCCCGGCCAGTTGGTGCAGGTTGTCGGTCATGGCGCATCCTTTCCACCATCCGCAGAGTGAAGTCGCACAAACGTGACGTATTCGTTTTGCACATCCAGCGCGAGTGTTTTGCCCGCTTGCAGTGCTGCCAGATGTTCAGAGGTGAGGGTGAAGCACTCGCCGCCCCAGCGTTTACCAAAAGGTTGTTCGGTTTCGTCAATGCTGAATGGCTGGTCAACGATGGAAACCCCGCTGTCGTCGTAGTGGTCGTCAGAATTCATGCCCCAGCCTGCAGCAAATCCACGATGACCTGCACCACCTGACTGTGGCGTTCGGGCTTGAGTTGCCCTGCCGCACGCTGAAACAGGCTTTCATGGGCGGTAAAAATCTTGCTGGCACGGGCGTAACTCACACGTTGCAGGCTGCCTTGCGCAAAATCTCCATCGGTGAGGGTGATTGCGGATGGGTCGGCATACGGGTCGCTGGTGATTTGGCACAGTACCCAGTCACCTTTGCCTGAATCTGCCAACACCAGAGCGGGGCGCAGTTTGCTGGCGGTGAGGTCTGAAAACGGAAACGGTAGCAAGATTACTTGGCGGATTGCAAATGGGCCCATGCGACATCCTCCTCTTCACGCTGCCAATCTTGCGCCAAGGCAGCTTCGCTCAAAGTTGCGCCGCACAGTGCAGTGTCAACGGATATGGGCTCAT